>Ga0233437_1004574_pt1 | contig 16091 bp, 9 predicted proteins | sample SI_122_August201_FD_182714 | JGI IMG/M metagenome (GOLD analysis project Ga0233437, IMG submission 182714) | Seawater microbial communities from Saanich Inlet, British Columbia, Canada - SI_122_August2016_200_MG | ecosystem: Environmental > Aquatic > Marine > Inlet | place: Canada: British... | reverse complement strand
CAGCAATTCCCGCTTAAAATTTTAGCTTTTTAAAAACAACGACTTATGCGATGTTGCCGTGTCCGTGTTTCGTAAACTTTTTGCCGATGGGCTCTTCTCCAGCGATCTTTTCAGGGCGTGCCCCTATTCCCCTGCTGTCTGGAGATCGCCCCATGGAAACCCTCCGCAAAGGGCTGTCAGCCCCCGGTCTGCTGTCGACTATACGGCAGAAATTCGACCGTATTCCCGATCCCCGCTCTCGTTCCGGTTCGGTTCAGATCCGTTTGTCGGATGCGCTGATGTCGGGCTTAGCCGTGTTCGGTCTGAAATGCCCTTCTCTGCTCCAGTTTGATCAGCAGCGCCGCGATCCGATTCTCGAGCACAATCTGCGCCAATTGTATGGGGTCAGACAAGTGCCTTGCGATACCCAACTACGCCAGATCCTCGATCCGATCGATCCGCGCCTTTTACGGCCGGCCTTCAGCGCCGTGTTTGCCCAAGCGCAACGGGGGAAGGTCCTGGAAGACTATGTCTTTTTCGACGGTTATTATCTGCTGGCGCTGGATGGCACCGGTTTTTTTGCCTCCACTTCCGTATCGTGTCCGCACTGCTGCGTCAAGAAAGCCGGCACCGATGAGGAGCGCTACTACCACCAACTGCTGGGTGGCGTGTTGATCCATCCTCAGCACAAAGAAGTCATTCCCCTGGCGCCCGAGCCGATTGTCCGGTCCGATGGCCAGGAGAAAAACGACTGTGAGCGCAACGCGGCCAAACGCCTTTTGGCTGATACCCGTAGAGAGCATCCCCACTTGCCGTTGATCGTAGTCGAGGATGCTTTGGCTGCTAATGCACCCCATATCGAAACGCTGCAGGCGCTGGATATGCGCTTTATCCTCGGCGTCAAACCCGGCAGTCACTATGCCTTGTTCGAGGACGCCGAACAAGCGTTGGCGCAGGGGGAGGGCCACACCCTCGAACAGGTCGATGCCGACGATGCACGGATCACCCATAGTTTTCGTTGGGTCGAAGACCTGGCCCTCAACGATAGCCACAAGCAACTGCGCGTCCACTTTCTGGACTATGAGCAAATCGGTCCCAAGAAGACCCAGCACTTTACCTGGATCACCGATCTGCCCCTCACCCCCGACACCGTCTATACTATTATGAGAGGAGGACGATGCCGCTGGAAAATCGAGAATGAAACCTTCAATACGCTCAAAAACCAGGGATACCACCTCGAACACAACTACGGACACGGCTCTCAGTATCTGGCCAGCGTCTTTGCTTATTTGACGATGCTGGCCTTTCTGGTCGATCAACTCCAGAAACACACCTGTCCGCTGTTTCAACAGGCCTTAGAAAAAAACCATTCCATGCGCGGCTTGTGGGATAAGATGCGCGCCTTTTTCCTCGTCCTTACCCTCGATGATTGGACCCAACTCTTTCACGCGCTCATCCACGGACCCGGACGCCATACCCTCGCCTATGACACCTCCTGAACCCCGACCGGTCTCCCAGGTTTTTGAGCCCAACACGAACACCGAAAGACAGCCGCTTGACGATCCGAAAGGACCGCTTGAATCGCTGTGCCCAAAACACCGTGAGCAACGAGAAAGATACCGTAAATCACATACTACTCCGATGACCGGGAGGGGCTGCATCACACCCTTTTCTTGTATATCTTGGCTTTTTCATCCACGGTTTCAAACCGTTCCTCCAGGGCAGACAGGACCAGGCTCTCTTTGTCGCCCAGACAGAGAAACCCGCCGTAATCCAGACTCTCCCAGAACATCTGCAGCACGCGCTCCTGCAGCTCCCGATTGAAGTAGATGAGTACGTTCCGGCATATCACCACCTGCATCTCGCCGAACGAATTGTCCATGGCCAGATTGTGGCGGGCAAAAGTGATGCGCTTCCTCAGCGCCGCATCCATGATCGCCGCGTTATAGCGTACGTGGTAGTGCTCGGCCAGCGACCCGCTCCCCCCGGCCCGTTGATAGTTGCGGCTCCCTTTCTGCACGATGTCCAGCGCATAGACCCCGTCCTTCGCCGTTTCCAGGGCCGCCTGGTTGATATCGGTGGCGTAGATCGTAGCGCGATCTATGACCTCCTCCTCGCGCAGCAAAACGGCGAAGGAGTAGACCTCCTCGCCGGTGGCACACCCGGCGTGCCAGACCTTGAAGCGCGGCCAGGTGCGCAGCAGTGGAACGACCCCCACGCGCAGCGCTTCATAGAAAAACGGATCGCGGAACAGGGCCGTGACCGACACCGAAAAATAGGAGATCAGCCGGTGGAAGAACGAGGCATCCCTCAGCATGCGTCCCGTGACCTCCGCATAGGAGGCACAGCCGCTGTCGGACAGAAACTGAAGCAGCCGCCGCCGCACGCTCATCCGCGCGTAGTTTCGGAAGTCGTACCCGTAGCGCCGAAAGATCCCTTCGAGCAGAAGATCCACCTCGATCGTCTCGACTTCTTCTCCGATGTCGCTCATTCCCCAACCCTCCTAGCGATAGAGCCAGACGCGCATCAAAGAGAGAAGGCGATCCTCCTCCACCGGTTTGGAAAGATAGTCGGAGGCGCCTGCTTCCAGGCATTTCTGCCGATCCTCCTTCATCGCCTTGGCAGTGAGGGCGATAATCGGTAGCTGAGAGAAGCGATCCTGGGCCCGAATTCGCTCCAGAGCCCCATAGCCGTCCAGGACCGGCATCATCATATCCATGAGCACCAGATCGACATCCGAATGCTCGTCGAGCATAGCCAGCGCCTTCTCTCCGTTCTCCGCCTTGAGCGGGTTCACGCCGTGACCGGCCAGCAGCCTGGACATGGCAAACATCGTCCGCATGTCGTCTTCGACGACCAGCACCGTCTTCCCCTTCAGCGGTTCGTCCGATTCGTGCAAATGCTGGATCGCCTGCCGCTTCTCTTCGGGCAGATCGCCGACCACCCGGTGCAGGAAGAGCGCCACCTCGTCGATGAGACGTTCCTGGGAGCGGACATCCTTGAGGATGATCGAGTCGGCGTAGCGACGCAGCGCCATCTCCTCATCCACAGTCAGCTCGCGCACCGTGTGGACGATGATCGGAGGCAGTGGAATCTCCTCGCGAGCCAGCGTCTCCAGCATCGTCAGGCCCTGCATGTCGGGTAAACCCAAATCCATGACCACCAGGTCGAAACGGCACGCGCGCAGCGCTTCCAGTCCCTGCTGTCCGGTTTCCACTTCGTCCACGTGGACATTCCCGTTGCCGATCAGGCGCACGGTCTCGCGCCGCATGGCCGGTTCGTCCTCGATCACCAAAACCTGCTTTTCCGCCTGCGCCGAAGCCCCTTCCAGGCGCTTCAGGATCTCCTCGATCTCCTCCTTTTGCAGCGGTTTGCTGGCATGCCCGATCGCCCCGATGCGCAGGCTCTCGGCACTTTGCTCCTCCACCGAGACAATATGCACCGGAATGTGCCGCGTATCGACGTCGCGCTTGAGTTCGCTGAGCACGGCCCAGCCGTCCATCTGCGGCAGGTTGATGTCCAGAAGGACGCCATCCGGACAGTGGGTTTTGGCCAGCTCCAATCCCTCCTCGCCGCTGTGGGCGACCAGACAGCGGAATCCCCGCTCCCTGACGTAACCGACCAGAATACCGGCGAAGCGGATATCGTCTTCCACCACCAGTATGGCCCGATCTCCATCCTCGATATTCTCCCGGTCGTCCGCCACGCCGCGCGACGAGGGGGCCACCATCGCAGGCTCCTGCTTGACCGGCGTGGCGCCCCCCTCGCGCTGCGGCGCTGTATTTTCCAATGGTGCGCTGAAGGCTTCCCGAAGCGGCGCCCGCACGGCCCCAGTCCCTCCAGTCGCCGCTTCGGTCGCGCCCCTCTCGAGAGGCACGTACAATGTGAACGTCGAGCCTTTGCCCGGCTCGCTTACCAGCTGCATCTCCCCGCCCAGCAGAGCGACCAGTTCGCGCGAAATCGACAGCCCGAGACCGGTCCCTCCGTACCGCCGCCGGTCCCCGGTATCCGCCTGCTGGAACGCCTCGAAGATGATCTTCTGCTTGTCCTCCGGAATCCCGATCCCCGTATCGGCTACGCGAATGGCCAGGCTCTCCGCCGGTTCCAGGCCGCTGCGCCCCAGATCGGTTCCCGCCTCCACCGGGGCAAAGCTGACAGTCACGCCACCCTCCTCGGTGAACTTCAGCGCGTTTCCCATCAGATTCTTGATGACCTGTCCCAGGCGCTGGGAATCGGTGATGAGGTGCGACGGCGCTCCTTCCTCACAGACGACCTCCAGGCTGAGTCCCTGGTCGTGCGCCATGTGCTCGAACTGCGCGCGGACCGTCTCTCCCAGGCCGGCTACTTCCACCCTCTCCAGGTGCAGTTCCATGCGCCCAGCCTCGATCCTGGAGAGATCGAGGATCTCGTTGATCAGATTGAGCAGATCGCTGCCGCTGTCGAAGATGATGCCGGCCGATTCGATCTGATCCTGGTTCAGATTCCCCTCCTGGTTGTCGCGCAGCGAACGGGCCAACAGCAGCAGACTGTTGAGCGGCGTGCGCAGTTCGTGCGACATATTGGCGAGGAATTCCGATTTGTAGCGGCTGGCCAGCGCAACTTCCTCCGCCTGGGCGGCGATATCGCGCCGCGCCTGTTCCATCTCATCCTTCTGGCGTTCGAGCAACTCGTTCTTGCTCTCCAGTTCCCTGTTGGTGATCTCCATCTCCTCCTGCTGGACCTTGAGCCGCTCCTCCGACTCCTGCACCCGCCGCATCTGCATCTCCAGCTCGGTGTTCGCCGTCTTCAGTTCCTCCTGCTGGTTTTTCAATTCCTCCTGCGACTGCTCGAGCGCTGCGGTCTGTTCCTGCAGTTCCTCGTTGCTCGAACGGAGTTCTTCCTGCTGGGTTCGGAGCAGTTGCTGACTGCGCGCCATCTCGAACGCCGTGGCCACCGCCGCCGTCACTTGTTCCAGATACTGCAGTTCCAGATCGCTCATCGGGTGCAGCGTTCCCATCTCGATCACCCCGCGCAGGTTCCCCTCGAACAGGAACGGGGTCACGCAGATATTGCGCGGCACGCTCTCTCCCAGCCCCGAAACCACGCGCACGTAATCCTCGGGGGCGTTCTGGATCATGATCTGCTTTCTCTCCAGGGCCGCCTGTCCTACCAGCCCCTCTCCCAGAGCGAAGCGATTGGACAGATTCTTCCGCTGCGCGTAGGCGAAGCTGCCCAGCAACCGCAAGAAGGGCTGTCCCCCCTGCTCCTCGAGCATGTAAAGAACCCCCACCTTGGCATCCAGATAGGATGCGATCTCGGCGATCACCTCTCCGGCCAGCTTCTCGACATCCTCCTGCCCGAGCACCACCTCGTTGAGCCGGGCCAGCCCGGTCTGCAGCCAGGCCTGATCCTCGCTCCGCACCCGCGCCTCCCTCAGCGCTCCCTGCATGCGCCCCACCGCCGCCGCCAGTTGCCCCACCTCGTCGCGCCCCTCCGCCTCCACCGATGTCTCCAGATCCCCATCGGCGATCCGCTCGGTCACCGCCACAATCCGCCCCACACTCCCGGCTACGTTCCGTCCGACGATCAGCGCCAGGGCCGTTCCCAGCCCCATGGCAACTAGCAGCAGAACCAGCGTCAGGTTGACCATGCGCGAAAAAAGCTGATCCGACTCCTCCTTGGCCGTCGCCAGCGCCGCTTCCTGAATCTCAGTCAGGCGCTGTGCCAGCGCCACCGCCGAATCGCTGCGCTCCAGTCCCTCCGTCCGGCTCAGCAACCGCGCCTCTTCCACCCGCTGCTCCTGATTCAGATCCAGGATCTGGTCCAGGGTCCGATTGAAGCGCCGATAGGCGAGGCGGAAATCTTCGACCATCATCGCCGTCTCCCGACTCAGGTCCAGCTCTTCCAGTTCGTCAATCCGGTGCTCTATCTCCACGCGGACCGCCTCGATCCGGTCGTTCGCCCGCGCCACCCAATCCGCATCGGTCGCCAGGATGATCTCCTTTTCCTGGGTTCGCAATTCGGAGATGTTGCGGTGCAGCCGCGTGCTCCTCTTCAACGCCTCGACGCGCGTCTCGACGATGAAATTCAGGCGCTCGTTCAACTGCCTCAATCCCCACAGCGAGCCGCCGATCCCCACTCCCGTCAACACCAGAATGGACGCGAAACTGATCAGCAGCTTCCTGTCCAGATTCATATTGGCGAATAGGTTCATTCCCGATTCCTTCTTTCTCTTCCTCCGGTACTATGCCGTTCTTCTGTGAATGGATTGCTTCACCGTCTCGACCCTGCACGACACCCGCACACAGGTTCCCCGCTCGCGCGGCACTGTCTCCATCCTTCCCCCCATCTGCTCGGCCAGCGAGTCGACCAGTATCAGCCCGACTCCGGTCGCCGCCGCCCTCTCTCCCGATGCCATCCCAATCCCATCGTCGTCCACCTCGATCAGCAGCTCTTCGACGGTTCGATGCCGTATCCTCACCACAACCATCCCCCGCTCCATATTCGCAAAGGCGTGCTGCAGTGCGTTGGATACCAGTTCGTTGACGACCAGCCCGATCGGCACGCACTGCTCCGCCGCCGCCTTCACCCGGCTCCTCTCCAGCCGCAGCTCGATCCTTTCCGGACACAGCGTCCGCAGATCTTCCACCAGCACCTCCAGGTACCGGCCCAGATCGACTTCGCCCGGCTTCTCCCCCTGATGAAACCACTCGTGCGCCCGAACCATCGTCTGCAGACGGCTCAGCACATCCTCCAGCACGTGCTGCTCGCCTCGGTCCCGGCTGCGGCGCAATTGCATGCGGACCAGACTCACCATCACCTGCAGATTGTTTTTCACCCGGTGGTGCACCTCCTTGATCAACAGCTCCCTCTGCTGCAGCGCCGCCTCCAGCACGCCCATCTGCCGATCCCGCTCCGCTTCCGCCTGCTTGCGCTCGGTGATATCCTCGACCGTTCCCTCGTAGTATTGCACCTCTCCCCGCTCGTCGCGCACCGCCCGCGCGCTTTCGCGCACGTGGACGATGCCGCCATCCCCCCGCGTCCAGGAATCTTCCAGGCCGTAGACCGACCCCTCCTTTTCGATCCTTTCCAGAAAGCCCGCGCGCCCTGTCGGGCAGCCGAATCCTTCGAGATTCAGATCCCGCTCCGCCAGTTCCTCGCAGGAGTCGTACCCCAGCAGGCGCGCCAGCATCGGGTTCGCCATGGAGATGCCTCCGTCCGGAGTCGTCCGGTACAGGCCGACAGTGGCATTCTCGAAGATTCCTCTGAAACGTCGCTCGCTCTCCTGAAGCGCAACCTCCACGCGCGCCCGCTTCAGTGCGCCGGCCAGCAGATCTCCGGCCAGCCGCAACAAGGGAATCAGTTCCCCGTCCCATTCGACAACCCGGAGCCAATCCACCCCGATGAAACCGACCAAACCGCTCTGATCGAGCATCGGCAGAACCAGCAGGGAACGGATATCCTGAGCTTCGAGAAGCGCCCTCTCCGCCTTTGCTTCGGTCGGCATCTCCGCCACGCGCGGAATCCATATCTCCTCGCGCCGTCGGAGCTTGCCCATCCACCAGGGGAAGATATCCGTGGAAATCCCCTGCAGTTCCTCCTTCTGCGCCGCGACCCCCTGCGCGCACCATTCGTGGCTGTTGGACATCTCACTTCCACCCGCAGCTAACAGGAAGATGTAGCACCTGTCCCCCCGGATGAAACGGCAGATCTCTCCCAGAACATCCTCGACCACCCTGTCCGTGCCTGCGATATCTTCGCGCATCAGTTGGGCCGATATACCAGTGAGCAGGCGCTGCAGCCGGTAGCGTTCCCTCAGGCATCCCTCCTGCCGGACCTTTTCCTCCTCCAGGCCGATGTTATACAGGGCGAACGCCAGATCTCCGGCTACCTCTTCCAGTAGCCGGTGCTCTTCTTCGTCTTCCGCGTGGTTTTTGGGAGTGGCGATGGTGAGCAGCCCACTTATCTCTCCAGCGTGGACCAGCGCAATGGTTACCCCTGCATCCTCTTTTCTTTCATACAGAGCGGCCAGCGGGCATTCGCCGCAGCACTTTTCCGGATCGCTGATGATCTCCAGCCCCCCCTTCTCCAGAGCGCGGCGCACGCAGCGGACGGATTCTCCCCTGGCCATCTTCGCGGCCAGCGGCGCGAACGCCTCTCCCAACCCCTTTTCGGCGACGTGACTCACCCCCTGCTGGGCGTCGAAGAGGGCGATCCACACACTGCGGTAATTGCGCGATCCGATCAGATGCTCGCAGGCCCGATCGATCAGCTTCTGCCGATCCTTTTCGCTGACGATCAGCTGATTGATGTTGCGGATGGCGGCCAGCAGCTGATTCAGGATGACTACGCGATCCGCCCGTTCCTCCAGTCGGTAGTTGGCCGTCTTCAGTTTTTCGTTCATCCCCTCCAGCCGCAAAAAAAGCCCCGCCACCTTTTCCGCCATCCGATTGAAGGAGAATCCCAGATGTCCGATCTCGTCCTTGGAGGCGATCGCCACCCGGTGTTCCAGTTCCCCTATGGCGATCGCGTCCGCCCCTGCGCACAGCTCCTGAATCGGCCGGATCAGCAACGAACGCAGGACCAGACTGAGCAGCAGAAACGCGGCGAAGGTCACTCCGATGACTATCAGGATCCCCTGGTTGCGCATTCGGGCGAGCGCCCGCATATCCTCTGCCATGGAAAAGGCCATGTCTATTCGTCCGATGATCTTCGTCCGCTCCTCCCATTCGTCCATCACGAACATCTCCGGCATATCCTCGGGCCAGAACGGCGCCGTGATATCCCGGCTGTAGAAACGCAGATCGTCGCCCTCGCATTCCCCGGCCGCGAATGTCACTTCTTCCTCTCCATCGAGGATGCGACAACAGACCGCCGCCGCCTGCTCCATGGCGCTCGCGCCGATATGCTCCAGCCCTTCCAGATTGCCGATCCGCATGGGATAACTGCTGATATTAGCCATGTTGTCGAGGAACAGACCGGCGCTGCGATCGAACTTTTCCCGGATATCCCCGTGCTCGTGGTGCAGGAAGAGCGCGAACAGCAGGCTGCTCAGAACGGTGAGTACGGCGGCGAACAGCAGGAAGATCTTCGCCGAGAGGTTCCACTCAAGCCACTGCCGCGGGGCGGCTGCCACTTTCCCGATAATACTCATCGCCCGATCACCATACCCGCCTCATCGACGATTTCCGCCGGCAGCCGGAGCCGCAATTGCCGGGCCGTCAGCAGGTTGATCGAAAACCGCATCCGCGACGGTTTTTCGTACTGCCCTTCTGCTCCCCGCCGCCACAGCAGGGCCGCCTGTTCGCCGATGTGAGTGTAATCGAGCCCGAAGGAGACGAGCGCCCCGGCCTGCGTGTAGCGCTCGGAGAGCCCGACGACCGGAATGCCCCGGTGCAGTCCTTCGCGCAACAAAAAGACGACCGCATCCGGAGAGAACAGCCCGGCATCCGGCAGCATGACGAAACAATCGACTTTGCGGCAGAGCTGCACGCAGGCACGCGGGAACGCTTCCGGCCCATCGACCATCAGGGCATTCAGTTCGATCCCCTGGCGCGCGCACGCCTGGTTCAGCCGCCGGTACGCGCCGACCGAGGCCGAGGAATAGAGCGTGCCGAAATTAACCTCTCCCAGCATCCGTGCCAGCGTTTCCACGCGAACATCCACCGGAATGTCCATGCAGACCCCCGGAGGCGTTATGCCGTTCTCCTCCGGATTCAGGACCATGGCGAATAACTGGGGCAGCCCGGTCAATCGGCTCTGCGCCAGGCGCGTGGCCGGCGTTCCCAGCGTGAATACCAGACTCGGCTGCAGGGAGCGGACCTCTGCCAGCAGCGTTTCATAATCCTCTCCGGCAGCCAGATAGAACCGGTGCACCCCGACCCCCTCCGGCAATTCCTTCTGGAGGTTTTGTTCGAACCCGGCCACCACCGAGTCGTAGGCGGCCACGTCGCGACTCAACAGCGCGGCCACCACCGTCCGTTCATCCAGACCGGCCGCTGCTGATGCCAATAGCGCAATCGCCAGCAGCGGCAGTAAATGCAAGGATCTGTGCCTTTCGGGAGTCATGACGCCGACTCAATGGATCGCGTAGTTCACAGTGACATTCATTCTCCGGGCGACCGCATCCGCCGTGTGCCATCCGTCCGGCGGCGCGTTCGACTCGAAATGCTCGTTGGCAAACAGATTGGCGACCGACATTCCCACCTCCACACCCTCCCCCGCCGCCACGACCAGATGCGCATCGACGGTTAAATAACCATCCACCTCCGCCACGCCGTCCCCTACTCTCCCGAAGACCGGATTGGCAGTCATGTAGATCTCCTGATACGCGCCGACGTACTGTCCGCGCAGCGCCAGCATCCGACCATCCCGCTCCAGCGCCAGCCCCCAATTGGCCTTGTGTCTGGGATCGACCGCAGTTCCCGCGTAATCGTCGCGCTCCGTGTCCAGAAAAGCGTAACCGAACGAACCGCTCAAGGTGCGCGAAAAGCGACACTCCAGCTGGCATTCCATCCCCAGCTGGTCGGCATCCGCGACGTTCTGCATCGGCCCCGATTGCGAGTTGTCGATCAGATCCCGGCAAATGTTGTAGAACAGCGCCCCACTCATTCTCATGCCCGGCGAGAACTCCATCGCGCCGGCCAGCTCGAACATGGCGATCCGCTCCTCTTTCAGATCCCGGTTTCCCAGCGCAAACGGGTACGCCGTTCCCTCGTTGGTCTGCTGGAAGAGGGAGGGGAGGTAGTGTCCGGTTGCCGCCGTAAAGCGGAGATGCCGTCCGGCGTCCGGTTTGAAGATGACGCTCGCCCTCCCCAGCGTCATGTAATCCAGATCGGTGTAGCGCTCCAGCCTTCCGCCGATGCTCAGGATATAACGCTCCCCGAGCCGCCATTCGTCTTCCAGATTGACGGCCAGATCGGCGACCGCGTGGTTTTCGGCGATACCGGGACGGGTCTCCGTCTGCAATCGGCTCACCTCCCACCAGGTGTACTTGGCGTATCCTCCCACCGACAGAGTGTGCGCCCCGCGCCGGAACAGCTTCATCAACTCCAGTTCGTAGTTGCGATCATCGACGCCGTAGGTTTCGTCCCAAAAATCCTTCACGTGGAAATTGTGGAACAGGCGCAGCCAGAAATCTTCCCGTTCGTAGCGAAGATTCGCGAAGCGGGTGGTCGGATTGCAGACCCGACTGATGACGTTGCGCGCGTTTGAATAGCGCAGATCCAGGGTGAGAAGCGCGTTGCCTCCCAGAGACCGCGCCAATCTTCCCGCCCCGTAGAACACCCGGAACCGCTCCCCTTCGAGCCGCCCCGGATATCCGACTGTCTCCGCCAGTTCCGGCTCGTCCCATTCCCTGGCCCCGCGCGCTCCCAGAGCGATGCTGTAATCCCATTGTTCGCCGATGTTTCCGCCGTGTATCACATTACCCCGATACGCCTCGCCGTTTCCTCCCTGAATCGTCAGGTACGTTCCCTCTACATCCTCCCGGGTCACGATGTTGATCACGCCGCTGAAAGCACTCCCCCCGTAGAAGAGCCCCCCCGGTCCCTTTATCACCTCGACCCGCTCCACCTCCTCGATATTGAGCGGCGCCCAGTCCAGGAAGATGTGGTTGGCGTGGTACATGAAGGCATTATTGCCATCGATGGTGACCAGCACGTGGCCGGTATCGGCAAAACCGCGAATTCCCAACACGTGCTGACTGGCATGCGCCTGACGAACATCGACGCCTGCCAGCGCACGCAGCGCGGCGGCGATGTTCGTCGCCCCGCTGCGGCGGATCTCCTCTCCACTCATGACCATCACGGAAGAGGCGGTCTCTTCCATCGGTTGCGGGCGTTTCGACGACGAGACGACGAGGGGGATCTCCATGAAGAAGAGCGCCTCCTGATCGTCGGCGTGCGCTGGTGCGGCGCTGCCGACCAGGCAGCAACTAACCAACAATGCCCACCCGATCATACGGCAGTTCCTATACCGATTCCTCATGATTCCTCTCTGTATCAAGTTCGACCAGTGCTCCTTGATGCAGGCGCCAATGGAGTGACGATACCGGTGCGTCGAACTGCCGCCAGTACGGCCCCAGCCGCACCTCTGTCCCGGCGGGCACGCCCTCATCGATGCGGATCTCCGCTCCTTCCGTGCAGACGATGGCAGCGCGTACCGCATCCCGCGCATCCCGCAGTTCCTGGAAATGGCCGATCTTCTCGACCAGCTGGCGAACGACACGGGCCAGCATCTTCTTTTGCAGCCCTCGGGTCGCCTGTAGGCGCTTCGTGATCTGCCGAATATCCAGCCGCTCCAGACCGAGCTTCTTCTGGATGAACTGGACTTCGCGATACGCATTCCCGAGACGCTGGTTCAGCCGCTCCAGGCGCTCCCCGTCCGCGGGCGTCAAACTGGCGGCCAGGACGATTTTGGAATCGGAGACCGATTCTACGCGCGACAGGCGGATTCCGCCCATCGCGTACACCCGGCCCCCGCCTCTGAAAACGAGTCTGCCATTCCCTTTTGCGATCAACCGCCCTCCGGCCCACACTGCCGCATTCTCGAGACTCGTCTCTAGGGCGATATCCCCCCCCGCCTCGATCGCCGCTTGCGCAATCGAGGCGGCATGCACCCCGCCTCCGACGCGCAATTTCGTGTTCCTTCCCGCGATGCAGCCGCGCACGTACAGGCTCTGTCCCACCTCGATACACCCCCCCTTCTCTATCACTCCTTCGACGACCATATCTCCACTCGCCTGCAGGACACTGCACCCGCGCAGCGACCCGCGCACATGCATGGTTCCCTCGTAGTGGAGAGAACCGTGCCGGCGTTCCACATCGTGATCCAGTGTCAGCAGCGGATGGACATTGAGCACCCCCTGGAAGATACCGACCACTCCGTCGCAGGTAGCCAGAAAAAGCTCGCGTTCTCCCGCCCGGGCACGCCGCAGACCGCAACCCGGCCGCTTTGCTTCCCCCGCTTCCTGGGTGGGGGAAATTTCCTTTCCGCGAACATCGACCCCCGGGCGCTCCCGCACCCCCCAGAGGTGCCATGCGACCACTTCTCCCTGCCGTACTCTGGCCTTCTGACCTGGGATATCATCGCTTCCCGCTATCAGTTCAAGCCGGTCGAGGATTGGCTGTTCTCCCTTCGCCACGACGACTGCCGACCCTGCCGAAACCCCCAGCAGCATCCGTTCGACCGCTTCGTCGATCCGGTTGCTGTCGATACCGACCACCACCCCTTCCTTTCCCAGGCACTTCCGCACCCTCTCGGCCGGCAGCGACCGGGACCGTCCATCCAGCAATAGCCAGTACGCCTTCATCCCTTCCGGCGCGACCCAAAGAGGCGAGCACAGTTCCAAAACACCGTCGCGCACCACCAGGTAACCGCAGGCGGTGGCCCGCACTTTATCCCCTTCCCGTTCCAGGCCACGGCCGATATCCAGGCCGCGGCGGCTGGCCGCCGGATCGACAGGCCGTCCGAATACATCCCGTCCCGATCGCTCCCGATCTACGGTTGCTATCTCAGCGACGATCCCTCCGGATTCGACCAGCGGCAGTAAGACGCCCTTCAGCGCCTCTTCATCCAGACTTTTTGCCGCCAGCGCCTTCAGCAGTTGTTCGCCGCGCAAATGCAGGTCTCCGACCTCCGGGCGCATCCCCTCTGCATCGGGAAGCAGCAGAAACTGCTCCTCTCCGGCGCACAGGGGGAACTCCCCGCGGGCTACATCGATCCAGCAGAGACTTTCCGCACTCCGCCTCTGACGGATGCTCCGCAGCGCGGGGACGCGATCGACCTGGATGTGGTAATTGCCCAGCAAATGGATGAATCCCTCTGCATCCTCCGCCAGTTTCGGATCGACGATCGATGCGAAAGCGCGCATCCCATCCTCGCCGATCGCCAGTTCGAGCCCTCCCGTCGAAAAACGGAAGACCGCCAGGCCCGCCTCGCGCAGCAGCATCCACTCCAGTTCTTCAGGGGGAATTCCCATGCCCGCCGCGATCCACTCGCACCGCTCCTCGCACGCAGGAATTTGGCTCATTCTCGTCAGCTTTCGTTCTCCCCGCCGCCCAGGATGCTCTCCAATTCCGCTCCGGACAGTTCCGCATCCGTCAGATCCAGCGTCATCCTCACCAGCGCCGCATCCAGCACCAAGCCGCCCTCGAGGGCCAGACGTTCCAGCGTCTTTTGTGTCTCCTCCGCATCCGCGTCCGGTACCCCTCCCAACCGCATCACTCCGAGCCGTTCTTCCTGATAGCAGAGCGGAACCGCCAGTTCGTCCCCACTGCGTACCACCCCTGATCCACCCTCCTCCGCCAGCATGCCGTCCGCATCTATGCGCATCTCCTTTGCCACGGCCCCATAGGAGGTGCGGCAACTCAATCCACCCGCCCCCTCGCTCAGGTTGAGTTCGCCCCACTCGCACCTCAGCACCCCGGCCGCTACCTCCAGCACGATGCGGGCGGCCTCCTCGACGCTTTCTACCTGCATCTGGGCGCGCATCAGTCGTTCCTGCCCCCGCAATTCGTTCACCTGGCACTCCAACCGATGCATCAGCACCATCCGCTCCCGTTCTCTTTCGCTGTGATACAGAGCCATCTGGATGGTGACGTGCAACTCGCGCTCGTTGTACGGTTTGATCAGATAGCCCCAGGGTACCGTGACATGCACCCTTCTCAGCGTATCCTGGTCGGAATAAGCGGTGAGGAAGATTACCGGAATGCCCCACCGTTCGCGGATCTTCCCGGCCGCATCGATACCATCTCCGTCCCCTTTGAGCATAATATCCATCAACACCAGATCCGGCTTCTCCATCCTGGCCAGTTCGACGGCCGTTTCGCACGTGTGCGCTATACCGACGACCTGATAGCCGAGCCCCGCAAGAGACTCCCGCAGGTCGAGTCCGGTTATAACCTCATCCTCTACGATCAATACGCGCGTTTCCATTTGCGACCTCTTCCTGATAGTCCGATTGCAACCTCTTTCTGAAATTCCGTCTCTGTTTCGCCTCCCCGCAAATTTCATCCCCTGAACTGCGCCGCATGTTTCCTCCCCGGGCTGACTATAGCCCTCACGCGTTGAATCGACTTCGCGATTCCGAAGACGAAACGCAGATGGGCCGCCACCTACGACTGTTCCAGGCGATAACCGGCCATTCGGGCGACCGTCCGCGCTATCTCAATCTCCCATCTGCGCCATGAACGCTCTTTCGTGCAATCCTCGAAGACGATGGATCCCGCCAATTCCCCGGCAGTCGAAAAGATGGGGACAGCCAGCAGCGCACATGTCTGCCGGGCGCGCAACGCCCGCGCTACATCGGCAACATCAGCGCGTGCATTCTGTACATCCCGGATCACGACATTCCGCCCCCTTTCATGTCGCCTGATCAACCAGGAACAGGAAGAAAGAGCGATCGATTCATCCTTCCTCCCGGCATGCGCGCACCGCTGCCACGCATACGCCCGTTTCGCCGTTCTGCTGTCGGCACTGCACAGAATCAGGTGCGTGCGATCGACCTGTAGCATCTCTCCCAGTTTCTCCAGGATGCAATGCCATAACGGCTTCTGTTCACCGCATAGCATCCGTGCGACGCATCCCAGCCGCTCCTCGCGGAGCCTGTTTTCTCCAGATTCCCACCCGGTGAAGATCTCGCTCAGCAGGTCCACCACACCGCGCATAAGTTCCAGATCCACGTGCGAATGGGGATCGGATCTGAGACTGGTCAGACTCAGAAATCCGCCGTTGAACGACCATTCGATGACGGAGCCGATCTCTCCCGGAACGCCAAATACCGACGGCACATCCCCCTCCACCGACAGGTTCCTCCAGTAGGTCGGTTTCATTTCTCTGCAGATTCTCGGGTACGCTCTGTCGGCCGGAGACACACTCCACTCCTCGAATTCTCCCCGCGCCCGCAGTTGCGCGAGACGGACCTGCGGCGCACCGTCATCTTCCCGCATCAGGCCGATGCCTATGTCGTGATAGGAGATATCCAGTTGTCTCATACACCTTCCGACCGCCTTCAGCATTTCTTTCATATCACAATCCGATCCACACCGCTGAATCTTCAGCCCCTCTTCCGCCAGATGGCTGAGCCGCCGCTGCCGCTCTACGGCGACAATCCCCCGCAGCACGGCAGAAAC
>Ga0233437_1004571_pt1 | contig 16111 bp, 14 predicted proteins | sample SI_122_August201_FD_182714 | JGI IMG/M metagenome (GOLD analysis project Ga0233437, IMG submission 182714) | Seawater microbial communities from Saanich Inlet, British Columbia, Canada - SI_122_August2016_200_MG | ecosystem: Environmental > Aquatic > Marine > Inlet | place: Canada: British... | reverse complement strand
TTAAACAACGGAGATTCTATTTTTAGCAAGCGTTAGAAATGGGAGGATTACATAATGAATTTTAAAAAGTTGTCAGAGGTTTTGGGGTGTTAAAATACCAATATATGGAAAGTATAAATCATGATTTACCTGATAAAATATTGCCAATATTAGTGGAATATTGTGAAGTTGATGGTTACATACTATTTCCTACTGAAAATAATAATGACAACATTATTTCAGAAATTGAAAGATTGGAATTACATGAGATTTACACTAAAATATTTTCAATCACACAAAATAACTTAATAAAAAGATATGAAGAAATATTTAAATGCAATGAAAATATTTCAAAAGAAGTTGTCTTGCGCACTTTACCAGATTTATTAAAAGTATTTTTTGAATCTACAGTACGAGTAAAGAAGGCAATAGACAATAGTCAACACTCATTATCAGTTGTAAAAATTCAGCATGTTGATAAACATATTAGTACAGTTGATGGTTTTTTGGATAAAGTAAAACATGACCCTGATTTTAATGCTGAGTTAATTTATATGATAGGCCGAATGTTTAATCTTCAGCATTCTAAAGTTAGTGTGAATTATGACAAACCTATTTCTCATCATAAAACATTTATTAATAACAACTCTAGATTATATAAAAGAAATATATTGAATGGACTTTTTGCAAGAGCAAAGCAAGTGTATTTTTCCATACGTAATTATTTTTTTACACCAGTAATTGGGATTATTAATGCTTCTTATTTGAACTCTGTGTTTGTAGCGCGCGGATGGTATGGAAAGTTATTTAAAAAAATATCATTAGATGTAACTGCCATAGAAAAAGAAAAAAACCTAATTATGCGTAATGATATTTTTAAGTATGAAGACTTTGATAATATCGAAATAGATATGTTACTAGATAAAATGAATTTAAATAAAAATGAAAAAATTCGTTATAAGGAGTCAATTGTTTCTTATCTTATTGATTTATATCCAAAAAACTCATTAGAAATGTTTTTAGATAATATCGATACTGCTAAAAAAAATATGAATATTTTTGATTTTGATTGTATTTTGACTGGATCCTCTACAGGTTTTGAATCTTTGTATTTCTTATGTTTAGCAAGAGAGCGAAATATAAAAATATTTAGGCTTCAGCATGGAGGTTACTCTGGGTATCGTAAGCTCAGTTATTATCGTGATTATTTATGGAACTGGGAGTATGCTTTGTGTGACGAGTATTTAACATGGGGATGGTCTAATGATTATGTTGAGATGTTTGTCCCATTTGTAAGTCCATGGTTAAGTGGACGCAAACTTTTTTGGAATAAGAACTTGAGTATAGTGTCTAAAAAATATGATTTTGATATTGTGATAGCTCCAACTAGATTGCAAAAATATACATCAGTTGGTAATGTAAATACAGTTGATGATATTTTTCAAAGGTCTAATGATTTAGTTAATATAGTATTGAATCTATCTGTTAAAAATATTCGTATATTATATAAATCTCCGAGTATTTCTAGTTCAAGAAGTTATAGTAATTCAATAGAGAAGATGAAAAAAATAGGTGGGAATAATTTTTTTATAATGAGTAATATTGATAAAGGCCTTACCTTGGAGCTGCTAGAGTCTGCACCAATTATTCTTTGGGATGTTGTTGGAACTGGTTTTTTAGAATGTATGGCTAGCGATATACCAACTGTAGTTTATATAAATAATTACTCATTATATGAAGACTACATGGTTGCTATGTTAAAAAAATTAGAAAAGGTTGGTATTGTTCATAGGGACACAAAATCTATATCATTTATAGTTAATCAGTATAAAAATAACATGGGTGATTGGTTTAGTGATATAGAACGTAAAAAATGTATAAAAGAATTCACTAATTTATTTTGCAATACTAGTGATTGTTGGGATGATGAATTAATTGCCAAAATTAATCTTTTGGGGTCTCATAATGATCATAAGTTAAACCTATGAAAAATATTTTTAATAAGATAACTAATTGGACAAATAGGATTGAAATTGTAAATATTTCTATATCAACTGTAGTGTTGTTGTTATTATTGACTTTTATTGGAGTTGTTACAGAGCTAGTAGGGTTGAGTTTATTTCTTCCAATTTTTCAATACTTGCGTTTAGATGGTGATATTAGTGCTCTGGCTAATGAATCAAAATTGTGGGAGCATGTTATTAATGGTGCGCAATATTTTGAGCTGGAGATATCTCTAGTATTGCTATTAACATCATCGTTTTTAATGTTTTCAATAAAACAAATTGTTGGGTATATTAAAACTTTATATGAAAAATCAATAGATTTAAAGACAATAAAATTTTTACGTGACAATTTATTTTCTAGATATTTGTATGCAGATATAAATTATCAAGAAAAGAACACTGTTGGTGATTTTATAAATACTTTAGTTGTTGAGACAAATAGATCTGCCAAAGGGATAATGATGCCTATAAGTTTATTGGGTCATATAATTATTTTATTAGGTTATATTTTTATCCTTTTTCTATTATCATGGGAAATGACAGCTATAGCTATAACCTTATCTCTAATTACTGTTAGAGTAGTAAGCCGATGGTTTCATCAAAGTAAAATAGTTGGCAGGAGTATAACTAAATACAATACCAAGCTAACATCTTTTATCGCTCCAAGGATAGAGAGCTCAAAACTTATCCGCCTATCTAATATGGAGTATTACGAAATTATAGATTTTAAAAAATTAACACAAAATCAACTTAATTATTTTTATGAATCGGCTGTTTTGATGGCCAAGAATAAATCTGTTATTGAGCCTATTATTATAGGATTAAGTTTATTTTTTATATATTTATCCTATACATTCTTTAATATGTCGATAGAAATGATTGGGCTGTATTTAATTGTTATATTTCGTTTGATGCCATTATTGAAAACATCTATTGGATTGTACCAAGGGCTACAGAGTGTTGAAGGGTCTATAGAAAATGTTTTAAGTAAATATCATGAATTAGATGAATTTAAAGAGATAGATGGCGGTGAAAATGAAATAATTAATATTTTTAATGGAATTGAAATAAGTGATGTTGGTTTTAAATATGAAGGCGCGAATAGGAGTGTACTTTCATCTATTAATATTTCTATAAAACCTAATCAGTTGTTGGCAATTGTTGGTCCTTCTGGAAGTGGCAAATCAACATTGACTGATTTGATTTCTGGATTGAGAAAGCCAAACTCAGGAATTATTGAATTTGATAACACCTCAATAGAGGATTGTAAATTAAGTAGTTTGAGAGATGTTATTTCATATTTGCCCCAAAGTCCACAAATATTTAATGGATCTATCAAGGATCATATTTCTTATGGCAGAAAAAATGTGACAATGAGCGAGATTTATGATGCTGCAGTGTTATCTGGAGCTGATGATTTTATTAAAAACCTCAAAGGTGGTTATGATGCTTTTATTGTAGACGGCGCTTTAAATTTGTCAGGTGGACAAAGACAAAGGTTAGATTTGGCTAGAGCAATAATTGGAGAGTCTAAGGTTTTAATATTGGATGAGCCTTCAAGTAGTCTTGACTCTGAGTCAGAGGTTAAGTTTAGGAATGCTTTAAATCGCATTAGACTAAATAAAAACCTCATACTTATCATGATAACACACCAACTGAAGAATGCGCATATTGCAGATCATATTGTTGTTCTTAACAATGGCAAGATAGAAAGCCAAGGTACTCACTCTGAGCTTATTAATGATAATAACTGGTATCGTGATGCATTTGAGAATCATACAATATATTAACTTGACTATAATGATGTACATATAGATGTACATATACTTGTATCACATTAATTATAAGAAAAAGTTTTGTATATATTATTGAATAATAAGCATTTAAATGATAAAAAATAAAACCGTATTAGTTACTGGCGCTGATGGCTTTATAGGGTCTAGTTTGGTCGAAATGTTGTCGATAGAGAATTGTAAAATTAAAGCTCTTTCTCAATACAACTCCTTTAATAATTGGGGGTGGATTGAAGATATTGAGTGCAAGGATAAAGTTGAAGTATTAACTGGTGATATTAGGGATCCGCATTATTGTAAATTTATTACTAAAGATGTAGATATTATTTTTCATCTTGCGGCTTTGATAGCCATACCTTATTCTTATGTTGCTCCAGATAGTTATGTAGATACAAATATCAAGGGTACACTAAATATATGTCAAGCGGCAAAAGAAAATGGAAATATTCGTGTTATTCACACCTCAACAAGTGAGGTGTATGGTACAGCACAATATGTTCCGATTGACGAGAAACACCCAATGCAACCTCAATCTCCATATAGTGCAACAAAAATTGCAGCCGATGCAATGGCAATGAGTTTTTATAATGCATTTGAACTGCCAGTAACTATTGCTAGACCATTTAATACCTATGGACCTAGGCAGTCTGCCCGAGCAGTTATTCCAACTATAATTACTCAAATTGCTAATGGTGCAAAAGAAATCAAATTAGGAGATATTACACCAACAAGAGATTTTAACTATGTAGATGATACTTGTCGTGGATTTATATCCCTTGCGGAGTGTGATGAGTCTATCGGGCAAACAGTTAATATAGGCTCTAATTTTGAAATTAGTATCGGTGATACACTGAATATTATCAAAGAGTTAATGGATAGCGATGTTGAGTTTATTACTGATAAACAGCGTATTCGTCCAGAAAAATCAGAAGTATTTCGCCTCTGGTGTGATAATACAAAAATAGAAAAATTAACCGGATTCAAACCACAGATTGATATAAAACATGGTCTACAAAAAACTATTAAGTGGATAATGAAACCGGAGAATCTCAAAACCTATAAGTCAGAAATTTACAATGTTTAAAAAGCCAGAATTAAGTATTTGTGGTCGATTGGTTGGTGAAGAATATCCTCCATTGGTAATAGCAGAGATAGGAATCAATCATGAAGGAAGTTTAAAAACAGCTTTTGAGATGGTTGATGCTGCAGTTTCTGCAGGGGTGGAAGTGATAAAACACCAAACACATGTAGTTGAAGATGAGATGAGCTTAGCGGCAAAAGAGGTGATTCCTGCTAATGCAGAGGAATCTATTTATAAAATTATGGAGCGGTGTGCATTATCTGAAGAAGATGAAAATAGACTTAAAGAGTATATAGAGTCCAAAGGAGTAATATTTATCAGCACACCATTCTCAAGAGCAGCAGCAGATAGACTTGAAAGAATGAATGTTTGCGCCTATAAAATTGGCTCTGGTGAGTGTAATAATTACCCATTAATTGAACATATTGCATCTTTCAAAAAACCTATGATTATCAGCACAGGGATGAATAATATTAAAAGTATTTCTAAGACTGTGGATATAGTCAGGAAAAATAATATTCCTTATGCACTATTACATACTACAAATATCTACCCAACACCAGCAAGGCTAGTAAGGTTGGGTGCTATGCAACAGATGCAGCAATCATTTCCTGACGCAGTGATAGGCTTGTCAGACCATACAATATCTAATAATGCTTGTTTTGCGGCAGTAGCATTAGGCGCCAACATTCTTGAGCGTCACTTTACAGATAAAATGGAACGTCTAGGTCCAGATATTGTCAATTCTATGGATCCTGTTCGTCTAAAAGAACTAATTATTGGTGCACAAGAAATTGCCACAATGCGTGGAGGTGATAAGGAGGCGGTGGAAGAAGAACGGCCTACTATTAATTTTGCTTTTGCAACAGTGGTAACAATAAAGCCTGTAAAAAAAGGCGAGCTATTTACAAAAGATAATATATGGGTAAAAAGACCAGGGACAGGTGAAATATTAGCAGAGAAATATAATGATATTTTGAATAAAAATTCTCTTAGAGATATCCCCATTGATACACATCTATCTAAGAATGATATAGAAGGCATCAATTGACCATAAAAATAGTCATAACAGGTGCGACAGGTTTTATAGGGTCAGCACTCTGTAAAAAGTTAGAAGAAAAAAAAGAGTATTCAATAATAAGGGTTACGAGGTCACAAGAAAAAAATGGATTTTACAGAGTAACTAGCTACCAACAAACCCCATTCGGAGATATTTTAGTCCATTTAGGCGAAGATTCAGATAGAGTAAGAGTAAATAAAATGGGTGAGTCATACCGACAAAAGACAGGGGAAATAATGGATTCTCTAATAAAAAAAAGATATAAAAAAATAATTTACTCCTCCTCCTCTGTCGTCTATGGAAATAAAGGTATAGAGCCATATGTAGAAAATATGCCAACCTATGCAGATGATATATACTCAATAACAAAATTAGAAAATGAAGAAAGGGTGTTAAATTCAGGTGGAATAGTTGTTCGTTTCTCTAATGTGATTGGCAAAGGCATGTCAAAAAATAATATTCTTTCAGATATATTTAAACAACTTCCAGAGAAAAACCCTCTACTAATACGCAACATAGAGCCAATACGAGACTTTGTTTGTATAGATGATGCTGTTGATTCAGTAGTTAAATTAATGCAAAAGGAAATATCGGGAATCTTTAATATTGGTAGTGGTGTGGCAACATCAATAAATCAATTAACTAAAACAGTTTTAAATATAGTCAAACAAGAGGACAGAGAAGTAAATAGTATTGTCAAAGATTCAAAATATTCTTACAATGTTCTGAATATAGAAAAAACAAAAAAAACAATAGATTGGCAACCAAAATTCACTCTATCTCAATCAATAAAAAAAATGGTCAACAGTTTATGAAAAAAAAAATCATCGCAGTTTTTACTGGTAATCGTGCAGAGTATGGGCTTCAGTTTCCAGTATTAAAAGCTATAGACAATCACCCAGAACTTGAGTATAGGCTTATCGTATCGGGTGCACATTTAGATAATAATTTTGGCAATACTCTTGCAGAGATTTCAAATGATGGTTTTCATATAGATGCAGAAGTAAAAATAGAGATGGATGCGAGTACGTTAGAGGCAAATGTACAGGCAATTGGTACAGGTATATTGAGTATAGGTGAAGCTATAAAAAAAATTCAGCCAGATATGATGGTTGTTTATGCTGATCGTTTTGAAGGCTTTGCCGCTGTAATTGCTGCTACACAGATGAATATCCCAACTGCACATATAGAAGGAGGGGATTTAACAGAAGGTGGAGCACTAGACGATTCGGTGCGCCACGCAATGACAAAGCTATCTCACTTGCACTTTACAACCAACCAGCAGGCAAGTAACCGTATATTAGCAATGGGGGAAGAGGTGTGGCGAGTTCATACCGTTGGCTTTCCAGCAATCGACATGATCTCTGAAGGAAATTACGCGACTCAAGATGAGGTTGTAAAGAAGTTACACCTTGACCTAAATAGACCAATTGTATTGTTTACCCAGCACTCTGTGACTACAGAATTTGACCTTGCAGAAAATCAGATCGATCCATCTATAAGCGCTCTGAAAGAGTTGGCAAAAAATAGTGTACAGATTATAGCGACATACCCAAATAATGATGCAGGAGGGCTTTCAATTATAAAGAAGTTAGAAGTGTTAGATTCATATGCTATGGATAATATACAAGTTCATCAATCATTAGGTCGTTATCTCTATCATGGTCTGTTGGCTTTAGCAAAAAACACAGAGAACAGGGTGGTATGTGTAGGAAACTCATCTTCAGGCATTAAAGAGACACCGGTTTTTGGTTGTCCGACAGTAAATATAGGTAGTCGTCAGAAAGGAAGGTTGCGTGGTAAAAATGTGATTGACGTAGAATATAATGCTGAATTAATTATTAATGCAGTTAACAAGTGTACAGCAGATAAAAAGTTTAGACAAATTTGCAGTGAAACTGATAATCCATATTACTTGGGTGATGCTGGAAAAAAAATAGCTAAAATATTAGCCAAAACCACCATTGATTCTGCTCTTATACGTAAAAAAATGACATTAAAAGGTGAATGTAAAAATGGGTGGTTTAGTTAATAAATTATAGATTGTTTAAAAAATATTGGTTATCACAAGTAAAAACAAGTATGTAATCACTCACTTGTTTCAGAAGCTTAATTTAGACAGGTAATTTTGTTATATTCTGAAGATTTTAGTACAACTTGCTTATTTCCTTGATGTGTAAATTCCTCATTTAATAAAAATATCCAATCAAGTTTTGGTAAATATTTTTACAGCAATCAGAATAATAATTTTGGGTCTAGATAATTTTATAGGCATGGATAAAAAGATGTTTAATTTACACCTGAAAGCATGTGAATTTAAGTTTAATCATAGAGGGAAAGATATGTATCAAATTTTGCTTAAATTATTTAGAGATGAGCCTCTAAAGTTATCTTGACCTTAAATAAAAATATGTTTAAACTGTACTTTCAAAAATGTGGGTTTACCCTTAATAATCACAAGCAAAACTTTATAAAGTTTTGCTTGTGATTTGCAGAAAATATCTGCATAGCTATAGCTAGTTAGATCCCTATATGACTATTCTAAATCTGGATGTTATAACATGACAATTTTAAAGAAAATATTACTACAATCAAACTCAACAATTGTTAATGCTATTGATGTACTAAATAAGGAGAAAATGCGAATAGTAATTGTAGTTGATAAAGATAATAAAATAAAAGGAACTGTAACTGATGGAGATATTAGAAGAGGGTTAGTGCATCATATATCTATCGATGATAGTGTTGTAAAAATAATGAATAAGAATCCAGTTACAGTAGATACTAATTATGATAAAGATGCAATACTCGAGAAAATAAGGCTAAACAATATATTAGCAATCCCTATAGTTGATAATCATGGCTCTGTAGTAGGTATAGAAACTTTGCAGAATTTAACAGAAAAGCAACATTATGATAACCCAGTGGTAATTATGGCTGGGGGGTTAGGAACAAGGTTGAGGCCATTAACAGATCATGCTCCAAAGCCACTCCTTCATGTTGGGAAGAAGCCAATTCTTGAAAGGATAATAAGGCAATTTATTGCTTCAGGATTTAAGAAATTTTATATTTCAACACATTATAAGTCAGAAATGATACAAGAATATTTTGGTAATGGAGAAAATCTTGGTGTATCTATAACGTATATTCATGAATCTATACCGTTAGGTACAGCGGGTTGTCTTGGAAATCTTCCAAATGATTTGCCAAATATTCCAATTATTGTGATAAATGGAGATTTATTAACAAAAGTTAATTTTGATAGATTGCTACAGTTTCATAATGAGCAACAATGTATAGCCACGGTGTGTGTAAGTGAGTATGATTTTCAAATTCCATATGGAGTTGTTGAGCATGACGGACACCTTTTACAAAAGATGATAGAAAAGCCAGTTCATAGTTTCTTTGTAAATGCTGGTATATATGTGCTAGATCCTGATCTTTTAATGACTATACCTAAAAATATTAATCTTGACATAACTACCTTTATTCAGGATCAAATAAATAAGAATAAAGATATAAATATATTCCCATTGCATGAATATTGGTTAGATATAGGTAGAATTGAGCAGTATGAACGCGCCCAAAAAGATATAGATTTATTTTGAGTTTCAGATAATCAAGTGTATTTTAGCTGCGTTTGAATAACCTATTAGTTTATAAATGTTTCGCTATTATTACTCAAATTTGGTCAAGCTAAGGGATTGGATATTAACTCTGAATTTGTTGAGAATTTTATAAAAAAAGAAAGGATTTATTGTAATAAATGAAAGCAGTAATGTACCATTATGTTAGATTACCAAATAGCGAGTATCCTTATTTTAAAGGGTTGCATATAGATGACTTCAAGAGGCAATTAGATTGGTTCTCGAATAATGGCGGTTTTGTTAATCGTGATGATTTTTTAAAAATTTTTAATGGACATGAAGACATGGAATGTCCTACAGGTTTTATATTGACGTTTGATGATGGACTGATTGATCATTATGATTTTGTATATCCTGAGTTAATGAAACGTGGATTGTTTGGTGTTTTTTACATTCCAACATTATATTTATCTTCAAAAAAGATTCTTGATGTGCATAGGATACATCTACTGGTTGGTAGATATGGTGGAAAGAAAATGATGGAAGAGCTTCAGAAAATTGTTACGAAAGATATGTTGGTTAAAGATTGTAATAGCGATTTCCATATGAAAACATATAATTTTCCTTATAATTCTAATAAATATGAGGTTGAATTTAAAAGAATGCTTAATTATTTAATATCATATGAGTATCGAGAGTATGTGTTAGATAGATTATTTGATTTGCTTATAAAGGATAGTATTAGATGTAAAGATGTGTATATGTCAGCAAATCAAATTTCTGAACTTCATAATTCAGGAATGATTATAGGTAGTCATAGTGAAAGTCATAAGCTAATGAGTAGGATTAGTATCAAGCAACAAAATAATGAAATTAAAAATTCGTTTAACACACTTGATAGTATTGTTGGTGGACTAAAAATCAAAACATTCTGTTATCCTTATGGAGGTGCGCTTAGTTACAATAATGATACTATTAATAAGTTAAACCATAATAAAGTAATGTTTTCATTTGATGTAAATTCTAAAGATATATCGTGTAAAAAAATGAACACACGCCGACATATGCTACCAAGATATGATACTGTTGATTTTCCATATGGCATGTCTGGACTATAGCAAGTTGTACTTAATAATTATATTTTAGGTGAATTGGAAGAGTATGAATGTGCCAAAAAAAGACATGGAGTTGTTTGAGTGATTAACAATAAGAGTGTCTTAGCCATTATACCTGCACGTGGTGGCAGTAAGCGTATACACAATAAAAATATGATAGATTTCAATGGCAACCCTCTTGTTTATTGGTCGATTATTGCAGGGCTACAGTCAAAGTATATTGATTCTGTACTGGTGTCAACGGATGATGAAAATATAGCAGATTTCTCGCGCACATTAGGCGCCCATGTTCCGTTTATAAGACCTAAAAGCATATCAAGAGACTCATCTTCAACAATGGATGTTGTTAGACATGCTGTAAATAGCATACTAAAAATGGGAGAATCCTATGATTATATATTATTACTTCAGCCAACATCTCCTTTGAGAACATATTTACATATCGATTCTGCAGTTAGGTTTATGATGAAAAAAAATGCCAACTCTATTATCGGTATTACAGAAATTGAACACCCTGTTGAGTGGTCAAATATATTGCCTAAAGATTGTTCGATGGTTAATTTTATATCAAATAAGAATGATGGCACAAGGAGTCAAGATTTTCAAAAGAGGTATAGAAAGAATGGTGCAATTTATTTATGTAGAACAGATTTAGCATTACAGCATAATAGTCTTGTCAATATTCCAGGCACATATGGATTTATAATGGATCGTTTTAGCTCAGTTGATATCGATACAATGGACGACTTATTTTGTGCATTGATGTATAAGAAAAATTATGATAAGTTTATGATTGATTTAAACAAAAAAATATGAATTACACAACAATGGAGCACTATAATTTATAGTTATGAAAAAAACAACTCACTCCAATACTAGTTACAAAGAAAGATTATCGCCTCTTAGGCAATCCTTACCAATATTTATTGGTCGTCAGTCTAAGTCAGGTGGTTCATTATTAAGGACATTGATCGGTAGGCATAATAATATATTTGGTGGCGATGGATTTGAAACAGGTTGGTTTACAGATGACATAAGTCTTAACTGGGAGGATGATAATACTTTAAGGCAAAAATGGTTAAGAGAATGGTTTGAAGTTGATATGGAGACGTTTAGAAGTATAAAGAAAAAATCATTATCAGGTATTGATTTTTTTAATAAGTTTATGAATTATTGCACATTACGTTCGGGTAAAAATAGATGGATTGAAAATTCTCCTGGAAATGTAGTTCATTTTGACATAATTAATAATTTTTGGGGTGAATTTAAGTTTATTCATTGCACAAGAGAATACAAGGATACCTTCTCAAGTTGGAAAACAAGGAATAATGGAACATTGAAGGATAAAAACGTACAAGAGTTTGTGGAAATTGTGAAGAATTCATACACACATATATATGATTATTTAGGAACACAGAATGATAGGTATATTGAAGTTAAATACGAAGACACTGTTAATCATACTGAAAAAACACTTAGAAGAGTAATAGATTTTTTAAATGAAGACTGGGTTGATGGTTTACATGTATACGAAGGAAGTAATAGTGAGATTAATAAATGTAGACAAGTTATTAAGAAAGATAGTTCGACATCTATCGCTTTAACTAAGCCTATCTTTAAAAATAGAATCGGACACTGGGAAAATGAAATAACATTGTCAGAAGCAAGTTTTATAGATAATGAGCTTGGCGCCTATTCAGAGAAGCTAGGTTATTAAAAATAAAAAATTACCAGGTATATTTTAATGAAAAAATGTTGTATATTTATTGGTTCTGAGTTTGTTGGGCTGTACATATCGTTAGGTAGATTGCTCCAAAGTCATTATGATTATAATGTTGTGTTTGTGGTGACAAATAAAATTACTAAAAACATTGTGTTAAAGGCCCTTCCACAGGCAAAAGTAATTATATTTAATGAAATCAGTATTCCTTATATGGATGATGATGCAGTTATTAATGAGTCTTTAAGGCTTGAGAAATTATACGGAAAAACAATGTCTATTATAATGTCAGAGGATCGAGCATTAGGAAGCGGGTATTTGTTTAACATAATGGCGACACCTTTTATCAAAAGGTCTGCGTGGTCACACAAAGAAAAGTTAAGAGAGATTACTTCAATTGTATTAAGAAATGAGATTATATGTAAGGGTTGTGATCTTGCATTAAAAGTTAATTCAGATAGTATAGTGCATTCAATATTATCAAGGCACAATGGAAAGATTCTCACACTATTCTCGATTAAGCATGGAGATAATATATATTGGTGTGATGATCACTATCTTGCTGGATCAAATTTTAAGGATAGAGTTTTAAAAAACCTAAGTACAGCAATAAAAACAAATGATAATTCGAAAAATTCTGTATATAAAATAGATGAACGCGCTAATATAAAAAATACTTCTACGAACTATAGTTATATTAATGCCATAAAAAGCGCAATAAAGTTAGTTATTAATGAAATTAAGGTTACAATCAGAAGATCAAGAAGGGCGGATAGTTATTTAATATTAGGTTGGTTGCCAAGTGTTTTTAGAATGCCTTACAATTATAACTATTTAAAGAAAATTGGAAATAGTCCAGGAGATTTATCTGAGTATAGAATAGTTTTTTTTCCTCTACATATGGAGCCCGAAATTGCTCTATTGAGTAGGTCTCCTGAATTTAGTAACTCTATGGAGATGATTACATGGATCTCTAAATCCTTGCCAGCGGATACAATACTAGTGTGCAAAGAACAACCTTTTTCTTTTGGAGTAAGATTCAAAAAATATTATTCTAAAATTAACATGATTGGTAATGTTTGCTGGTCACATCCAGATGTACATAGTTGGGATTGGATACAATCATCTGATCTTATTGCTACAATCACAGGTACTGTTGGTATTGAAGCTGTTCACCATAAAAAACCAGTTATTTCATTTGGCGCCCATCAAGTGATTAATTTGTTGCCTACTGTAAAATATGTCGATAGTTATAAAACCACAAAGGACGCAGTTGAATATTTTTTAAATAATACTAGTAAATTTAGTAATGAACTTAACAAGTCACGATTGGCACTATCTGAAGCACAGCAGTTTGTATCTTTTGAATTTAAAGAGTATAAAGAGATCGTGAAGTCACAAGAGCAACATGATGATTTTTCGATTATACTGCTTAATAAAATGTTTGAATCATATCCAGACCTTAAGATTGACTGAAATACTTGTTTATTTTTATAAAATAAAGTGCAATTAAATATTGGCTGTATAATCAAAAAATTAATTACAAGAGTGTTTTTTTAAAAAATTATTTGGAGAAAATTGTGCGTTCTGATACTAAACAAGACAATATTGTTGTAGGCTATGGCAATGTAAATAAGGTTATTATAGGTTCAAGACAGCCAATGGTTTTTATTGGCGGTCCATGTGCAATTGAAAGTAGAGAGCATGCATATATGATGGCTGATTTGATTGGTGAAATTTGCCATAAATTAGACATACCATGGATATATAAATCTTGTTATGACAAGGATTGTAGGTCATCATCAAATAGTTATCATGGCTGTGGAATCGACCAAGGATTAGATATCTTATTAGGGATTAGAGACAAATACAAAGTTCCAGTTATAAGTGACTTCTCTGATGTTGCCTGGGCTAAAAAAACTGGAGAAGTTTGTGATATGGTACAGGTGCCTGCATATTTATGTAGACAAACCTCTATTTTGAGAGCTGCCGCAGAAACAAAAAAACCTATAAATTTAAAAAAAGGACAATTTATGAGTCCATGGAATATGAAAAATTCTGCTAGAAAAATAGAGTCATTTGGTAATAATAAAATATTGTTAACAGATAGAGGGACATTTTTTGGATACAATATGCTTGTAAATGATATGACGTGCTTTCCTATCATGAAGCAAACTGGCCATCCGGTTTGTTATGATGCGACTCACTCAATACAATTACCTACATCGATGGGTGACGTCTCTGGAGGTCAAAGAGAGTTTATACCTTATCTTGTTCGTTCTGCGGTGGCATGCGGAGTTGATGCCTTATTCATGGAAGTTCACAATAAACCAAAAGAAGCATTATCAGATGCAAATACAGTATTAAACATAAAATACCTTGAAAATATCTTGTACCAGGCTAAGAAAATTAATGACATGAGGCAAGATTTATTAAATGAATTAGGAGAAGATAATGTACATACTGGAGACTGATATAGTAGTTGATGAGGTTATGATGAGTATTGATAAGATATCTGTTGTAGGTGCTCGGGATATTTTCAAACAAGTTATTTCTAGTATTCATGATACTGGCTATGGCATATCTTGTATTGTAAATGATGAATTAGATCTTCTAGGGGTTATTACAGATGGAGATATTAGAAGGGTAATTTTAAATAACCAACGACCACTTTCCTCCATTTTGTTAGATAATAGTATCGAATTTGTGTCAAAAAATACAATTACCATAGAGTCTAAAACTAACATTATAGAAGCGCTTTATATTTTACAAGATGCAAGAATTTGGGATGCGCCTGTTGTAAAAAATAATAAATTAATTGGACTTTTGCATCTTCATGCTGTTGTAGGGCATATACTGAAGAAAGTAAAATGAAATTAGCGGCTGTTATTCCTGCAAGACTGTCTTCATCAAGATTTCCACGTAAAGTATTATTTGATTTGAATAATATGCCTATGGTTGAGCATGTGAGACGAAGAGCAGAAATATCCAAAGTATTTGATGCTGGCGTATATGTAGCAACATGTGATCAAGAAGTGTTTGATTTAGTTGAAAAAAATGGTGGTTTTGCCATAATGACATCAAAAAATCATAAAAATGGAACATCAAGGGCTGCAGAGGCAATTGAAAATATTGATTGTACACATGTAGTAGTTTTGCAAGGGGATGAGCCCTTGATTTTACCAAGGCACTTGAAAGAGTTTGCTATAGAGATTTCAAAAAATAAAACATATCATGTATGGAATGGCGTATCAAGCATTTATGAACATGATGATTTTAGTAATGAGTCTATAGTGAAGTGTGCAATAAATAAATGTAATGATATTCTTTTTTGTTTTAGAGGAAAACCTTTTGTAAGTGACTTCGAAATTCAGTCTCAATATACCAGGAAGATGCTTGGTCTAATTGCATTTAGAAAAAAATCAATTAAAGAGATAAACGATTGTCCTGCAGATAATCTTGAAATAAATGAAAAAATAGAACAAATGAGAGTAGTTAGTTTAAATTACAGAATAAAATCTATTAATTTAGGTGAGAGTCTCCCATCAGTAAACTTACCATCTGATGTTGAATTAGTATTACAACGGATGAGTCATAACAAAGAACAGATTGAATTAATACGTAGTTATACTTATATTTGATTAAAGCATACATACATACATAGTAATAAAATGTGGAAAAAATATCTTTTTAGATATAGTGCCCCAACAAATTAAGACAACAATTTAAGATTTCTTATTTCGAACGAGTTAAACTTAATCAACAATTCG
>Ga0233437_1004561_pt1 | contig 16140 bp, 15 predicted proteins | sample SI_122_August201_FD_182714 | JGI IMG/M metagenome (GOLD analysis project Ga0233437, IMG submission 182714) | Seawater microbial communities from Saanich Inlet, British Columbia, Canada - SI_122_August2016_200_MG | ecosystem: Environmental > Aquatic > Marine > Inlet | place: Canada: British... | reverse complement strand
GAGAAAGACAAGAATTGTAGAAATGTACTAGCATTAATTGGCCCACGTTGTTCTCCAAAGACTACTTGTTGTCAAACTTTAGAAATAATTGAAGGTGTAGAGGGAGCATCTGATATTGAAATAATAACAAATTATTGCTCTTATATGAATACAGAAGGAAAAGCTGAGCCGGTGGATAGTGAAGGAGATTGTATTAATATTAATATTCCTGGATTAGTTACAAGTGGTGCTTCAAACTGCAAAGATTGTTTAACTTATGTTGATCCGGATTTAGACTCAGATTTAGATATTGTTATTTGTGGTGGAAGTACTGGTGACTTGCACCCTTCATTAGGAAATGATAAAGTTTATCCAAATGAGTGTAGTGTTTGTGGTGAAGAAAGTGTGAGTAATAAAAAAAATATTCATTATACTTGTGGGGAGAGTGGGTGGACTCTATCTGAAAATTGTGGAGATAATGGTTGCAGGGATTTAGGAGATTGTCAAGCTGAATGTTACAGTAAATCAAAAGCAAATGTTTGCTATGGGGATTATAAATTAATTGATACTACAACTGAAGCTGAGGAATATCCAGTGGGGTCATATATATGTGGAAATAACAGAAATTTGGGATATAAAGATAATCTTTTTTATTGTAGAAACTGTGGTGAAGGAGATATTAGATGGGTAGATGAAGATTGTGATGGATTATGTATTGAAAATTATGATGGATATAGTTATTGTAATACTGAGGCAGGAAAAGTAGATAGTGCAAAATCAGCAACATTAAGGAATGGAGCAGGTGTATGTTAGTTCAAATTTTCTTTGAGACAATAAAAAATTTTAAATACTCAAGTTCACTAAAAACAAAATGAAAATGAAAAAAAGAGCTCAGTCAATCTCAATTAACACAATCGTAGTTGCAGCAATAGCACTAGTTGTTATGGTATTACTAATTTTAATATTTACAAATTCCATTGGAGGGTTTAGAGTCCAATCAGGAAGTTGTTATTCTGTTCAAGGTCAATGTATTGACAGAGAAGACCTAAGTGAATTATGTAATCAAAGGGATTACAAGGCAACTAGTAATCATCCATGTTACAAAGGTCAAGATATTGATCCAGATAAAGTATGTTGTATAAATGTTTAAAAAAAAATGAAAAAAATACAAATATCAAAAAAAGCAGATTTGTCAATTAACACAACAGTTATTGCAGCTCTTGCTTTAATTGTATTGGTAGTTTTAATTACAATATTTGGTGGAAGAATAAGAACCTTGCTTGAAGGATCCAGAGATTGTAGTACTCGAGGTGGAATGTGTGAAACACGAGATGAGTGTCCAGTTGGTAATAATATCCAACATACAGACACAGAATGTGCAGATAGGAATGAAGAAGACACACCGCTTTTAGAACAGTACATTTGTTGTGAGTCTTTAAGATAATTTAATTTTTTAATTCTAATTTTAGCAAATTTTATGATCTGAAAATTTAATGTTTTGTAGTATCAATTTTTGCTATGGACCAAAAATTTAATACAGCGAAAATCAATAGATTTTTGTATATTAATTTTGGGTTAAACCCAAAAATTAATAAACCTGTATATCAAATAGTATATTGGATGGATTGTCGTGCACAAATTAAAAGAGAATTATATGTTTTAATTGGATTATTAGTCTTATTTGTGATATTTGTTGCAATTATTATTCAAAGAATCCAACCTGCGTTTGGTTAGAGAATGAAAAAAAAAGGTGAGATGACAACATCAGAACTATTTGGTATGATATTGTTAGCTTTGTCTTTAGTGGTTTTAATTGGTTTAGCAACACAGTTTGGAGAACGTGCAGACAAAGGATATAATTCTCAATTATGTAGGACTAGTGTTGTTGCAAATTCAAAATTAAACACTCCAATCCTTGGAGATGGAGTTTGGCCAATAAAATGTCCTACTAGATATATGTATTTTGATACAGATGGATTTATTGAAGAGTCTGGGGATTATAAAACCGAAATTTTATTTTCAACCAAAGGAAAAGATATTCAATATGAGAATCGAGAATTTGTAAACTGTATGAATGATAAATCAATAACTGGCTCAGGAGATTTAAAGAAAGAAGATATTTGTAAAATTAGAAATATAAATATGATTATCATGCAACGTCATTATGAATGTTGGGAACAGTTTGGACGTGGAGAACTTGCTTTATTTAACAGAGCTGACACTGAGAGACAATGTGTTATTTGTTCAGTATATGATTTTAGTGATGAAATGGAAAAAAAATATGGTGCTTACTATTCTTCTGATGTTTTACCTGAACGTCATACATTAGATTATATGATGCGTACAAAAGGACCGTTAGATAGAAATATTACATATTATGAATTAACAATGGATCCAATGGATATATTTGATCAACCTTATTTTGATTATAGTTTTGATGAAAGTTATACTTCAGTGTTTATTGCAAACAATGATAATTATATCCAGACAAAGATGCAACAGATTGGGCAGTTTTTTAAAGATCCAATCACAAAAGCTTTACCTTTTTTAAAATCAACTGACCCTGATGGATTTGAAAAGTTTTTTTTGAACACTATTGAATTTAGTCCAGAAGTTTTAGTAGTTAGGGAGTGTGATGTACTTGTTGAACAATAAAATATTTAACTTGAATAAAAAAGGATTACAGTTTGATATAACTGGTTGGATGATAATTGGAATAGTAGCACTAGTGGTATTAATTGGATTAGTAATATTATTTACAAAGTCCTCATGGAACATAATTAGTATCTTACCATTTTAAAATAATAATTAATAAAGAATGTCAACAACAACACCTGCAATAAAAGCAATATTAATGCTTGTAACAATTGTTGTAGTTATTGGAATATTTACTGGATTATCTAATCCTGTTGTTCAAGTTTTATTAGGGTTTGCTGATGAAGCCACACTAGATGACGGTACTAAAGAAAAATATAGTTATTTGAAAGATATTAATGAAGAGAATATTAATTCAATTAATGCATTATTGTTCTCAGTAAATGCAATAGCTCATTACGACACTAATTTAAAGACAGATACACAAAAAGAAGCATTTTTGTTAACTATGTTTGGTCAAAACCAGGAGAGAGTGTTTGGTAATCAAGTTGTAAAATATATTTTTTCTAACATAGAACCTGTCCAGATTGAAAAAAAAGATTCAATTGATGTTGCTACAAGAAAAATAATTGATTATGCAACTCGTTGTTATTACATATTTGAAGATAATGGAAAAGAAAGAAGTAGATGTTATGCACTTGATATGAGTCAAGCAGATTTTGAGACTAATAAAATAACTGAACAACATATTGAGGAGCAAGCAGAATTGTATATGGATTCTGGAAATTGTGATGACACATGTAAAGAAACTGTGAATTTACTTTTTTTAAAGACTAATGGATTAAGATTTGACTTGTCAATTACTGGATCAATGAAAAAACAAGAATATTATTTTTGTGCAGAGCCAGGAGGACTACATGCAAATCATTTATGGACTCCAAGAGTGTATTTGGTGGACAGTATAAATCATCATGGTTGTGACATTAAAGATAAAAATAAGGAAGCTATTGGGTTTAAAGTAACTAATTTTAATATGGAACAGGATGTTGGTCCAATGGGATTTATTGAGGATTTTTTTCTAGGATATAAGCCAAATGTATTATATTATGAAATGGCTGATCCTTCGATTACTCAAGATTATGAAGCAGCACGTTTAAATTTTGACATTGGAGATGCTCTTAAATGGGAACTTATGGCTTCAGCAATGTTTGATTTTATACCTTATTTTAGACCTGTTAGGAAAGTTGTTGGAACTTTAATGATTAAAGCTGGATTGAAAAAAGTAGCATCTGAAACAGCTGAAGAAGTAGGTCAAAGATTTTTCAAGGAATGGATATCTGAAATCGGTGAGAAATTAAGTAGGGGAAGTGGACTTAAGAAATATAAAGAAGTATTTGAGGAATCTTTTAATAAATTTAAGGTGTTATTAGGTGCAGGTACTGATTTGCCACCTTCAGTTATTAAAGAGATTTTTGAAGGAGTTTCTGCTGAGACTTCTGAACAGACTGTAAGGCGAGCAGGTGTTAGGAATTTTATCAAAAATAATTTTGAGATATCTTCTACAACTCAGGTAAAAAGCTTTCTTAAAGAGGCTCTTGGAGATAAGGTAGGTAGAGAGATTACAGAGGAAGAATTTGAAATAGTTTCAAAAAGGATTACGAATGGTTACCTTGAAGGAGTGTCTGATAACATTGCACAAGGACAAGCTAGAGAGTTGACTGAAGCACAGATGCATAATCTTGTTGCTGATGCGCTAATGCTAGCTGGACGTGAAGATGTATCAAATGAAGTAATTCAAAATTTGATTGAAGGTTTAGTAAAACATAATACAGCTATGAAGAATACTCTTAATAGGATATCTGCAAAGACTTTTAGCTTTAATATACGTAGAGTAAAAAGGGCAGCTGACAGATTAAAAGGTTCATTGAAAAAAATTAGCGAATTATCTGAAGACAAACAAGAAAAAGCTATTAAACAATTATTAGATGATAATGTGAAGTCAAGGTTTGGATCCATGTTGAGCAGAAGAAAAGACCTTAAGAAATTCATTAGCAATAACAAGATACCTCAAGATGAATTAATGGATGCAATAGGCAATCCTACAAATTTAGATAAGATGCTTTTAAATGTAAAAGAAGTTCCTATGGATAAAAGATTGAGGACCTATTTAGAGACTGATATTAGTGACATAAAAAACGCTGTAGGATCTCCTGTTAAAAAGAGACAATTAATTCTATTGTTTGGGTTATGGTTTTTACATATTGCAGATGAGAACGATGCTGAAATATTTCACCCTGTAGGTGTAAATTCATTTGGATATAAAACGAGTTTATCATCACCTGCAATATTTGATGATTACTATAGGCTTGACTGGGATTATGAGACTGCTAAAGGACGAAAAGATTACAAAGATTATTTTAAATATTACGGTGATAGTATAATTCCTGGAATGACTGACAGGGAAGAAGATATTGATCCTGAAACTGGAATTGATTATCAAAAAGAGATCTACATGAGTGAGAAATATACAGGGACTATTCCAGAAATTTATAATTATTTTGTAGCACTTTCAAAAGATAAAAGAAAATTTTATGGACAATCTCCTGAAAGATTTTATTTAATTTCACCATGCAAAGCGGATCTTAATGTGAAAGTTGAACAGCTTAAATGTTATGGTTCTCCAAAAGAGGAAAAAGAAGGTTGGTTTGGTACAGAACTATTTGCAAAACAAGCAGTATGGGAAACCGGAAGGTTTAATCCAATTTTGGATGAAAGAATTGAGCACTTTGATGGTGATAATACAATGCTATATCAAGTAGATGAAAATGGAGATATAATAAAATTGTGTCCTAAGAGAAATTTTTTAGGTGTACTAGATCCTTTTGAAAATGTTTATACACCAATGTCAATAACTGTAGATCCTGTATTGGATCAAGCGCAAGAAATGAATTATTGTTATGAAGGTATTGACGAACAACAAGTTGCAGCGGATGCAGTGTTTAATTGGGGAATACCAATAGGTGCAGGACTATTATTTAATAGTATATGTATCCCAGCAACAGGTTTAGAAACAGCAGGATTATCAGTACCTATATGTTTATTTGTAGGTGGTGCAGCAGGTGGTCTCGCTGGTACTGTTGGATATGTTGCTTATGAGCATACCTTTGGAAAAGATCAATTTCATTGGCCATATCACAGTTCAGGATGGGTTGGAAATAAATGATGGATAAAAAACACATATTAATAATTGGGACCATTGTAATAGTTTTATTTTCATTAGTTTCAGTATTCTTTTACACAAAATCTCTGAGTAGTGGACCAATTAAGAATGATTATTATACAGTTGAACCTCAACCTTGGATTGAAGACACACCTTATGACGATAATTCAAATAATGTCAAAATTAATGTTGGAAAAGCCTCAAGGGGTCAGAGTATTTATGATGTGAACAAGCAAGAAATATATCATGATGGATTAAAAACCTTGTTTTATTCAGGAATTTACAAAGGAAATTCATTTGAGACAATGTTTTTAGATATTGGGTTTGGAAATGATACTGAAGACAATTATAAAAAATATTCATTAATGGAGATTGATCCAGAACTTGATCCAACGGACGGGATTATTGAAGGATTTATATTAGGAAAATATGAAGATGATGAATTTGTGTTCTATATTTTTGTTGATGAAGATTGGAAAAATAATTTGGAATATACAAATATAATATATGGTAATAATATTGATTCATTCAAGTTTAAACAATTTGATTTTTCAATTGAAGAAAAAGGAGTATATGTTGATAAAATTAAAGGAGACTTTGACTGGTTTACATCAAGTCCAAGAATGGGTGGAGTGTATGTTGGAGAAATATCTCTTGAGACAATAGACACATTAGATGTTGTTAATAAATCGTTTATGTATGTAAGGTGATAAAAATTATGATGAATATAATTAAATCAAAAAAAGGTATGGAACTAGAATATTCGGTTAAAGCAATCTTAGCGTTAATTGTGTTGGTGGTTTTAGTGAGTATATTAATATTATTTGTTGTTAAGAGAGCTGGTGGTGGGGCTGGAATTATTGTTGATGATGTAGCAGACCAAGGTGATGATGTTTTAGCAGGGTTTAGAGATTTTTTTGGTGGGAAATGTGATGATCGTCAAACAAAATGTAGTATGACTGGTAACTTAATGGAATGTAATGATGGTAAGTGGGAAAAAACTGACGAGGATTGTGAAGAGTCGTAAAGGTCAGGTTTCAAATTTATCTGGCAAGACTTTAGTTGAAATAATCATTTTTGTAATTGTATTTTTCATATTTCTAAAACTTGGGGCGAAGGTATGGGATTTTTATGTAGCAAAACCAAAAACAGTTACTGTAAATTCATTTAATGTATTACATAAACATATAAAATATTTTGATAAAGATTTTTCAGATGGATTTCCACTACAAGTTGATGAGCGTCATATAATTAAAGGGTTTGATGTGAAGAATACTAACAAACCTAAATTGTGCGACACGTCTAAAAGTTGTATATGTATTTGTGAGGCAACGTGTGATGATGAATCCATTACTGAATGTAAAACTATAGAAAGGGCATCTGGAAAAGGTGCAAGGTTAACTGATGAATTTATAATACCATATGACGATTATGTAAAAAATTATATTCTAGAATTAGATGACGAAGGTAGATTTTCAATTAATCCTGAAATAAAATAAAATTAAGTCAAAGAGAAAGTTTATACAAATGAATAAACGTGGAGAAATAGAATTAGTTACAACTTGGATGATTGATATCATGTTAATTTTAATTCTATTGTTTGGAGTGTTTAACCCAGCTTTGGACAAACAAAATACTAACAAAAAATTCTACAAAAGATTTTCAGCAAAAAATGTTGCATTGTTGATTGATACAATATACACAGCACCTTATCCATTAAAGATATTTTATGATGAAAAAACATTAGCGTTTTCATATTTATTTGAAGAAGATACAGTATATGTTATTGATGAGGATGAGAACGAAAACACAAAGTCAAAGATAGGATATCATTTTATTGAAGATTCTAATCAAGATTTTGATTATAAACGAATTGATCCTAGAGTAACAATTAAAGACAAAGATGCTAAAGGTGACAAAGAAGATACTTTGTATATCCCAATTGCTTTTGTATCTTTTCCAAAATCTGTAAAACCTTTATCAGCAATCCCAACTTCAGATTTATTAGGTGATGATGATAGTTCTCAAGAAGAGAATGATATAAATGATAATGATGTTCAAGATGATGAGTGTAGTGTTATTCAAGGTAGAGATGTTCAATGTTTATTGGATCCAAATGTGGATTATTTTACAGATCATCCTGATAAAGATTGTATTGTAATACATTTTACAGCAATTGAATTAGAAGCAGTCAAAACTAACGACGCAATGATTAAGTTAAAAGATAAAAGTGTTCAATATATTGTTGGTAGAGATGGAGAAATTGTTCAAGAAGTGTTAGATAAATATGGTGCATATCATACTGGTTGTTATGATGGGTGTGATTATGGAAATTGTTGTAAATCTGACTGTCCAGTATGTATTGAGAATGGAAATTTTATTAATCCAAATAAAAGATGTATTGGAATAGAAATTGCAAATTTAGGGAATCAATGTGGCTATGAGGATGAAAATTTTAAAGGGATTCCTTGTACTAATTATGGTGGGATAGAATTTGAAGAATATCCAGATAAGCAAATTGATTCTGTTGTAGATTTGGTAAAATATTTGATTAATAAGCATAATATTCCAGTTGATAGAGGTCATATTGTAGCTCACAGTCAAATAGCTATTGGAAAACCTGATCCAGGACCAGCTTTTGATTGGGATGAATTTATGAAACTGATTAAAGAATGAAAAAATTAACTAAACAGGCACAAACATTTACAATATTGCAATACTATGCAATTAGAATTCCAGTTATTTTAATTTTAGTAGTAATTTTTATTTATGTTTCAAGTACATTAGAAGCACGAGCATTATCAGGACACGATACCAGAACTCAAATAGTACTAAATAGAATATTTTATTCACCAAATTCTATAACAGTTTATGATGAAATTTCTGGTAGAATCAATCCTTCAGTTGTTGATTTGAATAAATTTAGGGATATTACACTTGATTCAGCATTCTCAACAAGATTAACAAATGCAATCACTGGAAAACTTGATTTAAAAGATTTGGAAAACAATGAAACTTATGAGGCATACATTAACAAAGAACAGTATAATCGATGGAAACATTATACTAAGTTTGAACAGTATGACAATTTTATTGATAGAAGATATGTGTTAATACTGACAGATGAAGGTCTCCATAAAGGAATAATAAGAATTAATTTTGTGTTGTCAAATGATTAAACTAAAAAAATTAAACAATAAAGGATTCATAATAAGTTTTTATGATATTTTGGCGATTATTATTTTAATTATTGTAATGGTTTTTTGGATGATGGTGCTTCGACCACCAGTAAGATCTGAATCATATGATGTTCAAAACCAGATTCAATATTTGGATGATAATGACAATTTGGTTGCAATCCTTAAAACACCACTTGAACATGGAACTGTTTTAGAATTAATTAAACAAAACAAAGATTCTGAATTAGTAAAACAAAATATTGATTTAATTATTCAAGAAACATTTGGCCCGGCATGTTGGGAATTGTTTATTGATAAAGAAAGCTACATTAAAGTAAAGTGTAAAAAAGTTTTAGATAATGAATTGATGAACGCTGAAGTCATTGTTCCATATGATGAATCAAAAATAATGAAAATAAAATTAATTGTACCAGGTTATGTAGAATGAACAAGAGAGCAAAGATATTATTGATTGGAATTGTTATTTTGTTTGTAAGCTATGTGATGTTTAGGCTGTATGTATCTACTCAGTCAAAAATTAATAATTTTGAGTCGATAATTGGACAAAAACAATTACAATTAATTAAAACCTATCAAAAGGGAGAAAAAGCATTATATTTTATTGATGAAGCTGCACAATTAGCGTTTAATGCAGCATTATATGAATCTTTTAATGATGGATTTGGAGGATGTGGGAAATTAGGAGAGTATTCTTTATATAATACTGAAGAGAAAGATTGTTATCCAAATATGAAAGATAATTTAAAGAAGAATTTTGATAAATATTTCAAAGAATATTTTGATTTATTTCCTGAAGAAATTCCAGAAATTGAATATGAATATTATATACTTGAGAATACTAATTTAGATTTTGTTGCTAAACCAAAACAATATTTAAGAATGGATGTGAATGATAATGAAGATTATAATTTTAAAAAAGATACAATAGTTGTTGAAAAACCTAAAGAAATTGAAGAACCGTCAATTATTGAACCTGATGACGAACCTCATAATGACCCTACAGTTCCAGATGATGAATTTCCACCTACTGAACCTCAACCTCAAGGTAACTGTCAGTTTGTTGCAGATTATGCACAAAGATATTTGGGATGTGTATATTCACTTACGGAAGTAGCAATTTTAACTCCTGAGACATGTAACTCTATTGGACTTACTTGTGCAACATTTGTTGGGTCAGCAGTGTACTATACTTTAGGGGCCGATCAATTGCCTTATGGTCACGGTAGAGAAAAATGTGAAGGGAGTAAAATGACAAAAATTGGGACATCTGCTAAAAGTTTATTGCCAGGAGACGTATTTCAGACAGAATTAAGAAAAAGTAATGGAGCATATACAGCTTGGGGTCATACTGGTATGTATGTAGGGCGTGGTTATGTATCAAATCCTGATGGAGTTTATTGTTTTAAAAGTTATACACCTGACTCGAATGGAGATTATATTTTTATTCATTCATATGGCTGGCAAAATAAAGGAAAACCTGGTGTATGTTATGATTCATATAGTCATTTATTTATTGATGATATATTTGTATTGACAAGTTTTTGTAGACCTAATAAATGCGTATAATAAAAATGAAAAAAAGTATAATAATAATATTGATTTTGTCCATGATATTTATTAGTGTAGCGTATGCACAGGAAGAGAGTTTATTGATAAAATCTTTTGAACTAGATGGGAAACTTGAAATAATTGGAATAGATGTGATTACAAATAATAATTTTTATTCTCAATATTATGGGGATAATTTTAAACAAGAGACTACTGAATATACAATTGAGTTCTATAAAGATGAGTCTATAAGAAAAATAATTGATGTTAAGAATAAAGCATATACTTTGGTTGAGTTTGATGGAACTATATTTGAATCGACTTTGATTGTTGTCAAGAAAAATAATGAAATATTGTTGACAAAAGAACTTAATTTTTGTAATAATAATAATATATGTGAACCTTGTATAGGATCTGATTGTTCTAATCAAGAAAATGAATTAGTTTGTGCAGATTGTTCTTATGGAGATTCAGATAATTACTGTAATTTATTTGATGACAATGTGTGTGATTTAGACTGTTCAATAGGTTATGAATATTTAGAAGATAATTTTTTTGAAGGATGTAGTGAAGAACAATTCTTTTATGAAACATGTGAAGATAAAGGAGCGATACAATGTTCAGACGCACATACATGTTTAGGAGGAGGAAGTTATTCAGATGAAGATAACTGTTGTTTTAATGGGGAATGTACTAAGTCTGGTGATGACGACGACTTATCTATTCAAGCTTGTTTAATACAATTAGGTGAATACTGTAATCTTGATTGGAGTTGTACTGGAGAATCTTTTGTATTAAATGACAATCATGTATGTTGTACTGAAGGTAAATGTATTGATAGTGTTGTTATCGAGACAAAGTATGATGATCTAAATTTGGAACCTGATTCAGATGAAAAAGATTATACAAATCTTATTTTGATGCTAATTATAATTTTAATTATAATTTTAATTATCTTTTTATCTAAATATTTGAGAGATAAAAAATTTATTACTATTTCTTTATTTGGAGTTATATTATTTTCATTTGTGTTACTTGGACTATTAAATTCTAATAGTGTTACAGGGAGAGCAACTGATGATTCTAGCATTATGCAAGAATTCCCCGAGCTGTTTGTATATCACGATGCAAAGAATCAAAATTTATTAAAAATTTTAAAAGATTTAACTGTTGAGCTAAAGAAAAAAGATATTGAAATGACACCTGAAGTGTTAGTAGCGTCAGTTATTGCAATGGAAAAGGAAGTTGGACATACAAATTTTTTACCAGTTGAAGAATATGGTGATTATTGTTCTGGGCCAATTTGTACTTATAAAGTTGGAGGAGTTTGTAGAAGATCGGAGTATGAAGGGGGATGCGATTATAAAGGGCGTGGATATATTCAAATTACTCACAAAGAAAATTATGAGAGGTTTGGAGGTTCTGAATTTGTATCTTCTAAAAAAGATGAATGTAAATGTGTTGGGCTAGATTATTGTAAAAATCAGGAATGTAACCCTGCAAAGGCATTAAAACATGAATATGCAATTCAAATTTTTGCGTATTATTATGAGTTTTATCGTTTGGATGAATATGCAAATCAACGTGATTTTTACAATGTTGGATTGAGGATTAATGGCGGTAAAAGTTATGCAAAAAATTTTGAGGAACGTGCAAATCAAAAATTTGCAGCTTTGTCATCAAGCAAACAAACATTAGATGGTTTTTTAAAATATTTAAAAGAAGGAAAGTTTGAACCTCCTGTAGATAATCCAGATAATCCAGATGATCCAGATGATCCAGATGATCCAGATGATCCAGATAAACCAAGTGAAAATGAATTAATTCCTGCAGCAAAAATTCCAGATGAAGTGTTAATTGGTGAAACATCAGGTTATTATTATTTGAATCCAAGTATTAGAGTTCAAAATCAAATTGACTTATCTGAAATTTATGAAGATATGATATTTTCAAGTGATTTAATTAAACAATCATTATTATGTAAAACAGATACAAATACTTATTGGGATTGTGCTCAAGATGTTTTAACTTCAAATGGTAAAGATAACTGGGTTTTAGGAGGATGTGATGCTGTTGTTAGGTCAAGTAATGACAAAATAAAAATATGTCTTAAAACAGGTCAGTCTGTGAGAATTTTTGAGGATGGAGAATATGTTAATAAACCTCTTAATTTAAGGTTTGCTTTAACTTTTGATGAGTCTGGAGTGGTTGATCTTGGTACATTTGAATATGATGATATAACACAATCTCAAGAAATGTTAGAATATGAACCAATTGAAATTGATAAGAAAACACCTTCTAAGGTTGATATTGATGTTAAAGGAGCTGAACAAAAAATTAAAGATTCTTTGACTGGATGTTATGGTTCAGTGAATTTCAAATCAATGTCCAGCGAAGAAGAAATTTTGGTTAATGGAGATGCACTTTTAAATCCCATGAGCACATTCAAAGGATTACTTGCTACGTATTATTATCTGAGCGTTGATGAGACTGATTGGGATGATTCACAAGATGTTATGAAATTGATGCTAGTAGAAAGTGATAATTACGCTACAACAAAAATTTTCAAAAGAATACAAGATTATGGATTAACTTACAATGACAATGTCATAAAAAATTTAAATGAATTTTTACAAGAAAATGGTCTAAAAGAGAATTTTATTTATTCATGGAATTTTCCTGTTGATGATTATTTTCCTTCCATGAATGGGAATGATGTTGATTGTGTGTCATACGTTGATAAATTAGGTAATGACAAAAAAACAATAGTTACAAATGACTGTGAAAAAATATCAAACGTTAAAGAAATTGCAGAATTTTATAAAAAACTATACAATAAAAAATTAGTTTTGAATGGGAAATTGATTTCTCAAGATCAACATGATGCTGTAGTAAATGCATTAAAAAAAACTCAAGAATATAAATTTGGGTTTAGTGATTCTTTTGACTTTCCAGCTAAATTTCATACAAAAGGAGGTAGTCATTCATCACCTCCAGGAATTTGGCAACATAATGTATATGGTGATGCAGGAATAATTAAAACAGAATATGGAGATTTTGCGTTTTCTGCAATGGTTATGGATTGTATTGATTTTAAAACAACACAGTCAAAATTAAAAGAAATTGCAAAAATTATTTCACAAAGTATAACTATTGATGGAGAACAAGAAAAAGAACAAGATATTTATGACATAGAAGGCAAGATTAATGGTTGTACTTATTGTGGGGAAAATAAAGAAATTTATGAAAAATATAATGATGGACAAGTTTGCAGTGAGTCTGATGAATGTTGTGTAGGATATTGTCCAACTGATACAAAAATATTAGATGTGCCATATCACAGTCAGTGTGAATATGGTGATGAAGAAATATGTAAATTAGGATGTGGTCCAACTGCAATAATAATGGCTCTTGAGTATTTCGATTTTCCAACAGAAATAATTGATATGATAAAATTATTTCCAATTTATGTGGAGAATAAATATACTATTTCCCCAATGTATCAATATGCATGTAAATTTGGAGCATGTGCACAAAGTGGAATGACAGTAAATACAGATATTGATTGGTTAAAGAATCATATTGATTTGGATCATCCAATAATAATCACAACAGGAATGCATGGGTTTGGTAAGGAAGCATGTCACGCAGAATCTAGAACTATTTGGCATTTCTTATTAATGATAGGTTATAATGACGAATATGTAATAGTACATGACCCTAATCCAGAGGACTTATGTGAAAAGCAAAGTTATGGCAAGAATTTAGTACTTAAAAAAGATACATTTCTTGATGCATTAAAACTTTCTTCAGGATATGTTGGACCATTGCAAAAACCAATCTAATCTAGTTATTTTTTCTCAATAATCTTTTTAAATTAAGACTGATTTTAAGAAAAGTAGATTGTGGGGTGTAAATTATATTATTATAGCAATTAATGTGATGTTTTTTGCTTTTTAGTGTTGTTTACCTGGAGGGTTAAAAAAAATGATAAAACAAGGAAAATTTACAATTTTTGAGCTTAATAAAAAAAATAACAAAGGTGGTTTTTTTGATTAAAGTTCCAAAAGAAATGATTATTTCAAAAATTAAAGAGAAAACAGGGTTATCTGACAAAGAATTAGAAGTTAAAGTTAAAGATAAATTAGATCAATTGTCAGGTTTAATTAGTGAAGACGGTGCTCTTCATATTATTGCAAATGAACTTGGAGTAAAAGTTCTTGACTCAACAGGTGGTAAACTTCAAGTAAAAAACGTTTTAGCAGGTATGCGTAATGTTACACTTAATGCTAAAGTTATCAAGATTTATGATGTGCGAGAATTCGTACGTAATGATAAAAAAGGTAAGGTAGGTAATTTTTTAGTAGGTGACGAGACAGGAGTAATTAGAATAGTTGCATGGAATGATAAAACTGATTTATTGTCAAAACTTAAAGAAGGAGATTTGGTTGAGATTGATAATGGATATTCAAGAGAAAACCAAGGTAAACCAGAAGTTCATTTAGGAGATAAATCACAAGTAAAAATTAATTCAAGTGATGCTAAGGATATTGATGTTAAACCAATGACTAATCAGAGAAAAAAAATCTCAGATTTGCTTGAAACTGAAGCTAATGTTGAAATTATGGGAACAATTGTTCAAGTTTTTGATCCAAGATTTTTTTCAGTTGATCCTGAATCAGGAAAACGAGCAGTGGAAAAAGATGGTAGTTTTTATGTTGGAGATCAACAAATATCTACAATTGATTATTCATATGTAACCAATGTATTTTTAGATGATGGAACTGAGAATGTTAGAGTAGTACTATGGAAAAATCAAACTCAAAATTTGTTTGGTATGAGTCATGAAGAAATCTTGAAGAATAAAGATACTGGGTTTGAAGAAAAGAAGAATGATTTACTTGGCCAAATTGTTAAGTTTGTAGGACGAACTAATAAAAATGAAATGTTTGACAGAGTTGAATTTATTGCAAATTTTGTTGATACAAATCCTGATACTGCAGCCGAAATAAAGAGATTAGAGTCTGAAGTAAATGATGCTCAAGCAGCTAAGTCTGAAGAAGTAACAACTGAGCCAGAGGAGAATGAAATAAATATTAAAGTGGAAGATCCAAAACCTCAACCAACTTTAAATACTTTAGAGCCAAAGGTTGCACAAGCTAAACCAACTGTTCAAAATAATGAACCTGAGACAGTGTCAATTAATATTGAAGAACCTGTTGTTGATGAAATTAAAAAAGAAGTTCCAAAAGTTGTTGAAGAAATCACTAGAGAACCTGAACCAGCTGAACCTGTAAGTGAAGTTAAAGAACCTAAAGTTCCGGAAACAGTTGAAGAAGTTCAAACAATTGATGAACCGTCTCAAGTAGCAGATAAGGTTGATGCAGTTGACAATTCAATGGAAGATATAGATGATATTGACGACGTTGAAGATTTGAGTTCTATTTGATAATTGTATTATTTTTATTATTTATTTTTCTATAAATGAAGTGATTTTATTGACAATAAAGTGAGGTTTTACAGTTGCAATACAATGATATGAATTTTGTTCAATAAATAATTTTGAATTTTTAATATTATTGTGTAAATAGTTTGCAC
>Ga0233437_1004560_pt1 | contig 16141 bp, 16 predicted proteins | sample SI_122_August201_FD_182714 | JGI IMG/M metagenome (GOLD analysis project Ga0233437, IMG submission 182714) | Seawater microbial communities from Saanich Inlet, British Columbia, Canada - SI_122_August2016_200_MG | ecosystem: Environmental > Aquatic > Marine > Inlet | place: Canada: British... | reverse complement strand
GGTCATCAATGATTGAAATGAATTTTCAACCTTTGATCCTTTTTTTTTTATCTTTGATATTTGGTCATAAGTATTTTCAATAATACTTTTTTCTTTTGGCCATAGGTGAGAAAATTCTTTTTTTTTGTACCATTCTTTAATACTATTTGAACCAAATACCTGAGTTACTGAATGTAGACGAATGGTTGAAATTTCTTTGGTTTTATCTACCCATTTAATTAGATCAGGTATTGATTCTAAATTATGTGAACAAATTGTTGTAAGAATTCCAATTCTCATTGAGGAATTATATTTTTCTTTTGCATTTGTTAAATATTTAATTGATCCTAAAACTTTTTTATGGTGTCCTTTAACACCTCTAATTTTGTCATTAATTTTATTATCAAAGCTTTCAAAAGATAAATTAATAAAATCTAAACCTGAATTTACAAGATTTTCACATGTTTTTTTTGTGAGTAAAAGTGAATTTGTAACTAATGACGTTAAAAAGCCACAATTTTTAGAGAATTTAATCATTTTAAAAATTTCATTATTTAATAGAGGTTCGCCACCACCACCAAGGTTTAAAACAATTTCTTTATCAGATACCATATATGGCTCCATTAGTTTGATTACTTTACAAAACTGAGTGAATGATAGTTTTTGAATATGGTTTTTCCATAAATAACATATTGTACATCTTGAATTACATCCATCTACTATATTGAAATTAAAGTATTCAAGTTTATGTATGTTAGACCTGTAATTACTAAGAAGTTGATTTTGAACAGTTTTTTTTTTACTACGAACACTATTCATATTCAATTCAATCCACTTCCTTTTACTTTTTGAGATTTATAGTTACAATTTACCATATGCATACAATTTTTTGAACAGTTTTTCATCTGCTCTAGAACTTGATTGTGTTTGTCTGAATTTATTAGTGTCTTAATTTCTGAATTTTGTATTAGTCCAATGTCTCCCTTGTATGAACATCTATGGATACGGCCATTGGAATGAACGTATAACCCAATCTCATCAATTTTACAACTGTCAAAAAGTTTATTGGAAGGGTTCTTGAAATACTGTTTAAAAAATTCAAGTTGTGACACTGAATTTCCAATATTCATATTTGCTTTTTTTAATAGTATTAGCTGGTCTAAAGCATCATAAACTTTTTTTTCGTCACCTGGCCATAGATGTTTATATTCAAGTTTTTTGTACCATTCAGTATCAAGTTTTGTATTGAAAGGTTGAATTATTGATTGAAACCCAATAATTAAACCATTTGAATTTGCCCATTTTGCTAATGGAACCAATTGACTAAGATTTTGTTTCATAATTACACAATTAATCATTATTCTAATTTTTGAATTCATTGATTTTATTACATTTTTGATTCTATCAAAACTTTTGTCTATTCCTCTATTATTGTCATGTAAGGGTTGATCTAAAAAATCTAAAGATAGTGAGATTATATTTAGACCGGATTTAACTAGTTTTGATGCAATTATTTTGTTTATTAAATACCCGTTTGAAGACAAAACAGTCTTAAACCCTAACTCATTAGATTTTTTTAATATTGGAATTAAATTTGGATCCAATTCTGCCATCCCATCTCCACCTACATTTAATTTAATATTGGAATTTGTTGAATTTTTTATCCCTTCAAGAATTCTATACCAAGAGTTAATGCTAATTGAATTTAATGATTGTTTTCGTAACCAGATAAAACAATGTTTGCAGTTATAAAAACAAGTTGAATTTAAACAAATAGACACTTTAAATTCAGTTTTAGACTTTAAACTTGAACTTTTCAAATTTTGTACCAATTTTAATTTACTCATCTTCAAAATCACAGCTTAAGATTTGTACACAATTAAGTTTACATTGATTCATTTTTTGTCTAACTTCTTTTGACTTTTTAGAGTGCCAAATGTCAAATACATGTTCATCATTAATATTTCCAATTGAATCCATGTCAGGTCTTTTTACACAAAGTCTTGCTTGGCTATAACTATTGATGAAAAGGTTAGAATCTCCAAACTTACATCCAAACTTTTTTATGAAATTATTAGGATTCAAATAATATGCTTTATATGAATTTAGTTGAGTTATACTGTTACCAATTTTTAAATTAATTTTTTTTTCTTGAATTAAACTGTCAAAAACTTGGTTAATAATTTGCTTATCTTTCGGCCATAAGTCAGACACTTCACTATTATACATCCAGTCGTCTCCATATTCTGATTCATAAGGTTTATCAAGAGCTATAAAATAGAGTGTATTTACTTTAGGTTCAATTAACGTAAACCTTGAAAGTTCAATAATTGAGTTCATGTTGTGGTTAGTAATAACAGAATTGATTCCTAGATTAATATGAGGTGCAAATATTTTAAAGTTGACAATAGCTCTCATAATTTTTTCATAACTGTTTTTAACACCTCTGAGTTCATTGTGTGTATCTTTTTTGATTGAATCAAGTGATAGATTGATGAACGACAGTCCAGCCTTGGACAGTTCAATTACCTTCTCTTTGTTAAGCATATATCCATTTGTTGTAACACCAACTCTATATCCATATGAACTTGCATGAGTTATAGCTTTTGTCAAGCCTTTATACAAAAGTGTTTCTCCACCAATGAATTGGATAGTTAAATCTTTTGTTTTAAAAGCTTGCAATTGATCAATTGTTTTGTATAAAGAATCCATTGGAATAGATTCTGGATCTTTATGTTTCCAGACATTACACATCTTACATTTAAAATTGCAATAATTATGTACTACTATTTCTATATGTTTTGGTGGTTGAAGTAATGTTGTTACTTCTTTTGGTTTAGTTTTGCTTAATAGTTTTCCTAACATTTTATTCATCCTTATATACACAGCTCAAAATTTGAACACAATTTTGTTTGCAGTTAAACATCTTTTGTCTTACAATACTAGCTTTTTTTGATTTCCAAATATCAGTAATCTTTTTTTTTGTAATGTTCCCTAAGTCCGAGAATTCTTTATGAGTTGTGCATAATGAAACTGTACCCAGATGATTAATCATCAAATGATTAAATCCAAATATACAACCTTTTTGTTTTACAAATTTATTTGGTTCAAGATAATATTCTTTATATTTTTCAAGTTGGTTGATAGAATTTGAAATTTTTGATGTAGTGTCATTTTTTAGTTTAATTAATTCATTAAAGATTTGTTTGATTAATTTTTTGTCATCAGGCCACAAATATGATATTGGACTATTTTGTCTCCAATCACTATCGTACGTTGAATTGTAAGGTTTTTCAAGTGCAATAAAATAAATTTGATCAATGCTCTTATTGTTTTGAACAAAATTTACAATATTTTTTAATCCATTTGTATTTGGAGACATAATTATGGTGTTAATGTTTATTCTAATTTTTGGAGCATATTTATTTAGTAATTTTATACTCTCTATTACTTTTTTGTGACTATTCTTTGTTCCTCTTAAAAAATCATGAATACTTGAATCAATTGAGTCAAGAGATAAATTTATTGAACACAATCCAGCATTTCCTAGTTCGATTATTTTATTTTTTGTAAGAAGTGAGGAGTTTGTTGTAATTACAGTTCTAATATTTTTTGAAGATGTATAATTAATTGCTTCTACCAAATCTTCATACAAAAGTGTCTCACCACCAAGAAACTGAATAGTTAAATTATTTCCAAGGAGTGATATGTGATCTATTAAATCTTTTAACTTTTCAATTGAGAGTTTAAAATCGTGTTTATTTTTCCAAATGTTACACATTTTGCATCTAAAGTTACACTTATTATTTAGGATAATTTCAACTAATTCTGGAGGTTTAATTAGCTCTATGTCATTGGTACAGTTTACGTGTTTTCTAAATTTAAAAATTTGTTTTTGATTCATTTTAATTAGATCTCTGAGTCATATCTACATCCAAGAATATGTATGCAATTAATTTTACATTCAATCATTTTTTTTCTTATTTCTTGAGCCTTTTTAGAATACCATAAATCAACAATTGAATCTTGCTTTAAGTTCCCAATCCAAAATTCATCTTCAATTATTGTGCAAAGTCTAACATTACTATTTGGATCAATATGCACTTGAAAATCTCCATAAATGCAACCAAATTGTTTAATGAAATCATGTGGATTAAGAAAATATCTTCGTTGGTCAGTCAATTGATTGATGGAGTTTGATATTTTTGGATTAATTTTAATTTCTTTTTCAAGCATGTTAAAAGCATCATTAACTACCTTTTTATCATGAGGCCACAGATATGAAAATTTTGTATTTTCTCTCCAGTCTGGTCCTAAATTTGTTGTAAGAGGTCTGTCCAAAATTGAGAAATATAATCTTTTGACAATCTTTTTATCTTTTACCCATGAACTTAGTTGTTTTAGTCCATGAATGTTAACTGCTGTAATTAGAGTATTAATTCCAACAACAATATTTGGAGCAAATTCTTCAATATAATCTAATGCTTTCATAATCATTTTAAAGCTAGTGGGATGTCCACGCATGAAATTATGAACGCTTTCATCCATTGAATCTAAGGAAATTGATATATAGCTTAACCCAGAGTATGATAGTTTTTCAATATATTCTTTTGATAAAAATGAACCATTAGTAACTAACCCTGTTTCAAACCCGAAACTATTTGCATATTTTATTGCTTTGTCAAGTTCTGGGTACATTAAAGTTTCTCCACCCATGAACTGAATTATTATTTTATTATTATTATTGAACTTAGAAATATTTTTTATAATCTCAATTAATTTTTCATAAGGCATTATTTGTTTATCTTTTAATTTCCAAAAATAACACATTTTACATTTAAAATTACACATGTTGTGAAGATTAATTTCAACCAAACTTGGAGGTTTATTTATGACAAGGAGTTCACTAGATTGATTGTTTTTTACTAGTGTTCTAGTCTTTGTTATTTGTTTCATTTTGTTGATTATTTAAAAATCTGTTACAAAATCCGTGATATTTTTTGGCATATAAAAACAGTTTATTGCTAAGTCACAATCTTGTCTACAAGTATTAATTTTATATCTTGACTTTAACATTTTGTCAGAGTACCATGCATCATACAAACTAATTTTTCTTATGTTACCAATTGGTTTGTTATAAAAACACATATTAATATTCCCACAAGTATCAATTTCTAATGCTAGATCACCTCTGGGACATTTCATATTAAAGTTTTTAACATATTTCCATGGTGTAGAAAAGTATTGCTTTACAACATGTAATTGAAAAGCAGGATTAGATATTTTCCATCCTTTTTTTTTCCTATCTTTAAGTTGATCTAAAATATTATGAACTTCTTTTAAATTTTGTGGCCAAATTAATTCATATTGTTTTTTTTTGTACCAATCTTTTGAATTATCTTCATTAAAAAAGGGTTGCATAACTGCATTAATAAACACATCATTTATTTTTTCATTGTCATTTGCCCAATCTACCATTGGAATGACATCATTAAGATTGTATTGCATCATTGTGATTGTAACACCAATGCACAGCTTAGATTTCATTTTTAATTTATAATTATGCAAATTATCTATAGCATTCATGACACGTTTATATGCACCTTTTGTACCTCTAAGATAATCATGTTTTTTTTCGTCAATGCTGTCTAATGAACAAAAAATCCCAGTAATGTCAGCATCAATTAATTTTTTGGCCATTGATTTTGTAATAAGACCTCCATTTGTTGAAACTGAACATCTAAATCCTTTGCTTCGAACATATTTAACAACGTCAATGAATCTTGGAAATAACATTGATTCTCCACCAATTAAATGAACAACCATATCTTCATCAGTTATTCTTTTAAGATCATCGATGACTGTAGTGATTTCTTCATAGGTTAGAGCAGGTGTAGTAGTTTTATCTTCTTTCCAATAATTACACATTTTGCATTCGTAGTGACAGCCTCTAGAAATAATTAAAAGACAAAAATTTGGTTTATAACTTTTTGATGTATGTTCTTTTTTTAATTGTGTAATTAACTTTTTACGTGCATCTATTGAGAAATCTGGACCTTTGTTTGGACCTCTATAGAGAATTAATGGTGAAGGTTTAGATATTTTTTCATCTATTTTAATTTCTTTTTTGTTTCCTATCATATGATTTAAGTATTGTTTAATTTTCATTTTCAATAGTCCATAAATTTGCTTATACCAAGTTCCTTTATTTTTTCTTCAATTTTAATTAGTGTAACATGATTATCACAATTTTCACATTTATCATCATAGAGTTTGATACCATTTTTAAACTTTGTATCTTGATGGTTTTTCATATACTTAGCGTGTACTCTAAATTTATTGTATTCTTTTGATCTCCAAGAGTCTGAGAATGTAGTTTTATCTAAGTTGTCAATTTCTCGAACATGACAACATAAGCTAAGTTTTTTGTCTGCTAAAAGTAAAGAGAAGAACCATCCTAATTTACATCCCCATTTGTTCAATATTTTTCCAGACCATTCTCCAGTACTAGGTTTATAATTATCTATTTGAAAATGAATGTTATTTTTTAATTTTGTATTTTTGTCACTAAAATATGCTTCAACAAATTTGATACTATTTTTTATGGATTTCATTTGATTTGCGTTTATTTTTAAATGCATGAATTCTTTTTGAAGTCTTATTAAGCTGAATCTTGCAATATCAACACCAATCTTGACATCCATTCTTGCCATTTTTGGAATTTCATTGTAATTGATATTATGAATGACGTGATACATTGATAATGTAGTATTAGTATTGAATTTTATTTTTTGAGATGCAAAATATGTTAAATTTTTGACAATTTTTGAAAATGTATCTTTACCTTTGTGTAATGGATTAATTTCACAATAAGTGTCAATGGATGCAGCTGGTAGACTACAAATTAATTCTTTGATATTAAGTTTTATTAATTTGTCTGTGAATTTTTTTGTTAAATTAATTGCATTGGTGGATACAATAATTTGAAGTCCTTTATTTGAGGCATACTCAAAGATTTTTAAAATTTCAGGATGCATTAAAGGTTCACCTGCTCCACCAAAAACTAAATGGTCGACTTTTAGATTTGATGCATCATCTATTAATTGTTTAAAAAAAATAAAATCTAGTTTCAAATTTTTCCAATCCACACCAGGATCTACATATGGTGAATGATTCCAACAATGAACACAATTTGTATTACATTTGTGATATGGATCGATAACTATTTGTTCAGGACCAATAAAAGAATATTCACAAATTAATCCTAAATATCTTATTAATTCACGATCTTTATATTTTTCATTTTTAGATTTAGAAGAAATTATTTCAAAAAGTTCGAATAATTTTTTATCTTTTAGTACAAAATTTATATTTTTTTGTTTTGATTTTAAATAATTTAGATAATTTTCAAAACTTTTTTTAAGAGTGCTAACAGGGAACAATTTCATCTTTATTGGTTTAAAATTTGAATAGTTACCTTTAAGATTATTAACAAAATCAATTATTTCTCCAAGTTTAAAAAAATTAAATCTAGTTATCCCAATAGAGACTTTTATTGAGGGATTATCCTTAATTTTTTGGCAAGTTTCTGAGAAATTTTTAGCATGTTTATTGTGAGTTTCAATATTGTTTCCAAATAAGATTAAATCGTACATAAGATTATTCTTGAATCTAAGCTGTAAGTTCATCTTAAAGTGATTATCCCCTGTAAAAATATAGTTGTTTATCGTCTTTATAAGTTTAACTCTCTAGAGAAATTTAGAATTATTTGATAATTTTTTGAATTACTTTTCCAATTGATGTATTTCCAACCATACTTGACATTTTAAAAAATGGATAAACAACTGAACTTCTGTATCTTCCAATAAGACTCTTTTGCATTTGATTTGCTTTTTCAAGAATTTCTATTCTTTTATTTAATTCTTCTAGTTTTTCTTTGTCCAATGTTACTTCATTTTGACTTTTTTTGTTGACAAATTTGTCCAAATATATTTTTAAAATGTCTTTGAGCTCTTTTTCTTGTTCTTGAATTAAGTATTTAATCTTGTGTTCTAATTCTTCAATTTCAGTATCTTTTTCTTCAATTAATTTGTTTAAGTGTACAGTATATTCATCAAATTCAGTAATAGTTTCCTCATATAATTCAATATTTTCATTTATTTTTTCACTATTACTTTTTTTTGCCATAGTTAGTCATCAGCTGAATTATATTTTTCCATTAATTGGTTAAGCATTTCATCATCAATCTCTCCATTTTTCAATGAATGTAAGATTTCCATAATTTCATATCTTTGTTCTTGAAGAAGGTATTCAATTTTTCTGTTCAATTCAATAATTTGTTTATTTTTTTCATAGACCAATTTATTTAGAGCATCATTTTTTTCCTTTTTTTGTTTAACTAAGAGTTCAAGAAATTTACTCTTTTCTTGTAGCTGATCTTTTACCATTATATTGAATCTCCAAAATAGTTACTATTAATAAATGGAAATAAAAAGTTATTGGTTTATAAGACTTGTTGTTTATACTCAATTAAATTTATAAAATATTTTTAATTTTTTGTAGATTAAATGAGAAGTGTATTTAAATTTTTATTATTGATATTTTTAACAGTGATAACTATATGTATTGATTTATTTTTATATATTTGGCATAAAATTGTTGGATATAAGCTTTTACCAGGGAATTAAACAACAATATGAAACTTTAAGTTACTAATAATATTGGTAATCCAATATTTAAGTATTTTGGTAGTATTTTTTTCAAATCTATTTTATATATTTTTAACCTTAAATTATTTAAAAGTCAAATTATTATTTGAAAGCATATAGCTAAAATGAAAATATTACATATTTACCCACCTTATGATTTTAAGGATTTGTATCCCCAATTTATGGTTAAATCAAAAAATGGATCAGGTCTTGTACCGGGTCATTTAATTAAATTAGGGTTATTATATATTGCATCTTATTTAAGACAAGAAGGCCACCAAGTTACGTTTATTGATGGGGGTTTTAATTCTCAAAATCAAGTCATAAATAATATATATAAAATAAATCCGGAGATGCTTTTACTAAGTATTTCTACAAATGCATGGGGAAGGAATATTAAATTTATATCAAAATTAAAAAAACTTTTTCCAAAAAAATATATTGTGATCGGTGGTCCTCACCCAACTGGAGTTAGAGAATTATGTTTAACTGAATGTTCTGATGTTGATTTTGTGTGTGTTGGTGAAGGGGAACATACAATGGCTGATTTATGTAAAACACTTGAAAAAAAAAAGATTTAAAAAATGTTAAAGGAATTATTTACAGAAAGAAGGATAAAATTATTATTAATCAAAATAGACCTTTGATAAAAGATCTAGATTTACTTCCATTTCCTGCACGAGATTTAATTGATGAAAAAAAATATGTGCCTGCAATAGGTCTTTATAATAAACTTCCAAGCACAGTTATGTTTACTTCACGTGGTTGTTCTTATGCTTGTGATTTTTGTAATTCTACTGCATATTTTAGAGAGGCTGGAGTTAGATATCGTGTTCGAAGCATAGATAATGTTATTATTGAAATGAAGCAACTAGTAAAATCCGGAATAAAACATATAATTTTTTTTGATGAAACTTTCACACTTCCAAAAAAAAGAACTATGGAATTGTGTAAACGAATGATTAAAGAAAAGATTAAATTATCTTGGGCAGCGAATGCTCGTGTTGATAGTGTTGATAAGGAACTTTTAGCAACAATGAAAAAAGCTGGTTGTTGGAGATTATTATTTGGAATAGAATCAGCATCTAATAGTTCGCTTGATGATATTTCAAAAAAAACTACTATTGAAACAGTTAAAAAAGCAATAAACTTAACAAGTAAACTTGGAATTAAAATATATGGTAGTTTTATTCTTGGTTTACCAAATGAAACATATCAAGACGGATTAAATACAATAAAATTTGCATGTAGTTTACCACTTGATTTTGTAAAATTTAAAGTACTGACTCCATTTCCAAGTACAGAAATTTATAAGAATTCAAGTAAATATGGGAAAGTTTTAGAATTTGATAAAATGGATACTCATCAAGTTTCATTTATCCCTTATACTATGACAAAAAATGAACTTGTAAAACTATTTCGACTTAGTTACAAAATGTTTTATATGAGGCCAAGTTATATATATAGACGATTAATGAGTATTAGATCAATAAGTGATTTAATTCAAAATATTAAGGGATTCTTTGCTTTTGTAAAAATTAACTAAATAAAATATATTTAGTGTATAGATTAGTTTTAAATTAATATACAATTAAATACTAAGAAAAATTATATTTATTATATGTTTATATCAATTATAATTCCGGCGTTTAATGTAGAGAAAACAATACTTAAATGTATTAATTCAGTTAAGAATCAGAAGTACAAAAAAAAAGAAATAATTGTTGTTGATGATGGTTCAATAGATTCAACAAAAAATATTTTAAAAGATCAAAATGGAATTATTACAATTTTTCAAAAAAATATGGGTCCAGGTGCAGCAAGAAATAAGGGTGCAAATATAGCAAAAGGGGATTTATTATTATTTTTAGATTCAGATTGTTTAATTAATGATATTTATTTTTTAGATAAAATAATTTTAAAATTTAAAGATAAAACCATTATAGCTGTAGGTTCTGGATATAAAAAAACATTAGGTAATAGATTTTTAGAACAATTTGGATTATTAGAACATCGATTTAAATTATTAAATATTCCAAAACAAGTTACAACAACCTCATCAAATTGTATATGTTGTAGATCATTAAATTTTAAAAAAATTAAAGGTTTTCCAATAAATAAAAAATTTATTTATGCAGAAGACATTTTATTTTGCTATAAATTAAGTAAATCTGGTAAGATATTTCATTGTGATTTTAATATTAGTCATGGATTTAGAAAAACAATTAAGACTTATTTTAAACAAAACAAAGGATATGCAAAATCTAATATTTTTTTATTTTTTACATATCCCAATTTACTTTTTAATGTTACCCATCATAGTTCTAATATATATATGCAAATAATATTTATTTTTTTTTTATTAGTAAACTTAGCATTAAGTTTATTTAACAGCGTTTTTTTTTATGTTTCAATATTTATAATACTTTTAATACTATATATGAATATTAATTTGTTTTATTATATTAAAAAAAGAAAAAATACTATATTTTTAATTAAATCAATTCCAATAATTTTTCTAAGAAATTTTTCATTTTTTTATGGGATTATTGAAGGTTTAATTGGACTAATATTTAGTTTTATTGATATTAAATATTTATAAATAGATACACTTTCTTGTAAAAAATGAAAAAATTAAATATCTTAATGGTTCATCCGCATGATATTTACTCAGCAAAAGAGCCATGGACAATACGAATTGTTGAAATTGCACGTGTTTTTACAAAAATAGGTCATAATGTTAAATTAATTTATTTTCCATTACCAAACAAAGAACGTGGAAAATTAAAATCAGAAAAAATTATTGAATTTAAAACAATTCCTTTTTCTAGACGAGCACATCATTTAATAAAAAATATATTTGACATACAAAAATATGCTAAATGGGCAGATGTTATTCATTTTCAAAAATGCTTTGCGAATGCAATAATTCCAGTGTTATTTGGTGCATATTTTAATAATAGGCATGTTCACTATGATTGGGATGACTGGGAATATGAGATTTATAATTTTAGTCCTCCGTCAAAATTATTTGGTTGGTATCTAAACACAATGGAGAAGAGTGTGCCAAAGCTAGTTGACTCTATGTCTGTTGCAAGTTTTAAATTAAAAGAATTAGCTATTGACCTAGGTTTTCCAGAAAAAAGAATAGCAATGGCACATGTTGGCGTTAATTTGGAGAGGTTTAGTCCAAAGTATGACTCAATACAAATTAAAAGAAAATATAATCTTAAGAAAAAGGTTGTTTTATATTTGGGACAGTTAAATGGTGCACAGTATGCTGAACTTGTGGTGAAGTCATATAAACAAATTTTAGAGAAAAGAAATGACACTAGTTTATTGATTGTTGGAGGTGGGTCTAACTTAGAAGATCTTAAGCGAAAAGTTAAAGACTTAGGGTTAGAAAAGAATGTTGTGTTCACAGGGTTTGTTCATGATGATGAAGTTCCACTATGTATAAATGTTGCAGATGTGGCTGTTGCAAGTTTTGAATTAAATAAAATAACTGAATGTAAAAGTCCATTAAAAATTGTTGAATATTTAGGAAGTGGGAAAGCAATAGTTGCTAGTGATGTTGGAGAAGTTAAGCGAATGGTTGGAAAGGCAGGAATAATTGTAAAACCTGGAAATGTTGACGCGATTACAAAAGCAGTTTTAAAGATCCTTGATGATGAAAAGTTGCAAAAGAAGTTTGAGAAAGAAGCAAGAAAACATGCAGAAGAAAACTTTAATTGGGATTTAACCGCTAAAAATATTTTGGATGTTTATAGAGTTTAAATTTGGGTCTAAGAATTATCTTTTTAAAATACCTTAATTCTACCAAGGGTATAATGGAATATAGACTAGTCATATATACTTTAATTATTATGTTTGCTCTAACTTCATGTGTGAATTCTGATGTTCCATCTAATCAAAATGTGGATCAAGTAAATGGTGATACATTTTTTTGTGAACAAGATTCAGATTGTGTTATGCAAGAGGATACATGTTGTGGACATCCTGTAAACAAAGAAACTTATGAAGAAAAAGATTCTTCAGAATTAGTTCCAAGATGTAATTCTCAGTGTCTTCCAGATAATTTTAATTCAGTATATTGTAACCAAGATAATGCTTGCAGTATTAAAACAAATTGTGATGATTGTGACCAGATAAACAATTTCATGGAACAATCAGGTTGTAATCAGAATCCAAGACCTGTACAAATTAGCGATGTTTGTAGTAGATTAGATGAATGTGGTTGTACATTAGAATAAAGGTTTTTTTTGTAATGATTTTGTATTTATGTTAAGGAATGAAATACTTGTTATGTTCAATTCTTAAATTGTTCTTTTGAAATGAAGGGGATCTAAAAAAGAAAATTATATAAAATTGAATATTGCAACATATCTATTAATGGTTAACCAACAAATAGTTGATTATATAAAAAAAGTAAAAAGTGAAGGTTACAATGATGATAAAATTAAAGATGTATTAAAACAACAAGGTTATTCTGAATCATTAATTAGTGAATCCTTTAAGGTAGTTGACACAACAGTTGATAAACCAGAAGTTTTAGAAAAAAACACACAAAGTGCAAAGGATCATTTGGGTTTTAACAAAGAAGGTCTGATTTATTTTAGTGGAATAATTATTTGTGCTGTGGGTCTTCTTTTAACACTAATGTTGCGAGTTTTTGGTCTTATTGTAAATTTAATTGGACTTATTATGATATTTACTACAATAGTCATGAATTTTAATGAAAAATCTTCTATCGGCGTCAAGATTGGTGGATTGGTTATGAAGTTTATTGTGTTTGGAGTATTTCTAACTTTAACATTTGTTGTAAATGCTTTACTTAAGTAGTAATTTTTAGATTCCTGTATTATAGATGATAATAATTTTTTCTCAATAAATTTAAAAACTTGAATATAGTTAGTGTATCTATGAAATATATATATTTTCTAATTATAATAATTTTTATAACTGGTTGTTCTGAAAAAGAATTTGATCTTCTTGAAGAATATGAGCAAAGTATTGATTGTGGTTGTAATGTTGATTCTGATTGTATTGTATAGGATGTCCACAATTGTTGTGGGTATGAACCAGCATGTGTAAACAATGATGCAAAAGTTGATCCTGAATTAGTAAGAGAAGTTTGTGGTAAATATGGGATATCTTCAGTACGTGGATTTGATTCTATAACAGGATGTAAATGTATTAACAATACATGTGAACATTATTATGAAGAGTGAAAGTTAATTGAATATTTTGAACTAGAAAAAATTTATATAGACAATTAAATAAAAATTTTATATGGATACCAAAAATATTTTTCAACCAAATAAAAATAAAGTTTTAATGAGTTTTGGTTTATATTTAATAATTGGTGCTGTAACATGGGTACCACTTCTTTCACAGGTAATAGCATCAGGGTTTTCAAATATATCAAATGTTGGATTGCCTATTTTTGAAATAATATTTTCATTAGTTGCAGCATATACAATTTCATGTTATTTTGTTACATATTTTAAGAAAGATGAGTTAAGAAATTTACCTTTGGTTGTAAGATTTTTAGCTTTTTACTTGTTTTACAATTTATTGGGTGCATTGTTTATAATTTTAAAAAATTTAAGACCTAGTATTTACTCAAGTTTTATTTCAGAGGCATCATATAGGTTTGGTGGAAACTATGCATTGTCTGTTGCTTTGTTGATTGCGTCAATAGTATTTTTAATCATAAAAGTTGATAAAAACTTTTTACTAGCATCATCTTACTTTTTATTTTTACTAATTAATCCGTATGATCATTCAGGAAATATAATATTTAGTCCAGCTCATCAAGGTCCATTGTATGGACATTTATTAGGTTCAATAATTTCCTTAACACAAGGAGATATTGTTAGTATGTTTTATGGATTAGTGAGTGCATTATTTCCACTAGCAATATTGGTATATTTGTTTTTTAGATATAAGAATGTAAATAAACCTGAAAATACAATGTTAGCAATAATTGTAATTTCATATTTTGCTCCTAGAATAGTAAGTATATTTCTTTGATGATTTTATTTTATTGTAGATAAAGTTTACTAACTATAAAATTCAATGAGTATATTATTTGTTTATTTTTCTAAATTTCTTGTGTACACTAATATATACTTTAGATTGGGGTCATTTTTTATTCTATATGATTTGAATTGTTGAAATTCATTTGAATTTTTTATAAAATTAATCATTTCTTTTAGTTTGTTAATCTTATCTTTTGAACTAATATCATAAATTGATGCGTTAAACTCTAGATTGGAGATTAATATGACGTTATAATTTAATAATGTTTTACTAATATTCTCAATTTTTTTATGTTTGAAGATATCTTTTCCATCTTCAAGAATGATCTTTTTATCATTGTCAATGAAAAGAGAATAGTACCTAATTTCATTATGAAATCTATGAGTAATGTCAAGTATACGAATTATTTTAAAATCTTTGTTTTTAATTAGATCAGATATTATTTGATAAGATGTGAAATCTTTATTAATATAATTTAGTAAATTATTGGAATCTCCAATATGGTGATTCTTATTAAAAATCATAGTTTTTGGGATACCAAAAGGTAGAATTGTTAATAAAATATTTAATATAATAATTGCAATTATTATTTTTTTGACAATCCTATTTTTTATTAATAAGGTCGATCCAGATACAAAAATAATGAATAAAGGTATTGTCAATGAAGTTACTGAAACATTTCTTATTGGAATAATTGAGAAAAAAGAAAAGATTTGAAGTAAAATTAATACGAAAAAAATTTCATACTGTTTTAAACTTTTCAATGATATTTTTTTTAATAGTGATATAACAAATATAATACTATAGAAAAGTCCCAATTGAAATACAACAATGTGATTGATATAAAAATAAAAATTTTCAATTATGTTTGCGATATTTTTAGGAAATATTGTATTTTTATTTTTTGATCTATTAATATAGTTATTTATATTAGACTCATGAACATAATGTGGCAAAACTAAACACATAATTATGAGTATACAACATGAAATGTTAATTATTTGAGAAACATTAATTTTTTTATTTTTTAGAATGAAATAAAAAAAATAAATTAAAATTGAAGAAATGTATGCAAGTTGTGAGTACCTTGCCAATAAACAGAAACTAGATGAAATTCCCCAAAGTATAGACCAAAAAGTATTCCGTAAATGGTTTGATTTTATAAAAAATAAAAGATTTATGTTAAATAATACGATTAGGATATAGGCATCATAGGTTGTTCTTTGATGTGCTAAAAGACTTTGAGAAAACGCAACCATAACTGAGGAAAGTATTGCCACATTTTTATCATAAATGTGGTTGGAGATTAAGAAGGTAGTAATTATTAGAATAATTGAAAAAAATATATTCACTATTAAAGGAGTAAATGGGTGCCAGAATAGTTTGAGTCCAACATAATACAAACTTGG
>Ga0233437_1004557_pt1 | contig 16143 bp, 12 predicted proteins | sample SI_122_August201_FD_182714 | JGI IMG/M metagenome (GOLD analysis project Ga0233437, IMG submission 182714) | Seawater microbial communities from Saanich Inlet, British Columbia, Canada - SI_122_August2016_200_MG | ecosystem: Environmental > Aquatic > Marine > Inlet | place: Canada: British... | reverse complement strand
AAGCCATCCACTCCCACAAACTGGATGGTGCGCACAGCCGGTATGTTCAGGGAGTTCCCCAGGGCGTGGCGAAGGGGCAGGGGACCGTAATGGATTCGGCTGTAGTTGTGATACGTGTGGAGCCCGTGACCCACGGGTGCAGACAAAGGTCGGTCATCTACCCGGGTGGCGGCGGTCCATCCTTTTTCAAGGGCCATGGCGTAAAGAAAGGGTTTGAGGGTGGACCCGGGTTGACGCGGTGTGGTTACCGCATCAATCCAGCTTTCCGCTGCCCCGTTTTTTGATTTGCCGCCGTTAACCCAGGCCAGGACTTCGTTTTCTTCATGATCCACAACCAATATGGCGCCGTTATGAACATCTTTGCCCTTCAAATCCCCAAGCCTTTGATCCAGGATGGCCTGGAGTTTCTGCTGAAGGGGGGCACTCAGGGTCGTGCGCAAACGATTCATAGGGGCCAGACGGTATGGCGGGGTCGTGTTGTAGAGGTGGTGTACGAAATGCTCGGCCCTGACCGTAAGGGATGCCTTTCTACACTGAAGTGACACGCTTTGGAGGTGATTAACTACCGCCTGAGGGATCTGTTTCTCCTTGAGCATTTTCCGGGCCAGATGGAGAATAGGCTTTTTAAGGGGTCCCGGGTTTTTGTGTGGATCGAGACGGCCGGGGGCCCGTACCATGACCGCCAGGGCCAGAGTCTCCGGATGGCTCAGGGTATCCAGGTCCCGGTCAAAGTAGTATCGGGCCGCCTGCACCACCCCTCGACGTTTTGCGGCATAAGGTATCTGGTTGAGGTAGCTTTCCAGGATCTGACCCTTTGAAAAATCTTTTTCGAGACGGGTGGCTTCAAACCCTTCCAGCCAGCGGGACCATAGGGTGCGGGGTCGCAGGTTCCACATGCGCACCACCTGTTCGGTGATGGTGCTGGCCCCTCTCACAGCCCGGAAGGATCGGATGTTCTGGAAAAGCGCCATCAGGCGCGCCCGCCAGTCCACGCCGTGGTGCTGGTAAAAGCGACGGTCTTCGGACATCACAAAAGCGTGCTGCAAAAGGGGTGGAATCCCATGAAGAGGCGTGTGGTCATGAATGTTCCACCGGTTCTGGTAGGTCACCGTCAGGGGAATGCGGTTTCGGTCCAGGATTTGAACTTTGCGGATGTTACCGTTTTCAAAATCAAGGGAGGCGGGGAGGGGTTGAAGGTTGTTAACGGTCTTCCAGGCAAGAACACCCGCGGCGGTGAGCAGAAGCCCTCCCGTTAAAAGGGCAGTAATGGCTGTTTTGCGTCTCACAGTGACAAAAAACTAAACGGTGAAGCCGATATCAAAAATTTCGTGACATGACGGGCAGATAAAAAGCCATTTTGTGATGCCGTCCTCCTTTCTGAACATGGAGTGAAAGCCGTCTTCGTATCCACAGGACGGACAAACTTTAAACGTCTCTTTCATCTCAACCTTATTAACTTCGTAGCCCATGGGATACCTCCTTTGGGTGCCGGTTATTAGTCTGTCTACAATTTTTTAAGGAAATTCCTTAGAATCACTTCCAATGCCAATGACCACATCCTCTGAATTATACGCCAAAACGGTGAATTCATACATTCCATATCCGTGTGGTGATTTGGAAGGACAGGGGCCATAATATTCGCCTAAAGTCCCCAAGCCAATTTTCCCCTTACCCTTATTGTAAACGGTCCCTCCACCATGACTGAAATTATCGTTTTGTATATCAATTACATCAACCCTGAAATATTCGGTACCCGCTGGAATATCTGAAATCTTTAGTTCCGGATTCCTCAGATCAAAACATTTTGAATAATCACTGGGCCATGTAAAGCTTACCGTCATTTCTTTGGCATTTGAATAGTCAACCGAATCGGGAGCGTTATCGTCAGAGCATCCTGTAAAGATAAGGAAGGTCACCAGGCAAAAGGTTAAAAATCGAATCATATCATTTCTCCATTATTCAACGTGTAAGAATCTAACACAATGCTTTCTCATAATGATCTAAAATTTTGCGATCTTTTGTTACCAATGGATCATTATTTAAGGCTGCATTTGCAACGATGATGCGGTCGAAAGGATCGCGTGTCCAAACAAGATCCATAGAATAGTTTATGATTGAATTAAAGCTTTTATCGCAAATCTTAAGTCCGATTCGATTTGATAAATCTGAAACTATTTCGTTTGCACCATCTGTAATGCGTTCTATCTCATTTAAATATTGTAACTCCAGTCGAACGACAGCCGATATATAAATCTCATTCTCATTAAGAAATTCTTTGGCAATCTCGCTGAGTTTTTCGACCTGACCTGCATAGAGCCAGACAGCAATATGCGTATCAATGTAAATCAAGATTCACCTCTTTTTCCCAGCTAATACTAACAAGTTCATCCGGATTCCCCTTAATGACATCAGGCCTGGATATCAAGTTTTGGAGCTTATTGGATTTTTCAACAGCTACAATCCTCAATAGCTTGCCACCCTTTCTAATTTCTATGGGCACACCGCTATTCAATACTTCATCGAGCAGATTGTAAATATTGCTCCTCAGTTCTGTCGGACTAACCGTTTTCATAATGACCTCATTTGCAAAGTACGTACTTATCCAAAACAAGACACGTACATTATGGGAAACTTTTCCTCCGGTGTCAATGGGAAAACCACGGCACGTTGTTCGGATTGTAAGTTTCGTTTTGCTGCAACAAGAAAAAAACCAAGAATCCGTGTAATCCGCGAAATCCGTGCCAAAAAACCCAACATCTTTCCCTTTCAAGGCAGCATCCAGCAATCCGACCGCGACTCGCAGTTACGTCCTGGACGGAGATAATATCCACTGCGGTCTGAACAATGACCCTATTTGTAGTTGGGGATCATTCTTGATTGACCATGAGTAGATCCTGTACCCCGCGTCCGTGAATGTCCGGATCGTACATCTCCTCTGCACGGACGGGCAGAACCGTGAATTTTCCCGGTGCAATGACCTGGGCCGTGTAGGAGAGATGGTAGTTTCCGGCGCGCAGGTATTCCGAGTAGAACCGGGCGGCGTTGTGGCGCAGTTCGGAATGGTAGAAACTCCATCGGGAGTTACGGTAACCGGACCAGTCGGTGTGTTTATACCACCAGGAGCCTTCGGCCGCTTTATAGACCCCCGGGTCCGCATCCACGGTTGAGGCGTTCGCCAGATCGCGGTTTACCGGTTCCATGCCGCCAGGGACCGGATCATTCACCACCACAAAGTTGCGGGCAGCGGGCAGGGACAAAAAGAGGTCCACCCGTACCAGATCCCCCCGTTCAAGACGCATGGGGTTTTTGAGGAGTCGCCATGTGTTGCCCTGAAACAAACTGTACTCCCGGTGAATTTCAACGCCCGCATTCACTGATTTTTCACCTTCCCCCGTGGGTGCATAGGACAACCGGGTGGCGTAGTAAAGGCGACCTTGGCCGTTTCGTTCCAGGTTGATGGTGGCGGTTTGCCCGGGATCTTTCTTTTGGTTGGGTCGTGCAAAGGTTTTTGCCCCGTCCCGCACATGGGTAAACCGGGCCTGCCCCATGATCTCCTGGTCAAAAAGGGCTTTGACAGTAAAGTCAGGGGCTTTGTCTTCATAACGTGCGGCGTAATCAATGAGCCCCTTCATGCAGAATATATTGGCTTGGGTGTTTTCCCAGTGATCTTTCTTTTTCCGGGTCTGGGTGATGAATCGCACCAGTTTGAAGGGGATGTCCCCGATCGCGGTTTTACCCGGGCCGGTTTCCGCATAGGCGACCAGTGCGCTCAATATAGCGCCGTTGGTCCGGAGAGGCGATGCCAGTATGCGGGTGAAACCGTTGTCAATGGCTTCGCTATAAACCATCTTTCCAGCCGATTCGTTGCCATGGTTCAGGATTTTCTCAGTCACATGGGCGCGAAGCGCATCAGCACCGGGAACCGAAAGCGCCGCCAGCAGGAAATGGGCTTTCCCGAAGAGACTCATCTCATCCACATGAGAGGCGTACCGTTCCAGATCCGAAGCGGTAATTTGCCCTTCTTTCGCCAGGGCCGCCAGGGCCACTGCCCGCACCGTGGAGGCCATTCCCTTGGAATAAAAGTCGGGGACCGTGTTGCGGCGAAGCAGCGTTGATAGGTAAGCATGAAGCCTTTGCTTCACCATATCAGGGATTTTGTAGCCCGCGTTACGCAGCCACGCAAAAGCGAGGGCCGTGTAGGCGCTCAGGTAGGGGCTTACATACCGGTTTTCGGGTATATAGTAGGTCATCCCGCCATTGGGGGCCTGAAAATCCGAGGCCCTATGAAGGGTTTTGTCGGGCAGTTTTTGGCTTTCAGGCCATTTGAAACGGGAAGGGAGGTAGCCTTTGAGAGAGGTGTACTGGGCGGCCATCACACCCTTGGTCAGGATTTGCTCCCAGCAGGTGTAGGGGTAATTCTTTAAATACTGAAAAGCCCCTTCAAGGTTTCCCAGAACCGTTGGCGATATCTCGATGGTGACTCCGCCCACATCGGTTCGCATCTTTTTTGGAAACGCAACGGCTTGGCTGATGGAAGGTCGTAAAGTGCTCCCGTACTGGGCGGCCGTTTCCAGGAAATAGCGTTTATTGACCGGGAGGGTATGGGTGACCCCGTCTCCGTCCCGTTTGTCCCATGCCTTTGCTGTAAATTGAATTCGTCCTTCCCCAATGGTTTCAACGGGCAGCCAGACCGTGTGCCGTTTAAAGGGCGAAAGAGAGATTTTAAATGTCTTTTTTTCATTGGTTGGGTCCGAAGCAGTTTGAATGGGTCCCCGGGCCGTGACGTCAACCGTCAGATGTCGCTTTTCTGAAGTGCGGTTCATAATGCTGAAACCGGCTTGAAATGTGTCCCCCGCAAGAACATGGTTGGGCATGACGGGTCGGATTTCCGTGGGTTGGTTGACCTTGAATTTCCTCTGTCCCAACCCCATGCGGTCTCCGGGGGTCACGGCCATGGCCAGGACCCGCCAACCGGTGAGGTTGTCGGGGGCTTGAAATGCTATTTCGGCCTTACCCTGTTCATCGGCCATGATGGACGGGTTCCAGTAACTGACGAATTTGAACACGGATCGAAGGCTGATATCGGCCCCTCCGCCGCCGCCTGTGTTGGCGCCTTTCTTTTCGAACTTCTGCCGTCCCACCAGCCCCATGAGAAGACTGAAATTCTCGAGGTCCAGCCCGTCCAGGGTGTAAAAGCCTTTGTAGGGATCGAAATAGTCGCGTCCCCTGGCGATGAGATCAAATACCGCTTCGTCCAGGACCACCACCGCCAGTTCAACGGGCCCCGGGTTGGATTTTTCAGCGACGGTGGCCGTCAATTTTACGGTGACGCGGTCCCGGGGTTTGTAGGTTTCATGTTCCGGCTTCACATCTACCGCAATCTCTTTACGGGGGTCGGAAACAGCGGTCTTCACGTAACCCATGCGAAACCCGGGTTTCCCCAGGTCCACCTGGCCGGTTTCAAGCGGCGGGTTCTCAACCCTCGGGGATATGACCACCACGGACAGATAAAATCCCGGGGTTTCATCCTGTTTCACCTCAAACTCAATCATGGGGGTGCTGCCTTGAAGGGTCTGCACCCAATGCCTCAAGATTCCGTATCGCTCTATGGTGACGAGCGCTTTTGCACCGGGGAAGGGGTTTTTAACCAGGTATCGGGCCCGGTCGCCCGCAGCATAACGGTTCTTTTCAGGAATGATTTCCAGGCGGTTGTCAGGTCGTTCATTCCACACCACCTGGCCTTTTCCGATGACCCACTGATACATTCGTGTTTCGTGGGACCGCCCTTTGCTGTCTTTGATGACGGCCGTAATGCGATGGGAACCGGGGTCCTCGGGGGTGAAGGAACAGGAAACGGGTTCTGAATCGGATATGACTTCCTTTTGGTCCACATCCACCCATTGATGGGTGTAGTGGGTGATGTACGCATTTCCGGCCCCTTTGACACGCGCCGCTTTGGTTTCCCTTCGGGAAAGGGTTACCGCAATGGGGACGCCTTTCGTGGGCTTTTCTCTGCCGTCCACCACCAGCAGTTCAACTGAAGCCGGTTGATCCTCTTCCATCACCCACGTAAGGCGTCGAAGTCCCACGTAGCGGTCACGGGCGGCGTAAGCCGCGTGGGTTCTTCCGGCAATGGATTTCCCCCGGTCATCCCGAACGGCGCTTTCCACCATCAATTGGCCGTACAGGATTTTTCCGTCTACCAGGGTGAAGCCGGATTTTGCGTTTCCCTGGCGGTCCAACCGGTTATCCGTTTGATAAACGGTCGCTTCCGGGGGCGCTTTGGGCAGGACGGTGTCAAACTGAAAGTTCTGAAAAGCCCGGTTTTTCAGGGTCAGCGGCCGGCTTTTGATGATGGCGGTGACGCGGTTATGGGCATCCGTATAGGGTCCGCCCGCGTGCAGTCGGGCGTGTGTGGCGATATCCACCCGGTCCCCGGTTTTAAAGAACCGTCCGTTCAAATCGGTGGTGACCTTGAAGGGGGACGGGGTGAAATCGCTCACCAGCACCCGCATGGGTTCCCGGGCCCATTTGGCAAAGGATGCTGACAGTTCGAAACGGTACCATCCCACGGCACCGGTTCTGGGAACCTGGAATTCGCCGTTGGCGGCGCCGAACTCATTGAGGGTGAGATCTTGCACTTCGTACACCTTTTTCCCCATGGGATCGATCACCTTGAGTTGGTATCCGGATCGGGGTGGCGGCACGAAGGTCTCATTATCCTGGTTCCGCACATACAGCTTGTATTGCACCGTATCACCCGCCCGGTACACCCCCTGGGCCGTGGTTCCCCAGGCATGCATATGTCCGAAATCTTTTCGCATGTCCGGCCAGAGGGTGTTCCCGCTTGCCCGGTAGACGTCCACCCTGAAAGGTCCGTCCAGTGGAAGGAGCGCCATATCTTCTTCTTTTTGAATCCGCGCGAAAAAATGGGGCTTTTTCAGGCCCCAGGATTCCAAAGTGGTCAGAAGCGGGTCGATGGTTTTTGTTCCCGCCAGCATGACAATGCCTTCGGTATTCGTTGTGCCGTGGGTCAGCCGGGTGGGGGTTTGGGGAAGGGCGCCGTAGGTATCCCGGTAGAGGCTCACTTGGGCCCCTTCAACCGGTTCACCCGTGGCAAAATCCGTGACCCAGATAAGGGTATTGTAATGCCCGATTTTCACATGCACTTGAAAAGGGGTCACCTGGGCCATGAACCAGCGTTCCCAGGGGCTTTTTTTTACCTGGGGCCGGGATTGCACCGTTCCCTGGATGACCCCTGAGGTGCCATCGAGCATGTGGCGGGCTTCCATGGGGATTTTGAAAGCGATGTCCGGGGCCTTTGGAATTTGGATCTCATGCGTCAACCCGGTCTTTTTTCCATGAACCGTGAGCCGGTCATAGGTGATATTGGCTTTGTGAAGATTGGTCACCACCAGGGGAACCTCTGAATCCACCCCTTTTTCAAGAACCGCCTGCCGGTGTGTGAGAACGAAATTGGGCAGGCGGTGATTCGTCATAAAGCGCATATCCATGGGGATTTTCAGAGGACGTCCGAATTCGTCTCTGAGCGTATTTTCCTTGCTCTCAATGCGGTATTCCCGAAACGCTTTGAGCAACTCCGGAATCCAGACCCGGTAGGTCTGTCCCTTTTTGTGGGGGTAGCTGAGGCTTGAATGCCCGGACCGGTTGGCCCAGGGATCATAGTCGGTGCGTCCTCCTGCCAGATCCGGTGTGAAGGCGACGTTTTCTTTAATTTCTTCCGCGATGACCGGCGATGAGAAGACCAGGGCCGCCTGTCTCAGGGGGTTGCATCGATTGTTGAAGGGATGGGGATCGTTTGGGGCTATGTGAATGGTTTTTCCGGTGTTGTCGGTGCATTCTATCCCCTCAAAAGAAAATGGGGGAAAGGTGGAAAAGGAGACCAGAATCCGTTTTTCGACCCCTTTCTCCGGACCCTCGAATGAAGCGATACCGGGTTCCACAAGGAGCGCTATCTTCAAATCCGGTGGTAACTCTTTTTGTGGCGACACCAGCCAGAACCGCCGGGCTTCCCCATGGGAGTCCGTTGAGGCGCTTTTAGACGGTTTTTCCTTGATGTCCGGATCCGGTTTGACCGTCACGCCCGTGAGCGGTTTCGTTTCGCCGTGGGCAGCTATGAAGATGTGCCGTGCCACGGAATTTTTAAAAACCGGTTGGTTGAATGTCAGCCGAATGACCGGGATTCCAGGGGCTCTCCATGTCTTGAACCACACGTTCCGAACTTTGGGACGGATGGTTGTGAAGCTTCGGCGTACCGATTTTTCAAGTGTCGCGCCATCCATGGTTTTGATTCCCGGATTGACCACAATGGCATAACGGGTGGCGGGCTTAAGGGCTGATTTTTCATCCAGTTGGCAGGCCAGGGCCTGGCTGTTGAGCCAGCGCCACTGGCATTTGAGAGAAGGAGTGATGACAATTGGGATCTCCAATTCCTTTCGCGCCATACGCCCCATGGGTACAACGGGCCTGTCAAATTGAAACACGATCTGCCTGCCGGCCGGGACATCGTTCCCGGAAGGGGTGATGCGGGTGAGGTGAAGGGGAGGGGAGGCGGCAACGCTTTGGCAGATGACGACGACTGTGATCAAAAAGCCAAGGACGGCTGTAAAACTGGCTTTTACGGCGATATTGTTGTGCCCCATGGTATTCCTCCCGGGTTTTATTATTGGGATATTAATGGTGAAGAGTTGCATCCTACCATGAAAAGGTTGTCAGCATATATTAAAAAAAAGGTTGCAAAATACAATTTTTAGGGTCAAAATACAACTTAAAAAGTATTTTTGGGGAGAGCATTATGGCCACTGCCGTAAAAGTGTCTGATGATTTGTTTGACAAAGCCAAAATCAAGTCAAAAATTTTTAAAAGGTCGATTGCCGGCCAAATCGAATACTGGGCGAAAATAGGACAGATCGTTGAAGAAAATCCTGATATTCCGCTGCCTTTCATTCAAGACATATTGATTGGAAAAGAACAAATAAAAGCCGGTCAGGGAACGCCCTATGTTTTTGGAGAGGGTGAATGATCCGGGTTCAAGAAATAATCCAATCACCTGTTTTTGCGAAACAAAAAAAGAAGCTGAATAAAAACCAAATTCGCAATCTGGATGGGGCGATACGCTCTATTGCAGATGATCCCTCCGTGGGTCGTATGAAAACGGGAGATTTACAGGGGATACAAGTTTATAAGTTTAAATCCAATAGACAAGAAATGTTGTTGGCGTATGAGATATCCGGTTCCCGCCTCTTTTTATATGCCTTTGGTTCTCACGAAAACTTCTATCGGCATCTCAAAAAGTACCTGCAACACTGAAAGCCCGTTCATTCAGGGTCTTGAACGCTGGGCGATATTTCCTCCACTTTGGAAAGCTTGCGTGAAATGGCGCGGCTGCGCACCGCCGCCTGATCAATGGTATTGCCGGCCTCCTGCAGCTTTTTCTTTGTTTTGGCCAGGGCATCGCCGAAACGGCCGAATTCGGTTTTAAGGGCTTCCAGCAGTTCCCATACTTCGCTCGTGCGTTTTTCAATGGCCAGGGTCCGAAAACCGATCTGAAGGCTGTTGAGCAGGGCGGAAAGGGTGGTGGGGCCGGTCACCACAATACGGTGTTCGCGCTGAATCGCGTCGCACAGGCCGGGTCTGCGCAACACCTCCGCATAGAGACCCTCCACCGGCAGGAACATCACGGCAAAATCTGTTGTTTGGGGTGGTGCCACATACTTTTCGTGAATGGCTTTTGCCTCTGCCCTGATCCTCATCTCCAACTGTTTCAGGTGGTGGTCGGCGGCTTCCTTGTCGGCACTTTCCAGAGCGTCCAGCAGTCTCTGATAGTCCTCCCGGGGGAATTTGGCGTCAATGGGAAGCCATACCACCGGGTCCGGATCCTTTCCCCGGCCGGGAAGCCGAAGAGCGAATTCCACCCGCTCACGGCTGTTTTTTTTGGTGGCCACATGGGTGTCATACTGGTCCGGTGTGAGGATCTGCTCCAGGATGGCCCCCAGTTGCATTTCTCCCCAGGTACCCCGTGTTCGCACATTGGTGAGCACCCGCTTTAAATCCCCCACGCCGTTTGCCAGGTGCTGCATTTCCCCGAGACCCCTGTAGACCTGTTCCAGCCGCTCGCTCACCTGTTTGAAAGATTCCCCGACCCTTCTTTCAAGATTAATATGAAGTTGTTCATCCACTGTTGTTCGTATCTGTTCGAGTTTTTGATTGTTTTCTTCTCTTATGGTGCCCAGTTGGACGTCTACGGATTTCCGTATGGCCTCCGACTTTTCCTCGTTGATCCGGGTTAACGCCACCAGCTGCCGGGAAAAAGAATCCAATTGGTCTTTCTGCATCCCCGCGTTTTCGGTCATCCGCTGGAGAAGTCCGTCCGCCACATTACGGAGGTTCCCCCCCATTTCATCGCGGTCTAGGCGCGCCTGGCGGACCGATTCATTACGGTTTTGGGCGCTTTCCTCTTTTAAAGCCCCGAGGAGCTCTTGAAGGCGATCTTCCAGTTGGTTCAACTGATGCTGAAGACGGATGATATCATCGGATGTCTGTTTCCTGAATACCCGTATGAGAATCACGCACAAAAGTATGAGGATCAGGCCCAGCATGAGGAGCGATAACTCCCCCTGGTACTCAAGAATCACTTGTGTGACGCTTTTCTGAAGTTGGGGCATGCTGGATGAACCGCGTGTTTACAGGGTCTGATTTTCAGGCAGTGAAGAATGCCCGGGCGAATGTTACGGGGAGTGTAGGGGATATGAGTGTTGGGTGTCAAGGTTGACGGGGAATTCTCTGTGGCTAAATGAGCCCCCCCCGGGTGTCTCTTCTTTTTAGGAGGAGAAGAGATACACCGGAGGGCTCAACTGTTTAACGGGCTAGCCGCTATTCTTTTGATTAAAACGCCATGGAAATGTTCACACCGCCCAGAAAGTGGTTAGATTTCTCATCAAGGCTCAAAGCCGTCATCTCATTACTAGCGGAGCTTGACAGAGGGAAGGTACACGCAATGCCGGGTGTCACCGTGAAATATTTCCAGAAGGGGATGGCGAGCGACACTGCCAGCATGCCGTCATGAAGTCCACTGAACCGTTCATGGGTAGGCGTATTGTCAACCCTGTATTCCACCATGTTGTCATTGTCGGACTGGTAGTAGGAAAATATGCCTGCCAAGTCCAGACTCATATCATAGGGCAGTTCAAATGAATGAGAAAGCCCGAGGCTGGCATACCATCCCTGCAGTTTGCTCACCTCCCGATAGACTGTCAGGGTGGGTGTCAGAAGGGTATCCACCCCTGCGCTGAGGTAGAATTCCTTGGAGTCATCTATTCCATCCAGGGCGTAGTAGATAAACCCAGCTTCAAGGCCCACGATACCGAAACTGTGGCCGTAGGAAAAGGTCAGGTCCGTCTCGTTCCATTTAGATCCGTTGTAGGCTTCGTTGTCCGTATCCAGGTTTCCCCAGAGATTCAGAGCGAATCCTTTAAAACCGGCGGTGATGGAAGGCTGAATGACCAGGCTGTCTTTGCTCAGGGCATAACCCCGCCAAACGTACTGACTCAAAAATGACACATCCGCCGAAAGTTCAGGTCTATCTTCATCTACCTTTTTGTCCAGTTCGCCAGCCATTGTACTTTCCCCGGGAGCGAGTTTCCCTTGCTCGCCATAGACGTTCCATGGAACGAAGGTGAAGCTCAATAATAACAGGGTTAACACCATTTTGATCATTTTCGTTTTCATTTCTTTCCTCCAAAAGTTTCGAATTTACTTTTTAGACCATTTTGCTCAAAAAAACTACTTCTGCACATGGGATGACACTTCAAAGTTCGGATAGGCGGTACCGCCGTGCTCCGTGTTATCCAAGCCCTCCCGCTCCTCTTCGGGCGTAACCCGGTTCCTCCATAGCAAAGACGGTCTGCATGAAATACACCTAAGCAAGTACAGTGCCGTTTGTTGTATTTTGTTGGCGATGAGAATGTAAATGTCCTGAACCAATTGAGAAAAACATTATTTTTTCAGGATCTGGCAAGGGGTTCAGCCATGTTCAGGCATGATTGTAAAATTACAATAATGTTTAATATGCTGTTTAGAGATACAGAATTGTAGCATTCGCATGAGCCGCCCCGCGTGATGGGATGGTCATCATGTTTTCAATGGAAAGAATTTATTTTGCTCCACGAGGTTGTTTTTTGACCGAAATATGATATCCTTTTTCATTGGGCGAACCATGAGGAGCGAAACAATGGGCGGCTGGACAAAAAAGTTCAGGGTGTTTGGTGCGGTTTTGTGGAAGATTCGGAGTCAGATTTTTATGGGAAATCCGGTTGTCGTTGCGGTGATCGTACTGTTTATTCTTTCGTTGGGTATGGGCCAGGCAGGGGGAGGGGAGAAGCCATCTTTTCAGGAATGGTTAAATGGGGTTCGTCAGGAAGCGCAAGCGGAGGGCGTTTCCCGGGAAGTTCTGGACCAGGCCTTTCGCCGCGTAAAACCCATCCCCCGGGTGATCAAACTGGACCGTTCTCAACCCGAATTTAAACTGACGTTCAAACAATATCTGGACCGTGTGGTTTCTGATAAGACCGTCTGGGACGGCCGGCGTTTGTACCGTGAGCACCGAAATCTTCTGGAAAAAATCGGAGCCAGGTATGGGGTTGAGCCCCAGTATATTGTGGCCCTTTGGGGAATCGAAACCCGATATGGAAGGATTACCGGTGGATATCCGGTGATTGCCTCTCTGGCAACGCTTGCCTATGACGGCCGGCGCAGTGCTTTTTTCAGAGCAGAACTGATTCGGGCCCTCAAAATCCTCGAGGGAGGCCATATTGCCGTGGAAGACATGGATGGATCATGGGCCGGCGCCATGGGACAGGTCCAGTTTATGCCCTCATCCTTTGTAACCTATGCTGTGGATTATGATGGTGATGGCCGAAGGGACATATGGGATAACGTGCCCGATGCGCTGGCATCCGCCGCCAATTACCTGTCGAGATCCGGATGGAAGAAGAGCCAGGGGTGGGGCGGTAAAGCCTCACTTCCAACTGAATTCAATAAGGGGCTGGTGGGCAAAGACAACCGCAAAACTCTCAAGGAATGGCGGCAGTTGGGTGTTATCGGGAAAGGTGTTGATGGACAACAGAACCTTCGGGCCTACCTGGTGAAGCCCAACAAAAAAGGTGGCCCCTATTATCTGGCGTATCCCAACTATAACGTGATTCTCAAATGGAACCGATCCAATTATTTCGCTATCTCGGTGGGGACACTGGCGGATCGGATCGCAGCACCGTAAGGACGGTTGCCAGGTACCAGTTGCCGGTAACCGATAACTGCTGTTAATTATACTCCCGCGTCTTCTTAAATTCCACTTCCGGCCATTGTTCCATCACATGTTCCAGCCGCCACAGGCTGGGGCCCAGAAAGGTCAATTCCTTTTCCGCATCCAGGGCAAGAAAAGCGGAATTTTCCTGCTGAAATTCCTTCAAGCGTTTTGGGTCATCGCAACTCACCCATCGTGCCACGGCCATGTCCATGGGTTCGTAAACCGTATCGGCCCCGTATTCCTGTTTCAGGCGATTGGCTGTCACATCAAATTGAAGGGTGCCCACCGCTCCCAGGATGTAGTCACTGGTGCCCAACGGGCGGAACACCTGGGTCGCCCCCTCTTCGGCCAGCTGGTGCAGGCCCTTTTGAAGTTGTTTGGTCTTCATGGGATTTTTCAGGCGGATCCGCCTGAAGTGTTCAGGGGCGAAGTTGGGAATTCCCGTAAACTTGAGGGGTTCTTTTTCCGTAAAGGTATCTCCGATTTTGATGGTGCCGTGGTTGTGGATGCCGATGATATCGCCAGGGTACGCTTCCTGAACGTTCTCACGGCTCTGGGCCATGAATATGGTGGCATTGGCAATGGCGATTTCTTTTCCGATGCGGTGATGAACCACCTTCATTCCCCGCTTAAATGTTCCGGAGCAGACCCTCAGAAAGGCGATGCGGTCCCGATGGGCCATGTCCATGTTGGCCTGAATTTTAAATACAAATCCCGAAAAGGCCGGTTCGTAGGGCGACACCTCCCGGGTGACCGTGACGCGGGGCGCCGGAGCCGGGGACATTTCGACAAATGCGTCCAGCAATTCCTTTACGCCGAAGTTGTTGATAGCGCTGCCAAAAAAAACAGGTGTCTGATTTCCGTTGAGGTAGTGGTCCAGGTCAAAGGGATTGGCGGCCCCGTCCAGCAATTCCACGTCTTCACGAAGTTCGTCGGCCTGAATACCGAGCAAGTCATCAAGACGGGGATCGGTGAGGTCCGCTATCATGAGGCCTTCCTGTGGTGCGGAGGTTCGACCCGGCGTAAAGAGATGCAGGCCCCGGTGATGCCGGTTGTATACCCCCTTAAATCGTTTTCCCATTCCGATGGGCCATGACAGGGGAACGCATTCGATTTGAAGCTTTTCCTCAATGTCGCTCAAAAGATCCAGGGGAGGAAGCCCTTCCCGGTCCAGCTTGTTGATGAAGGTGATAATGGGGGTATTGCGCATGCGGCACACTTCCATGAGCTTTTCCGTCTGGGGTTCCACACCTTTGGCGCTGTCGATGACCATGAGAGCGCTGTCCACCGCTGTCAGCACGCGATAGGTGTCCTCGGAAAAATCCTGGTGCCCCGGGGTGTCCAGGAGGTTCACCTCGTAGTCCCGGTAATTGAATTTCATGGCGCTGGTGGTAACGGATATGCCCCGCTCCTGTTCGATGCGCATCCAGTCGCTGGTGGCATGGCGCGCAGCCTTCCGGGCCTTGATGGCGCCGGCCTGTTGAATGGCGCCGCCAAAAAGCAGGAGTTTTTCTGTCAGGGTTGTTTTGCCGGCGTCGGGGTGGCTGATAATGCCGAAATTGCGCCGCCGTTCCACTTCCTGTTGGTGTTTTTTGTTCATCATCTGCCTCAATTACAACGTAAAAAAAACGGGCTCTGGGAGAGCCCGGTGTAGAGCTAATATAATGCGTTAACAGGAAAGGTCAATGGGCATAATGGCCGAGGGTTTCTCTCATCCTTGACACTTTCTCACCAGCCTGCTATCGATGGCGAAACTGCCGGTCCACTTATGGAGAGAAGCACATGACATTTTTGTCTACCGCCAAACCGCCCCTCAAGCCACCCGAAAATGCTTTCTGGTTCTTGTTCCGAAAACAACATTTCATGGTCATTCAGGAAGGCGGGAACACCCGTATCCCTGAAGCGGCTGATTTGGAAAAAACCGACCTTTCCACTGACGGGCAGCACTTTTTCGGCATGTTGGATGATCATCCCTGCTATGTGGCGGAATTGGGGCGCGACGCGGTGGTGCCTGATATCTTCACGGCCGTTGAACTTCGTCAGGTGTTTCGGCGTTTCGAGGCGGACGGGGTCCAGGCGGCGGGGTTGGCGGGTCATTTGCTGGCATGGCACCGGAACCATCAATACTGCAGCCGTTGCGGAAAAGCAAACGAAGACAAGGGAGACGAAAGGGCCAAAATCTGTCCCGCATGCGGATTGGTCAATTACCCCCGGCTTTCTCCGGCCATTATTTTCGCTGTGGTCAGGGACGGGCAAATCCTCCTGGCCCACTCCCCCCGGTTCCCCGAGGATTTTTACAGCGTTCTGGCAGGATTTGTGGAACCGGGTGAAACCCTTGAAGAGTGTGTCATGAGGGAAGTGCTGGAAGAGGTGGGCATATCGGTTAAAAACATATCCTATTTCGGAAGCCAGCCCTGGCCCTTTCCCGATTCTCTCATGGTGGGGTTTACTGCGGAATACGCGGCCGGTGAGATAAAGGAAGACGGGGTTGAAATCTCCCATGCAGGCTGGTTTTCCAAAGACAGCCTTCCCCATATCCCGCCCAAAATCAGTATTTCACGGGAGTTGATTGATTGGTTCGTGGCTCGGAGTTAATGCCTTCTTTCCTGAACCCTTGTCACAAAACACCAGAAAATCTTTGCGCCTTTGCGTCTTTGCGTGAGACCATTTGGTTGTGGTTATGCCCAGTTAGGGTACGTCGGAGGCTGGTAAGGCCGGTCGCACTTTCAACGTGATTTCTTTTCGGATTTGAACCAGGCCCGGCTTTCCTCCGCGGGGCTTGGTGACGTATCGGGCTTCTGTGCACGAAACCGGCCCAA
>Ga0233437_1004556_pt1 | contig 16146 bp, 7 predicted proteins | sample SI_122_August201_FD_182714 | JGI IMG/M metagenome (GOLD analysis project Ga0233437, IMG submission 182714) | Seawater microbial communities from Saanich Inlet, British Columbia, Canada - SI_122_August2016_200_MG | ecosystem: Environmental > Aquatic > Marine > Inlet | place: Canada: British... | reverse complement strand
CCCTGTTACTGATAGCGCTATGCGTATACGTGTGAATGATGTAGATACCTATGAGCAGTCCTCAGTTCCTCTCCGTTCTGGTGAGCTGGGGTTTGAGATATCTGAAGAACGTATGGTGGTTGGGCAGACTTTAGAGGATCCTGTAACTCTGACTTTGCAGGATGTGCACAACGTTGGTCTATTCACTCCAGGGCGGAGCTTTGAATTGGGTTTTTCAGATGACCCCTTGAACTTTACATTTTCTAGTTCAGGGGTATTACCCTCAGGTGTCACTTTTAACACAGTTAATGGTGAGATCAGTATCGGTAGCGGTATTAGCTCTTTTACCGATGACATCTTATTTAACACGGGCAATATAGAGTTACTACCCGGTGATGAGACTGACATGAGTACCTCGTGGGAACTCTCTCTTACGGGAGCCGGGTCATTAGAAGGAACCCCTGTCCATGTTGGTACCCCATTCCTATCTATAAACAGTGATACTGCAATGGTCTGTAATGCTACGAATGTTGAGTTAAGCTTTACGATTAGCAACGATGAAGACACCCCATGTTTGGAAGATGACGATAATATCAGCCTAACTTTTCCTGTTGGAAATACCTGGTCCTGGTCGTCTGGTGGGACACAGCAGGTAGACCTGATCGGCACAAGTATGACATTTCCAAGCATACTATCTGATGTTTTGGATTCTCACAAAGAGGGACAGCAGGTTTACATACAGGTGGCTGGTGTAGGTATCGCCACAGAAGTGTACTTGGCCTCCGGGCATCTGAGTTTCACAGCATCATCAGAACGAATGCAAGTTGATCAGACTGGCTGGGATATTGTAGATGTTCAGCTGATTGATGATGATGATGTGGGACTGTTCACGATGAACCGAGAGTTTACCCTAAGTTCAACGAATGGATCGCAGGAGCTGGATTTCAATGCTTTAAGCGGTAACGGTCTGGCTGTATCCTCAGCAGGTGTTATCAGTCTCACAGTAGATAAGAGCGCAGTTTATGCACTGGATATAGAAGGCAACTCAGGTGGTTCCCTTGTTGAAGTGCGTCCTGGTGATGATGTTCCAGCTAGTAATGGCAACTGGCATCTGGAGTCCACGGGTGGAGGTGAGATCTGGGGGGAAGAGAATGATGTATCAGTCCTGAGTATCGGTGTTCCTGTATTACATAACCGTGGGTTCTCGTCTCTGATCTGTGAAGATGAGCTTGTTCCCATGTCCTTTACAGTCATTGATGATCCAGTATTTCCATCTTTGGAGCTGGATGATACAGTAGAGCTCTTATTGCCGAATGGGAGTATATGGAGCTGGCAGACAGGTGGTGAGAGTATATCACACGCCACAAGAGATGCAGACAGTTTGACGTATTCAGGACAGATAGCTTCTGTAGGACCTGACCCTGTTACTGATAGCGCTATGCGTATACGTGTGAATGATGTAGATACCTATGAGCAGTCCTCAGTTCCTCTCCGTTCTGGTGAGCTGGGGTTTGAGATATCTGAAGAACGTATGGTGGTTGGGCAGGGTAGTTCTGAAGCTGTTGATTTGACCTTGAGAGATATCGATTCAGTTGGATTGTTTAGCCCTGGCAGGATTTTCACAATAGGTTTTGAAGAAGACGTACAAGTAGATTTTACAACTGAGGGAACACTTCCTAACGTTGAATTTAATCCCGAATTGTTAGAGCTCACTATAACAGGTGAAATAGCCGTCAATTATATCCACATATCTGGTATCGTAGCAGGGACAAATCTTATCAAAATTCAGCCAGCCTCAGGGCAAGCAGAAACTGCAACCAACTGGGCCATCGGGCTGGATGGGGATGGCTCTATATCCGGCTCAAAATTTTCCATAGGTACACCGCAGATATCAATTAATAACTCTGTGCTTATATGCCGAAATTCCTACGAACCTGTGTTAATTAACTTGAGTTTTGGAAATGGCGAAAATTTGGCCATGGACTCAACTGACCTCTTCAGACTGGAATTGCCTGATGGGGGGGCTTTGAGATGGCTCGGGTTCTCAAATAATTATTTTACGGACTATTTTTCGGCTCGAGAGGATAGCTCGTATTCTCTGGTTATTGATGCTAGCTTATGTACAATACCAATAGATTCAGTTAACATAGTATTGCGGACTGCACTGACGCCAGTAAACACAGATGCATATCTTGCCGCAGGAAGATTTGGTGCTGTTGTAAGTGATGAAAGGCTCATCACAGGTCAACCTGACCAGGTAGAGCCAGTCTCAATAACTTTTGTAGATCAGGATATGGTGGGTATTTACGACGGTGATGGCACAAAATACTTTCTTGCGCTTCCATTATCTTCCGGTTTAGAATGGATTACATCAAATCCCCTCATAACTGGAGGACCTGATACTCTAATTTTTCAGGATGATGGTGGTCTTGTAGGTGATCAGGTTTTGGAGAATGTACAGTTGAGTTCAATCACAGGTACGATGTCTCCTAATAACCTTTCCTATGGGTACATAAATGCCCTTGGTGAAGTTGTGGATGCGGGATTCACCGAAAATTATTTCCAAATAGGTGCGATGTCATTTCAACATAGTCTCGGTAAAAATCTCTTCATCGCAGGCAATCCGGGAGCCGAGAAAATTACCTTTAGCATTTCACAATCCGCAGGAATTCAAAATTTGACTGCAGGTGATAGTCTGGACCTGATTATCCCTGATGAACTGGATATGTACTGGGCGGCAGATTCCTTCACAGTTGACAGCTTTTTGGACTCACCCAATTTAGCAAATGGTGGCCGTACATTAAGGTTCCCTGTAAGTAGCACAAATACTGTTCCAGTAGAAGGCTTATTTTCAGTTGGAGCTTGGATATATGGTTTTAGTGAAGGTAATCTAGCGGGAGAAAATATCTCTCTTTCCTGTAGGCCAGGAAATCTTCACAATTCGACGGAAACAAAATACCACATTAACACTTTGCAGGTAGAACTTGAAAGTTCATTGAGAATGTGGAGTGAGCAAGTTGCTGCAGAGACCCTTTCCATAGCATTGGTTTCGGACACTCTTTTCAGTGATTTATATAATCAGGACAATGGCAATCCTGAAACTGATCCATACACGTATTATATAGCCATGAGTGGCTTGTATGACAATTCACACCTCAGCCTGGCAAGTGATACACTTCAGAGTAGTATTGCCTTGCTCTCTGGGAAAAACTACATAAAGCTAGAGGAGGTTGAGACTCAAAGCGATTCACTCACCATTTCCCACATACTAATCAACCCAATTTCTGATAGTATACTCACTCCTAGAAATGTTGAACTTTTTGCATTCAATCCCGATGAATCTTCAGAGATGAATACACAATCGCTGAATACAATACAGATTGGGCAACCTCTCTTTAATGAATCTTATTTGCATGAAAATTTCTATGTAATTAACGGAGTTGCAAATGATGATTCTTCGTTGTTTATGAGCAATCAGAATCCCTCTGCACGAGCCATTAATCATATCGATGGGGTTAGATTAAAGCTTCCAATCCTTTATGATGATGTAGCAGCAATATATCTAAAAAATGCTACGGGTCTAAATATCCAAGGTTCTTTACCGGAACAGGATTTTCTTTTTGATGTGGAGCTCCATCAGATTGATGTGCTTGACAATTTCTGGTTTGAGATATATTTCAATCAACTCAACTACATGGAGAATAGAGCTGACACACTAAAAATAAGCTATGATGGTGGAAATACATTCATACAAAACGCTACTCCAACCTTTTTCTTTGACGCAATGACGCTTGAGTATGAAGAAACTGATGAATTCGCTGATTTTCATAGACGGTTCACCCTCGGAAGTGAAGTCGTTTCAACTCTCCCTCGATTTATACTCTCTGGGATAGATAGTCTTGATGCCAGTGACTCGGTCATATGTAGTTTAGAAGGATTACTTTGGTCTCAATCGGGTGCGGAATTAGTAGAGATTCCAGAAGGAGATACACTGTATATCGGTGGCGATGCTTTCCTTGATACAGACTCAACAGGGTTCTATGATGTTCATTTTCGTACAAACCGTACCGGAGAAGTAGTTTGGACATTGCCTTCTGTATTTTCAGTCGGTGAGCCAGAAATGTCTTTTTTAGAAAAGGAAAATACTAGGACGGGTTTTCCAATAGATGACACCGACCATCAACTGACCTGGACATTACCGGATATTAGTCTTTCAGATGATGTCGAAACTCCTGCGTGGAGACCCAATTCTTTTATTCAAATAAGTTGTGAGGAATTGCCTTTCGTTTTTGATACAACGAGTGCCATTACAATGTCTCCATCCACAATTGATGTTGAAGTTTTGGAAAATATAGTTCGCTTATCCCTAGGTTCAATTATACCTCCTGACTCGATCACTGTGAGTGGGATCAGGGTAAAATCTTTCTCAAGCGCTTTGAGCAATGGTGAATTGGACTTGTCTTATGATGGTTACTGGAACGGAGATCCTGATTCCTGCACTTATTCATATGTCTCGCCAGATGAGCTGACAATAAGTGATCCAAGTTTTGGCTTCAGTGAAAATGGATACTTCCTGGACCAAGTTATTATCTCTAACGCCAATATGTATTTAGATAGCTGTGTTTTTGTTGATCCAACGGGGGCTGAACAACTTTTTGTAGATCACGATATTGTGACATTTCTCATTCCCAGCCTGGCTGTTTGGGAAAAAACATGGGACCAGTGGTCAGCTTCAGATTCTTTGTCCAAATTGATGATTGAAGCAGATACGACGGGTGCTTTTATACCAAAACTATATCTAAACGGTCACGAAATCCGTGAATCTCAACAGAGTGTTATCGTCTCAGACATTGGTATCAGCACATCTGATGCAGACCTGATTAATAGTGAATATCACATTTATCTTAGTCAATCTGATTCTTCACGGGCAGCAGCATTGATTACTGATCTACCTACTATCCAGATTGATCAGGGTAGTCACAGCGGTCTCATAAATTCTGTTAATGACACACTCTATATAAAACTTCCAGAGTCTGATGTATTTACTTGGGCTGATCAGTCAGGACTCAGCTGGAATTGGGAAATAGATACCCAAAACATACAGACTCTTAAACTTTCTGGAGACTGGAATCCAAATAGCATTGAGATTGAAGGACTCAAAGTCAATGTTAGGGAAGGATATCTCAACCCAGAAGCTATCGAGTTTAGTGTGATACCCCCAAGACGGACTGGTAATTCTCTATATTTTCACGAAATTGATGCAACTGGAAAGATTACTGTTATTGACCTTGCTGGATCGATCCAAATTCATGGTGATTCCACACACATAGATTCGAGTCTTTTTGTTTTTGGTGATCCACAATGTGATTCGCTTGAGCTGAACCTTACTAACTCAAACGACATGCCTGTATCTTCAATATTCTCTGTCTCTTCTGTTTGGACTGTGGATGCAATCTCGAGTAATCTGACAATTGAGGATATTGAGATAAGCTCGATGGATGGTTCTCGAATTCCGATTTCTATAGGAGTCGGGCAGGTCCGTGGCGATTACTCAGGGATTGATCTTCTAATCCCAACTCCATATCAAGGAATAGATTCTCTTAAAGTTGACTGGAGCTACATAGTAGTCCAACCCTCTATCGGTCTTGGAGGAAACCAATTCATTACTGCCAATGATAGCAGTGATTACCACTGGCTCGATCCAATCTATATCCGTGGTGATGAATTTGGGACACTGGGTCATCAGCGTAGCGAAATTCGTATTAAACTACCCGAAGGTAGTAATTTTGAATTTCTCGAGAACTATGGTGCAGTACAAACTTCACGTCCAGATTTGATAGCACCCATATGGGAAGTGAATAATACATTTGATGAGTTGGTTTTTCATATTTCTGAAGACAGTATATTGACAGGTGATCACTCAATAGAGATTTCCAGTATACCAATCAGACTAACTCAATCGATTTCAGGAGTACCGGATGGATTCAAACTCGAATATGGGCTTTCACATGGACTGTACAATCCAGTCAAACATGACGCTATACATGGGGTATTCAGTGACGATTTCTCAGAATTCTTTGGGTATATAAATGTGGAAGCCAACATTTTAGGTTCTCCACAAGGAGACACGCTGAAGTATATCATGAATTCCACTGACCCATTCACAATAGAAGAATTGAATGTCGCATGGAACCTTGGAAGCAATATTACAATTGATAGCATTAGTTTAGTTCTTCCACAAAGTTTAGAGGAAGTCTTTGCTAATACATCCACCAATATGATTACATTCCCAGTTACTTCTGATACATCTTTAAGCGTTAATGATGTAGTAATTGGTGAAGGTGATGGTAACAACAACTACTTTGGCAGAAGGGGAAATTTTAAGATCCCACTTATTCTGAACACATCCTCGGGGTCACCCATTTTGACGGATGGTTTATCCATGAGAATTGCCGCACCAACTTTCATTATTCCTGAGCTTCAGAGTATGCCTCACTCCCATGTTCGTCTACAAAATCAACCGCTTCTAATTAATAGCCTTCAGATAATAGATGATGATGAATATGGGATTTTTAGCAAGGCTTCGGGAGGAGACGCAGATTCTATATACCTGCACTGGGGAGAATCCTTTTCCTGGGTCATCAGAGATTCAATTTGGAGTGAGGAAGCCTCAGTTGATACTACCAATCCTGATGTATGGCTTCTTATAATAACTGATTCCATTGCTTCTGTCATTACGATCGAGGGGGTAGACCTTATTCCTGTAAGAACTTTTAAGGGACGGCAGGAGAATCCATGGATTACTTTAAAAAATGCCAACATAAAACTGCTGGATGACTTTACCGTTGCAAAACCTGCAGTTGTTCCTGTAGACACTAGCATCAATGCACAATATGATAAGATACCCGTATTATCGGGTATTGTTTTTAGCGAAGACCAGTCTGCCAGTATTTCCGATGCCCTACACGAGAATATCCTCAAGTTTAAGTTTGTGGAGGAGGATAGTGTAAGGTGGTTGCCTGATGAAAATATGAGCTGGCAGATTGCACCAAGTGACCCTCAAAGCTTACTTGTTGCGATTCCTGAGTTAGAAGCCGGAGATAGTTTAGTGGTACTGGACTCGGCCAAAATTGATCATAGGGCTTCCGTTGGGATGCCACCGTATCGGTTGAGTATTGAAGTCAGTCTACCTGAACTTGAGCAGAAGGGAATTCCAGCAGTTATTGATACTATATACCTTCCCATGGAGTATCCTGATATTCCAGCAGAGCCTGTGTTTACACAGGAAGGTTTCGTCATTCCTCTCTTTGAGAATCAGAGAATTTCCACTGCCTATATTACAAATGTTGATACTTCAGATTTCATTGTACTTGATGTAGCTGATTTTCATCAAGAGAACACCGGCTACACAGGTAGCATGGCGGGCACTGATGTTACTATTCAATATCCTGGTGCAGCTACAGTTCAATTTAACGATGGTGTAAACCGTTGGATTTCTCAACAATTTATAAATAATGGGGAATTGTTTGTTATTGGCGATATCCAGACCACATCTTTCAGAAGCGAAGCTCCATTCAACATACGAATCAATCCCCATCCTTTTGAGTTTACAGGAAACTACAATTTCTCATCTGTTAGGAGTGGATGGCCAGCAGGGGAAACATTGAGTCACATCCAGTCAATCGACTCCGTTCTTTGGAGAGTCTATGTAGCGAATGATTCTTCTACGGTTACAATAGATTCAAGTGAGCAGGCAATAGGAAAGCTATCAATACCACAGATTTCCGAGCAAGCAGAGAATGGAGTTATCTATTACGTTGAATACTCCTCAGTTGATTCACTCGGTCCCAAAGTTACATTGCCTCTCCTGATTGATGATATCACCCCAACTGTTGTACACCGTTATCCAATCGTTGGAGATTCATCACCTGAGGTAGGAAAACAACCCCATCCGATCTCTAGCAGTGAAGTTATGACCTTGGTCGGTTTTGACAATGTCCAAAAGCTACCATTGTCTTTGCAGGGGATTCTCTACTGGGATTCGTTAAACCAAAAGCAGCCTGATACGCTGACGCTATTGGATGGAATAACTCATGCGAATTGGCAAAATCCGCTTGCTCTGCGAACATACCATTTAAGTGAATCAGATAGTGTTTCTCTGACAGGAACCATTTCCAAAGACTCCCTATCAAGCTCCAGTTCATATGATTCGATAGAGTTTGGTGATGGGAATATAGTAGTTCAAGATTCTCTAGATATCATTTGGGATGTAGACGTTAAGATTCCAGAACATTTGAAGGTCGTTACGCGATTAACCGACATGGCGGGAAACGCGTATGTGGATACTTTAATTTATCCTCTGGTTGTTCCTGAAGGATCTCCGATTCATGACAAGTTTTTCAATTATCCTAACCCGTTCAATGCGCGGGCTGGTGAGAACACTAATTTCTCCTTCTTAATTGAGAAGAGTAGCTCAGAAGTTTCAATGATCATCTTGGATGCCTCAGGCTCAATGGTACGGAGATTTGCTTCAAATAATATGCAGACAGGTAGACATGAGATAGAATGGGATGGACTAAACATGTGGGGGGAAATCTGTGCAACTGGTGTCTATTTTGCAGTTCTTGATTTGGGAGATAAACCCCAGGTCTACACAAAGACCCTCATCATAAATAGGTGATTAATGAAAAGATGTATTAGCAGGTTGATTCTTGTAGCAGCAATCCTGATGTCAATCGGTGCTGCACAAAATACAAGTGGGCTATTTGCAGGATTTAACCGTTACTCTAGTAGTGGGCAGGCAGCCATGGGGACAAGCCTTCTATCATCAGGCTCGGCAATGATTATCTTTCTCAATCCAGCAGGAATGCAGTTCTTGCATAAAGGTCAGTTAGCTTTCACCCACCTGAAGCTTGATCCCAACCTTGATCAAAAATATTTTGCTTATGCGATTACAAAAGGCATTGGTGATGCTTTTAGTGTAGGTATTGGCGGGATGTCGTATTCCGTTCAACGAATTGAGCGTTATGATAGAGATGCACAGTATCTAGGGGATGTTAGGTTGGATGAAAATCTTTATCTCGTATCCCTCTCCACGGGTTCAGTCAGACCGTTCCATATTGGTGCGAGTGTTCGGTATGCAGTACAAAATATACCTCTTCCAGATACACTGAAGTGGGAAGAGCATGCATTCGCGGCTGACTATGGATTTGTCTACAGCCAATATGATTGGTTGCTATTAAGTGTAAGCTCTCAAACAGCATTTAGAACTAATGATGGTGAACGAAGTCTACCAAGATTAAGAAGTTCCTTGGAATTTGATTTGCCCTTCTTCTCAAAAAATTCAGGAGCTGCATGGCAGATGGCAATAAGCACACAAACCGAATATGGCCATTGGACAACGGGTTCAGTCGGAATGCATGTGAGATATCCCTTTCATGACAAGGTAACAGTTTATTTAAATAGCAGAACACCTGCATTTGTCCTAATAAAGAAGGATGAATTTGATACCAATTTGGGTTATTTTCCCATGGAAGAGTGGGGTTTGAGCTGTGGTATAATAATGAATTCTCTGGGTGCCTTTAAACTCAAATTCGAGTTTTCATATATAACTGAAAAGTACTTCAACCAGCAAATATCAACAATAGAGCTTATGAGGTGACTGATGATGAAAAAAAGATGCTTGAGCACTATTGTGGTCTCAGTTTGCTCATTGATAATAACTTGTACATCTTCACAATCACAAATTCAGGCACCACAAAAACCAATATGGATAAATGAAAAGCCAACCGGCACATTTCTTGGTGTTGCAGAAGCCATATCAGAAGAACAGGCACGATTAAACTCGCAGTCAAATGCTCTATCGCAGATTCGATTATCTGTTCATGGTGGAAAAATAATTTCCATGGCGGATATGGAGATACTTGAAAACGAACAGGGAGTAAAAGAGACATATAAACTTATGTCAAAACTGTCGGTGGAAGGGTATGTCCAAGGTACCACAGTAAGGTCTTACGTAGAAGAGGATTTCTCGGGTCGTGAGCTTATCTTCAGGTGTTACACTCTCATGGCATTTGACTATGGCCGGTACCAGAAATATCTCCTTGAACAGACAAATGCTGTTACTCGATTACTTGAACAAATTTATGCAAGTCCAGTAATTCTAACTCCTGCTTATAGTGAATCTGACTTTTCAGACCTTTTCAGGAAAATAAAGGTCACTGATGAAGTGCTAAGCGCAGTAGTTGAAGCAGCAGGAAAAATGAATAGTAACTCTGAATTGATCCAGGCTGATGAGGAGTTTTCGGAACTGGTAAACATATTATTGGGCAAGGTTGAGATAACTCCTCAAAAGAACACAGTGGTCTCTAATCCTTACCAAGTGTTTGATATCTCAAGCCCTATCAAATTTCGACTCAAAGACTCCAAAAGACCACTGTCGCGATTCCCATACACAGTTTACAAAGGTTCAGAGGTCCTAGCATCAAGTTTTACGGGAGTAAATGGTCAAGTGGAAATTCCCAGAGATCAAAATTGGGAACCGGGTGAGGAGTATCACCTAACTGTTGGTCCCGCAGTCAAATCTTTAAGTGTTGTTGAAATGCCCCATGCAGCCCTCAATGTAAAACTTGATTACAGGTTACAGCTTAATGTGGCGCTTGACTCTAAAGTGCGATCAATTGATACAGGAGATCTGGCTAAACAAATACCGGGGATATTCGAATCCAAGAATATATCGGTTCATAGTAACGAGGCGGATGGTCTCCTTATTGGTTCAATCAGCATAAATCCCTCTTCCACATTGTACGGACTCTTCTATGCGGAGGCAAGTGCGGTGTTAACACTCCAACCTGACAAAACTCAATCAGATAGGATTGAATACATGAAAAGTGCTACTAGTGAGGGCAATTCATATGATACCGCTGGGGCGGAAGCATTCTACAGTATAATGGAAGAAATTGGGACACAAATCCAAGATGATTTACGAAACAATGTGAAATAGAACACAAATAAACAGGCTAATAGTATTCTATGCGCAAAATCACAACGAATCACACTATTCATGTTTAAAGTACAATATAAAACTCGAATAGATATATACAGAACATAACAACCAACAAGAAAGGGTAGCAGGATGAAAAGATACTTTGCTTTAATCATTATCGTCGGTATCGCAGTTACGTTGAGTGCATGTGGAGGGGGATCTAAATTGGTCAAATCACCACACTCAGATCTCCAATTAGAAGCAAATAAGCTAATTAAGGACGGTGGTCTTGCAGTTGTGGGTACGGGTATTTCTTCAAGAGAAGATATTGCGCGTAATAAAGCCCAGAATGATGGGCGCACAAAATTAGCTCAATCACTAGAAACGAAGGTAAAGGCTTATGAAAAGCAGTTTCAAGAAGAAATTGGGTCTGCTGGTGAAGCTGAGATAAACGAGGCATTTCAGAGTGTGAGCGAGCAACTTAGCAAAACAGTGCTTGTAGGTGTTTTGCCAGTTAAGGAAGCAATTACCATGAAGGATAGTAAATATACCATTTATACTATCATGGCCATAGACCCCAAAACCTTTATGCAATCATTTCAGGATCAGATGAAAGAACAAAAAGCGTTATACACACGCTATCGCCAATCAAAAATGCATGATGAAATGGAAAAGAAATTAGAAGACTACGATAAATTCTAGTTGTGATAGCACAATATAGCAGTAAGGGGATGTTTGTCCTCTTACTGCTACCATTTTGTCTTGTGGGGCAAAGCAAGTATCCTGATTGGTTCTTATACCCTCAAAAGTATCAAACCTATATATGTGGATATTCTACAGCTGACCTTGTCCCTAGCATTAAAGATGCAATCTGGAGATATTCATTGTATAAAGATGGGTTCTTAGTTGGACGCGCAAGCTATTTTAATGATGAGGATCGTTGGGAGAAGAAGTATTATCTCGAAGCAAATAAGGAACTACTTGCCCCCGATATACTTACAAAACTTGATCGTATCCCCACATCAATATATAGAGGTGGGGAAGAAATTGCGCTCTATACACTTAAGAAAAATCATGACTCGAATATCTTTAAGTCCGAACTTATTCTTCCCAGTAGAAAGAAACCTGAGTGGTTAGCAAGAGGACCATTCTTTGAAAGTGATGGATATTATTATAGCATTGGTGACTATGTACTAAGGGGCAATGAGAACGATGCATGGCGTGAAACTGAGGAGAGGGGAATAAGAAATCTTGCCTCAGCTATAGGTGTCACAATTGAGCATACGCTGAATACCGTCGAACCTAAGAAGGTCTCTGGTGTGAAAAGTGATATCGCTACAGAAAATATCGAAATCTTAACCTATATTTATGACCATCATTTCACAGGCATTGAGATAATAGAACGGTGGCTATTTTTTCCAGAGAGCGATCCCGATGCAAACCTGCAAGCATATACATATGTGCTAATGAGGATTCCAATAGACAACATTAAATACAACTATCAGAGTACAAAATGAAGAAAATAATTTTCGTTATACTTATCCTAAACCTGACATTAACAGGCAGGGATTGTGTTTCTTTTAAAAAGATAGACCCAACAAACCGCTTCGTGCTAATTGTTGATGTAAGTGGTAGCATGAGTGGGAATCCGATCCAGAACGCTAAGGCAGGATTGCTTAAATTTGTGGATGCAATGGGTAAAAATGATCAGGCAGCTCTGTTGATGTTTAATGATAAGATCATTACTGGCCAGTCATTGACTAGCAATAAACATGATTTGAAGCGGGCCATAAATAAATTATCTGCCTCAGGTGGAACACACTTATATGATGCCATCGCAGCCGCTATGAATTTCTCCAAGAAGATGAATAAGAAAACAGCCTTCGTTCTCTTAAGCGATGGTGTAGATGGAGGTTCCAAGTTTAACCATACACACATTAAGAGTATGGTTGGATACGAGGGTGTAGCGTTCTACGCAATTGGTCTTGGGAAGGTGGATAGTAAAACGCTTCAGACAATTGCCAACAAAACATCTGGAAAATTTACACACACGAATCAGAGCGATGAGCTAAAAGACATATACCAAAATACTCTCAAGCTATATCAAAAAGTCCACGGTGGCACTGCCAACACCGCTCAAGTATTAGTCCATTCAATGCCGGGTGGACGTCCTATCTTGATTGATGGGAAACGAGTTGGATTCACTCCAAAAAAAATCTACGGGATAGAGCCAGGTGAACACAAGCTTACAGTTCAATTTGAAAATGGCCCATGGAATTGTGAATCAAATTACCCTTCGAATTTTAGAGGCTACATCAAAGCACATGCTTCCGAAGTTGATAAAAGCATTGCAATTACCACTACACCTCACGGAAGTGCAGTATTTTTAGATGGGGAATACCAGGGCAAAAGCTCAAGTTTTGCTCTAGGCAAAACCACTGATCGGAAAAAGGGGCTATTCAAGAAAAAACTTAAATCTAAAGAATTCTCGAAGGAGTTGGTCATTGAGAATGTCCCAAAAGGGAAACACCAACTATCTGTTGTACCTTTTCCAAACTCCCCAGTCGCAGAAGCATTTGAACCAATAGCGTACAGCTTTGTTATGGCGGATGACAACCTACACATCCACTTGAACATCCTGAAGAATGAAGTTGATGTCGACAAAATACCTGGAGCTCTTAAATCTGAAGGGGTGGAAGAAGCTCCAGATCTCGAAAGTCTATTTGATGATTTTTAAATATAAATACATGCACAAAGGGTTTGAGAAAATCAATGAGTATATAAATGTTAACTAGAATGCCCAAGACTCTGAAATTTCTGTTGACCCTTACGATAGCAGTTTATGGGTTCGGCGATATTATAAAGCGCGAGCGGTCAGCACTTCGCGAGGGTCCTGGTCCATGGTATCCCATGATTTTAGAGCTGAATGAGGGTACTGAAGTCATGACGATTGAGAATCAAGGTAATTGGTGGTTTGTTGAATATGAGGCACGGCGCGGTTATGTTTCCCAAAGGGCATTTAAGGGAAAAGAAAAGAGGACGGACGTCTTTTCCAAGATGGGGATGAGCTCAACAGGGAAAAGTATCTCACATGCTGGGGTGACAGCCGCCGTTAAGGGTTTTGCTCAGAGATTTTCTAGGCACCTGAATGCAGACTATAGTCAATTGGATCACTTTCGAAATTCCTTGATTACCCCTCATTCCTTTCAAGAGTTTAAAAATATAACAGTAGATCTAGGTAGTAAACCTTCTCTTGATAGAATATTCTCTCTTGGATCCCAAGAATCAACAAAAGCATTCTCATTTGCCGAGGAAGGAAGTGGACTAGCTATTGCGTTAAAACTCAGTTCAATGGGGCTTCTGGTTGATCCTGAGGCGATTGAATACGTAAATCACGTCGGAATATTAGTAGCTGAACAGAGTCATGGGTTCGATATTAAGTTCAGATTTCATATTATTGATTCCCCAGCTATAAATGGTTATGCCTGTCCTGGAGGGATTATTTTCATTACACTTGGTGCTCTTGAGGCAATGGAATCAGAGGCTGAGTTAGCTTGCTTTCTCGGACACGAAATTGCTCATGTTTCTCGTTTACATGGATTAGAAGAAATGGAATACCGCAAGGTTCAAATTAAAGCAGGAAATGCCGTTGATGCTATGAACCAAGCATTTGGTGAAGAGCAAATAGATCAAGACATCCTAGAACTTGAGCAAGTAGCTATTTCTTCATATGAGCGAATATTCAATGGTCGGCTAAGTGAATATGAGGAAGAGGCAGACAAGTTGGGCTTACTTTACGCGGCCAGGGCTGGTTATGATCCAAATTCAATGATAGACTTCCTAAATCGGCTAGAAATTACCAATATATCACATGAGAGTGATCATTATTCTGTGGAAGAAAACCAGATTAGAATAAAACGGCTTAAAAGAATGCTTGCGGAGCAGCGCTGGAAAAATCCATTGTTGTTTCAAAATTACTCTCAGCGATTTTTAAAGATGAGTGAGGCTATCAATACAGAATAAACTGTGAGATTAGGCTCAATGCACTAATAATATTTGATAGTGGGCTGTTCGACCTTTCCTCTTAATTGGCGAAGAGATACATCTGGTCAACAGCCCACTTCTTCTATCATGCATTGGAAAAGTGTCATATCACTCAATTCAAAGAACGTTTTGTGATTTAAACACAGATTTTGTGTTGTTGGCTAAAACGGAGTTACGGTAAGTAGAATATCTTCTATTTCAGCAACATGCGTTAACGAGGGTAATGGGATGAGTTCATAATCAATGGCTGGATACAAAGCACATTTAGCAACCGGCATGTTCATCGGCTTGACATCTGGGATAGGGTTTGTGCTATTTGTAGTTGTACCCGCTGTATACGCTCCATTAATATTTTTAGCGGTTGTGATTGGATCCTTTTTGCCAGATTTAGATAGTGACTCAGGAATCCCAGTTAGGATTCTATTTCTAGGGTTGGGGATCATCATCTCTACTTCTGTGGGCTACTATTTATTCAATACAGTTGAAGCTACGGTATATGCAATAATTCTTGGATGTATTGTAACATTTGTGTTTATAAACATTGGATTGAAGCATCTTTTCAAAAAAATCACAACTCATAGAGGTATATTTCACTCATTGGTTGCAGTAATTATTACCATCCTGTTTCTCAATACTGTTTTTCTAGCCATAGGGCTGGATATTTTTGATTCACTGTTGTTCTCAGTTGCAGTAGGTATTGGCTATCTGGGACACCTAGTACTGGATGAATCTAATTCGATTGTGAACCTCTCTGGGATTCCATTCATTCCAAAAAAATCTTTAGGCACTGCTTTAAAAATCAGTACATCATCAGCACGGATGAACATAATGATCATATTGTTGGTGACGGTACTGATATATGTTAACGGTAGGCTAATCAATCAATAATTAAGATTTAGAGTACCCAGTATTTTAACATGTTAAAACATTTCCGTATACGTTTTTGCGTATACGGAAAATCATTACTAGCGCTAAATACATGCTATTAGTGTATATATAACAATAGCTTGTAGTCTTCATAAGCCGGGTGTCGGCGGTTCAAATCCGCCCCCTGCTACAAATAAAAATGTCTCCCGTGAGGGGGACATTTTTGTTTGTATGGGTAGCGATGAGAAGTCGCGTAGCGAACACAGTGAGCG
>Ga0233437_1004555_pt1 | contig 16153 bp, 12 predicted proteins | sample SI_122_August201_FD_182714 | JGI IMG/M metagenome (GOLD analysis project Ga0233437, IMG submission 182714) | Seawater microbial communities from Saanich Inlet, British Columbia, Canada - SI_122_August2016_200_MG | ecosystem: Environmental > Aquatic > Marine > Inlet | place: Canada: British... | reverse complement strand
GCTTGACGTTACCCACGGCCTCGGAAATCTTGATGGACTCGGGACGGATCGCCAATTGGGTCGGTCCTGCGGGCAGGCCTTGATGCGGTCTTTCGATCTCCAGTCCGCCGACTTTTACCAGCGCATTTCCGTCGCTGACCCTTAGGATTTCCCCTTCCACCAGGTTGGCGTCGCCGATGAAATCGGCCACGAAGGTATCGACCGGTCTTTCGTAAAGATCGTAGGGGCTGCCCACCTGGGCGATGACCGCGTCCTTCATGACGACGATGCGGTCCGACACCGCCAGCGCTTCGGACTGGTCGTGGGTGACGTAGACGACGGTCAGGCCCAAATCCTTTTGAAGATCGCGGATTTCTTCGCGCATACGGCGGCGCAGTTTGGCATCCAGATTGGAAAGCGGTTCGTCGAACAGCAGCACTTGGGGTTCAAGAACCAACGCCCGCGCCACAGCCACGCGCTGTTGCTGGCCGCCGGAAAGTTCGCTGGGCAGCCGGTCTTCATAACCAGTGAGACCGACCACGCCCAAGCCGTCGCTGGCCCGTTCCATGGCCGCCGCCTTGTCCTGCCCGCCGACGCGAAGGCCGTAGGCCACGTTTTGGGCCACAGTCATATGTGGGAACAGAGCGTATGACTGGAAAACCATGGAAACGTCGCGGTCGGTGGCGGGCAGGTGGGTGACTTCGCTATCGCCGATAAGAATTTGCCCCGAGGTCGCCATTTCCAGCCCGGCGATCATGCGCAACGTCGTCGTCTTGCCACAGCCCGAGGGGCCGAGGAAGGTGATAAGTTCGCCCGCATCGATCTTGAACGAAACGTCCCGCACCGCCACCACTTCGCCAAACGCCTTGGTGACGTTGCGAAACTCAACCGATGCAGCTTTGCTTTTGATGATCATACCGCGCCAACTCCTATTGCCGGACGCTCTTGCTTGTCGGCCATGCCGCGCCTGCCAAGCTTGCGTTCGCCAACCACCTTTTGAACCAGAAGAATGACCGCCAGCATGACGACGATCAGGGTCGATGAATATGCGATGGCTAAACCGTAATCGCCGTTTTCGACGCGCCCGATGATATACGAAGTGGCCATGTCGTAGCGTGCGCTGACCAGGAAGATCACGGCGCTGATTGCCGTCATGGCCCGAACGAAACTGTACACCAGCGCAGCCACAATGGCCGGGCGCAGCAGCGGCAGAACCACCTTGCGCAACGTAATGAAGCTGTTGGCGCCAAGGGTCAGCGACGATTCGTCGAGCGAGCGGTCGATCTGGCTCATGGACGCGATGCCCGCGCGCACGCCAACCGGCATGTTGCGGAACACGAAACACAAGACCAGGATCGCGCCCGTTCCCGTCAATTCGAGGGGCGGTACGTTGAAGGCCAGAATGTAGCTGACGCCGATGACTGTCCCGGGAATGGCAAAACTGAGCATGGTGCCAAATTCAAACAGGTCTTTCCCGCCGAAGCGCTGGCGCACCAGCACGTAAGCGGTCAAAAGGCCAACAGCGGCCGTCAACGGTGCTGAAATGGCGGCGATCATGACGGTCGTCGAGAAGGAGTTCCACGCCGCCCCGGCCCAGATGATCCCGCTTTCAGCCCATTCGATGCCGAAGGCCTCGATGTAGTGCTTGAAGGTAAAGCTGTGGTCGTAGCCCCAAAGCTCGACAAAGCCGCCGAAAATGATCATGGCGTAAATGACGAAGGTCAGCAGCGCCCAGGGAATGGCGGTGGAATAGACCACAACCGTCAGGCTCTTGGGCAGATGCGGATGTACGCCCGAATCACCCTTTCCGGTTACCGTGGTGTATGACTTTTTGCCCAGCCAGCGGCGCTGCACGTAAAAAGCCGACAAGGTGAAGCACAACAGTACCAGCGCCAGCACAGCGGCGCGTGCCTGATCGTTCTGAGCCCCGACGATGGCATAGAAGATCGATGTCGACAGCACCTCGAAATCGCCGCCCAGGACCATCGGGTTGCCGAAATCGGCCATGGCTTCGATGAAGCCGATCAGGAAGGCGTTGGCGAGGCCGGGCCTGATCAGCGGCAGCGTAATGGTGGTGAAAGTTTTCCAACGGTCGGCGCGCAGCGTCTGGGCTGCTTCCTCCATCGCCGGACTGACGCCCTCAACCACGCCGATCAGCACCAGGAAGGCGATCGGCGTATACGACAACATCTGGGCCAGCAAAATTCCCGGCAGGCCGTAGATCCAGCGTCCGGGCTCGATACCGAAGGTGTCACCCAGGAACGCTGAAATAGCGCCCGAACGACCGAACAACAGAATGATGGCCAGCGAAATCACGAAGGGCGGGGTAATGATCGGAAGGACCGACAAAATCCTCAGCATCTTTTTCGCGCGAAAACCGGTGCGTGTCGCGATCAGGGCGAACGCCAGTCCCAACGTGGTGGTGCCCACACCCGTCAGCACGGCCAGGGTCAGCGAATTCCACGCGACGCCGCAACCGACACTGCTTGTTACGCAATCCAGTCCCCAAATGCTGTGCGAAAATAGTTTGTCGAAAAACTGCAGGGGTGCGAAATTCTCCTCGTTGTCCTGCAGCGCGCTGACCAGAATCCGCGAAACGGGGAAAAAGACGAAAGCCGTGACCATGGAAATAATAAGGGAAATGCTGCCGACGACGAAGACGTCGCCGTTGATCGCGCCGCGCGCCGCAACGCCTTGCGCGAACAGGAACAGGAATGCGCCGCTGACCAGAAGCGCGCCGTACCCCATGCCGAACTGACGGACCTCCATTTCGCCGAACCAGGCATTCAGGAATTCCCAGTTCCAGCCGGCCAGACTAACCGTGAAGCCCTGCAGAAGCGTGTAAGCCAGTCCGAAGCCGCCTGCGGCCAGCAGAACGGTGGAAAACAGCGGGTCCATCTTGGAACGGCGGATAACGAAAAACGGGGCCAGAAGCGCCAGACCGATGGGCGACAGCCATTCGCGGTCAAAAAACAGAGAAACGAAAAGGCCCGGCGCATAGTCAACTTCCGTGACATATCCGTCGAGCCATTCGAGGGTCCAGAAACCGTCGTCTATGGCGTACCAGGGGAGGATTGTATAACCGACCCATCCAACGATAAGCCATAGAGCGACGGTTCTGTTCATCATTTGAAGTCCAGTTCTTGAATTAACGCGGCAAGGACTTGACTTCGTTGTCCCACTTGCTGAGCAGACGCTTGCGCTCAGCCGAGGAGCCGTACAGGCCGAAGTTATAATCGATCAGTTTGATTTGATCGACCTTCGGGGCTTCCGGCGGAGGCTCGACGCCCGCGTTCGACGGTACCTGATAGGCCTTCGCTTGCGGCATCAGCTTTTGCGCCGGCGGGCTAAGCGCCCAGTTTACCCACGCCTTGGCCGACTTCATGTTGCGCGCACCCTTGATGATGCTCATGGAGCCGATTTCGTAGCCGGTGCCTTCGCACGGCGCCACGGCCTTGATCGGGAAGCCCTTGATCACCTGGGTCACCACGTCATGCAGGAAGACGATGCCGATGGTGGTTTCGCCACGCGCCGCCGCCTTGATCGGAGCCGAACCTGACTTGGTGTACTGGTTGACGTTCTTGTGCAGGCCCTTCATGAAGTCGAAGCCGCCGTCCTCGCCAAACAGTTGGACGATGGTGGCCAGCGTCGTGTAGGCCGTGCCCGAGGAATTCGGGTTGGCAATCTGCACTTCGCCCTTGTATTCGGGCTTGAGCAAGTCTTTCCAGCACTTTGGTTCGGGCAGGCCTTTCTTGGCCAGCAGCTCGGTGTTGTAGCCGTAGCCCAACGCGCCCATGTAGATGCCGACGGTCTTGAAGTCGGCCTGTTCGGCCTGCTTCTGCGACCAGGGGCGAAGGTCGTTGTACAGGGTCGATTTGTACGCGACCGTCAGGTTTTCTTCAGCGGCTTGCAGGTGCGGATCACCCGTGCCGCCCCACCAGACGTCGCCCTTGGGATTTTTGCGTTCGGCTTTGATCTGGGCGAAGGTTTCACCCGAGCTTTTGCGGGTCATGGCCACTTCGATGCCGGTGGCTTTCTGGAATTCCTTGATGACCAGCTGACACCATTCGATCTGCGGGCTGCAGTAAAGTGTCATTTTGTCTTTTGCAATTGCCGCCGATGACGCCGTCATAACGGCGGACGCAGCCAAAATCGTGATTAACGAGCTTCTATATTTCATTTTCCACACCCTCCTCTGTGGCCATGAAAAAGTCCGCAATCAACAGGTAACGGACTCGTCCGCAGGCCCTGATTCAATTGGCAGTGTATTCGTATGTGCGTATAGAACCCTTCCTTCTTGTAATAAATTCGTAACACAATCAATTTGAAAGGTATACCCGAAAACTTTTGCGGGTTATCGTTTGGCAAGCACCATTGGTGAGTAATACTTGGGAAGACCGAAATGACAGATCAAGACAGACTGGGCGAACGGTTCCGCGTTGCAACCGAGGCGATTCGCGAAGCGGGCGCGAAAGGGCTGCACTATTTTCGCAACCGCGACGGACTGGAGATTACCTCCAAGGGCGTTCAGGATACGGTCAGCAACGCCGATCGCGAGCTGGAGGCGATGATTCGTTCGCGCCTTGAAACGGCGTTTCCGGAAGATGCGTTTTTCGGCGAGGAAAGCGGGCGTGGCGACGGCGATCTGGAAAACGGCATCTGGGTGGTCGATCCCATCGACGGCACCGACTGTTTCGTCCACAGCATTCCCGTGTGGTGCGTCTCCATCGCCTTTCTGGTCGGCACCGAGGTTGAGATCGGTTTGATCTACGACCCGAACGCAGATGAACTTTTCGCCGCCCGGCGCGGCCACGGCGCAACCGTCAACGGCGTCCCCATGGCTGCGGCGCAGGCGACGTCCTTTCGCGACGGTCTTTTTTCAATGGGCTATTCGATGCGACGGCCCTACCAACTCACTTTGGACATTTTCGAACGCCTTCTCGCCGAGGACGCCATGTTCCAGCGTAACGGCTCGGGCGCGCTGGCCCTGGCCTATGTCGCGGCTGGACGTTACATCGGCTATTACGAAGCCCACATCAACTCGTGGGACTGTCTGGCCGCCATCGGCCTGATCAGGGAGGCCGGCGGGTGGACCAACGATTTCCTGGCCGGCGACGGGTTGTTCTCGGGCAACGTCATCGCCGCCTGCGCACCGGGTCTGGAAGGCCCCATGCGTAAGGTCTGCCAGCTAGATTAGTCGCCAGCTAAGTTAGTCGTAAGCACCCATGACCGTCTGATCATGATCGATGACCGATCCGGTCATAATGCCCGACTGTGGGCCAAGCAGGAACAGGCAGATGTTGGCCACGTCGGCGGGCTTGATCAGGCGGCCGAAGGGTTGCTCCGGCTCAGCCAGTTCCAGCCAGTTTTCCGGCTCGCCCTCCAGTAGCTTAATGCGGTGTTCGCCTGCCGTGTCGCTCCAGCCGATGTTGACCCCGTTGACACGGATGCGGTCGAAGCGCACGGAATGGGCGACGTTCTTGGTCAGCGTCGCCAGCGCGCCCTTGGACGCCGAATAAGCCGTGATGAAGGGCTGGCCGCCGTGGCTGGACATGGTGATGATGTTGACGATGCTGCCTTCGATTTTTTCGCGCCGCATGATGGCGATGGCGTCCTGCATCAGAATGAAGGGCGCGCGCGTGTTGACCGCGAAAATCCGGTCCCAAAGTTCGACGGTGGTATCGGCGATGGTGCCCCGGTCGGTGACGCCCGCCGCATTCACCAGGCCGTCGACGCGCCCGAACCTTCGGTCGCAGGCGGCCATGACCTTGCGGCAATCGTCGGCGCTGGCCAGATCGGCGGCGACGAATTCGCAGGCCGCCCCCGCGCCTTCGACAGCAGCCTTCACCCGCGTTCCATTTTCAGGATTGCGGCCACAAATGACAACTCCGGCAGCGCCCCCTTCGGCCAGCGCCAAGGCAACCGCCTCGCCCAATCCCTGGGTGCCCCCCGTAACCACGTAAATGCCTTTTGAAAAAGAATTGCTCATTGTTCTGGCCTTTCCCCCGCTGTACATATTCGCGTTGCCGCAAGTAACAATATCGTAGGGGGAAACCATGTCCAAGCCGCTCGTTCTCAATGAAGACAGATTATTTCCGGCCGATCCTACGCTACGCGCCATCGCGCGGCGGCTTTATGGCGAGGTCAAGGATCTTCCCATCATCAGCCCGCACGGCCACACCAATCCACAATGGTTCGCCGACGATACGCCGTTCCCGGATCCGGCCAATCTTCTGATCGTTCCCGATCACTACATCTTCCGGATGCTTTACAGCCACGGCGTTACGCTGGAGCAACTGGGTATTGCGCGCAAGGACGGCGGCGCGGTGCAAACCGACCCGCGCAAGGTCTGGCGGGTTTTCGCCGAGAAATTCTATCTGTTCCGCGGGACTCCGACGCGCATCTGGACAGATCATGTCTTGTCCGAGGTTTTCGGGATCGAGGTGCAACTGACCCCCGAGACCGCCGACGAGATTTACGACCACATCGAGGCTTGCCTTGCCAAGCCCGAGTTCCGGCCCCGCGCGCTGTTTGAGCGATTTGGCATCGAGGTTATGGCGACGACGGAATCGCCCGTGGACGACCTGCGCCATCACAAGAAAATCCGCGAAAGCGGCTGGGACCGGCGCGTGGTGACGGCGTTCCGGCCTGATCCCGTTGTTGATCCCGATTTCGAAGGCTTTGCCGACAACGTTGCTCAATTGGGCGACATCACCGGTGAAGATACCGCAGGCTGGAACGGTTACCTGAATGCTTTGGCCGCGCGCCGCCAGTATTTTAAGGAACAGGGCTGCACAAGCACCGATCACGGCCACCCAACGGCGGCGAGCGCGGACATGGCCGATGCCGATTGCGAGACCCTGCTGGCCAAGGCGTTGGCCGGAACCTGCACGCCCGATGAAGCCGAACGGTTTCGCGCCCAGATGCTGACCGAAATGGCCCGCATGAGCCTGGACGACGGCCTTGTCATGCAGATCCATCCCGGATCGTTCCGCAATCACAACGCCCATTTGTTCGAGCATTTCGGGCGTGACATGGGGGCCGATATCCCCACCTGCACCGAGTATGTCCACGCGTTGAAGCCGCTGCTGGACCGGTTTGGCAACGAATCCGACCTGACGATCATCCTGTTTATGCTGGATGAAACCGCGCAGGGGCGCGAAATGGCGCCGCTGGCCGGGCACTATCCGGCCCTGCGGCTTGGTCCGCCGTGGTGGTTCTTCGATAGCGCCGAGGGAATGCTGCGCTTCCGCCGCAACGTCACCGAGACCGCCGGTTTCTACAATACGGTCGGCTTCAACGACGACACCCGCGCCTTCCTGTCGATCCCGTCGCGCCACGATGTGGCGCGCCGCGTCGATTGCGCCTATCTGGCCGAACTGGTCGCCGACCATCGGTTGGAGGAGGACGAAGCGCGCGAGGTTGCCGTGGATCTCACCTACAATCTGGTGAAGGCGGCCTATAAGCTGTAGGGGCGGACCGCGCCGTTCTTCGGCATTCGACAGCACGCGAAGAAGTGGAACTGAGAGGCCTGATTCTGTATAAAGGGTTGACAGTTGATGGCTGTATTCGACAAGCTGGTCGTTAGGAACTTAGTTCCATATTTGGAACCACCCTCCATATAGTTCCATCGGCGGGGAAGTGACTTTTCCAACCGCCGCAAAAAAAAGAAAATTCGTCAAGAAAGGCGCCGCGTTCGCATTGTACGAATGGGCGACAATATTGATTAGGCATATAGCCTGCGGACGAAGAATTCGTTCTGAATCGTTTTTTAACGGCACAGGGAGATTGTTACATGAAGAAGCTCTTAACGCCGACGATCGCCGCGGCGGTGGTACTCGGCACAATGTCTTCGGTGTCCGCCATGGAAATCAAATCCAGTGACGTGCACCCCATGGGCTATCCGACCACGGAAGGCATCAAATACCTGGGCGAAAAGCTGGGCGACTGGACGAATGGTCGCCTAAGCATCAAAATCTTCCATTCGATGCAGCTCGGCGGCGAAAAGGAAGCTCTTGAGCAGGTGCAGATCGGCGCCCTCGAAATGACCCGCGTCTCGGTCGGCGTCGTCGGCCCGATCGTCAAGGAATTTGACGCGTTTAACCTGCCCTACTTCTTCCGTGACGTGAACCACATGCACAAGGTCACGGCCGGCGAAATCGGCCAGGACCTGCTGAACCGCCTTGAAGGCGGTGGTCTGATCGGCCTCGGCTACATGGATGCGGGATCGCGTTCCTTCTACAACAAGGTTCGTCCGATCAATAAGCCCGCCGATCTTAAGGGGCTGAAAATCCGCGTTATGCAGAACCCGGTGTTTGTCGAACTCGTCAATTCGCTTGGCGGCAACGGCATCCAGGTTTCATTCAGCGAACTCTACACCGCTTTGCAGACCGGCGTTGTGGATGGTGCGGAAAACAACCCGCCGACGCTGTACAATCACAAGCACTATGAAATCGCCAACCATTACTCGCTGACCCACCACCTGATTGTTCCTGAGATATTCGTCTTCTCGAAGAAGGTGTGGGACACGATGAGCCCGTTGGATCAGCAGCTCATCCGCAAGGCCTCGGCCCTGACGGTAGAGAAGGTCCGCGATCTGTGGGCCAAGAAAGAGGCCGGCGACTTTGCGAACCTCGCCAAGGTCGGCGTGAAGGTCAACGAAGTGGCCAACAAGGCGCCGTTCATCAAGGCGACCCAGGTCGTTCGCGACAACTTCGCCAAGAAGGGTGACTCCTTCAAGAAGATCATCGCCGCCGTGGCCGCCGTTAAGTAAGGCCCGGCCGATAATGTTCTGACAGAGGTGGACCGGCATCGCCCATGGGTGGTGCCGGTCCTTTTCTTTGCGTTTTGTTTGCGCTTACGGTTAACTGATCGCGGACAAAGAAGGAGACACGGATGAAGCCTCTCTATGTTCGAGCTATGGATAAGCTCTACTGGCTTTGTATCGGCATCGCCGTCCTGGCGATCTGCACCACGACGTTGCTGGTGTTTGCCGGGGCCATGGCCCGCGACCTGTTCGGGTTCGGCGCCATGTATTCCGAGCAACTGTCGATCATGTTCGCCATCCAGATGACATTCTACGGCGCTGCGGCCTGCTACCGGGCGCATGCTCATCTGTCGCTGACCCTGTTCGCCCGCATGATGCCGCCGGTGGGACAGACCGTTTTGCGCAATTTCGTCCAGTTTGTCTTTCTGGCCATTTCATGCTCGATGATCTGGTGGGGAATTGATCTGGTCAAGGCAACGGTTTTCCAGCATTACGCCGAGTTCCCGTGGGAAGGCCTGAAGGTCGGATACATCTACGCTGCGGTTCCCATTAGCGGATTTGTTACGTTGCTTTTTGTCATCGAGCAGATCTTCTTCAAATCCGCGCGTGACTTCCACGGTGACGAGGGTGGCGCGGAAACCGAACTGGATATCATCCGCAAAGCGCAGGAGGCGAAGGTCTGATGGGCGGCGAATTTGGTCCTTATCTTCTGATCGGCGGGCTGCTTCTGCTCGTTGTTCTGAGCGTTCCCATTGCCTATGCGCTGGGGGCCATGGCCCTGATGATGGCCTATTACGTCTCTCCCGAGAACATGCCGACGGCGGTTTTGCTGAAAACATCCGACGGCGTTGACGAGTTCGCCCTGCTGGCAATTCCATTCTTCGTGTTCGCGGGTGCGCTCATGGCCGAGGGGGGCATGGCCTGGCGGCTTGTCGCCTTTGCCCAGATATTCGTCGGCTGGCTGCGCGGTGGTCTGGCCATGGTCAATGTTCTGGCTTCCATGTTTTTCGGCGGCATCTCGGGTTCGGCCGTGGCCGACACCTCGTCCATCGGCTCCATCCTCATTCCGATGATGAAAAAGGAAGGCTATTCCGACGCCTTCTCGGTCAACGTGACGATCTCGTCGGCGACCCAGGGCATCATCATTCCGCCTAGCCACAACGCCATCATTTATTCGTGGGCGGCGGGCGGCACGGTGTCGGTGGCTGCGCTGTTCATGGCTGGCGTTATCCCCGGCATCATGGTCGGCATTTCACTGATGATCCTGTCCTACATTATCTCGCGCAAAAGGGGTTATCCGAAGGGCCGCGTCATTCCATTGAAGGAAGCCTTGCGAATTACCTGGGAAGCGATTCTGGGTTTGGTCACCATCTTTATCATCGTCGGCGGCGTTATCTGGGGCTTTTATACGCCGACTGAATCGGCGGCTGTGGCTTGCGTTTGGGCGTTCTTTGTTACGATGTTCATCTACCGCGACCTCAAATGGAAGCAATTGCCGACCCTTTTGCACGGCACGGTCAAAACGGTTTGCATGGTAATGATCGTCATCGGGTTCGCCGGTGGCTTCGGTTACCTGATGACCTTGATGCAGGTTCCGGCCAAGGTGAGTTCGGCTTTGTTGGCGGTATCGGACAACAGGTACGTCATTCTGGCGTTGATCAACGTGATGTTGCTGGTGTTCGGCACGTTTATGGATATGGCTCCGCTGATCCTGATCTGCGCGCCGATCCTGCTGCCGGTCATCAAGGCGCTGGGGATCAGCGATATTCAGTTTGGCATTATCATGATGCTGAATCTGGGCATCGGGCTTTTGACGCCGCCGGTGGGAACCGTTCTTTTCGTGGGGTGCGCCATCGGAAAGATATCAATTGAGAAAGCGGCCCGCGAGTTGTGGCCGTTCTGGCTGGCGATGCTGGTTGTGCTTTTGCTGTGTACCTACATCCCGGCGTTCTCGCTGTGGCTTCCCAGCCTGAAGTACGACTACATCACCTTCTGACGAACTGGTGAATGCAGGTGAAAGGAAGGGGCCTTGTCAAAAGGCCCCTTCCTCATTTGTTGGCGTCCAGGCGATCGCTGAGTCCGACGACTAGGGTTTGGGCCAGACACATGGGTCCGACAAGGCCCCTGAAGGTTAGCTTTTCGTTGTCGGCGATCTCGAAACAGACCGTGGCGGGCGCGGCCAACGGGCTTAGCGGGCTGTCGGTGATGGCGATGACCGGCACACCGGCATCGGCGCGTTCACCAACATTTTCGGCAACCCGCGGGGAATAGGACCGGAAGCTGATGGCGACGATGGCGTCCTTTGGCGTCGCCTGGCGAATATGTCGGGTCAGCATACCGCCGACGCCGTCGACCAGGCGGCAGCGTTTTTCCAGGCAGGTCAGTGCGTAGTCCAGATAGAAGGCGACCGGAAAGGACCGTCGTTGGGCGATCAGATAGACGTGTTCGGCCGCCGCCATGATTTCGACGGCCTTTTGAATGGCCTTTGGCGATGTCCCTGCGCGCAGCATTTCCAGCGATGCGATGCCCTGATCGGTGAGGCCCGCCAGGATCGCGTTGGGCTCGCGTTCGCCGCCGCCGCGTTTCTGACGCAGGCTTTGGACGCGTTCGCGGTAATTTTGCGATCCCTCGATCAGACGTGAACGGAACAGGCGTTGCATGGTACTAAACCCATCGAAGCCAAGGGCCTGAGCAAAGCGAACCATGCTTGACGGTTGCACTTCGGCCAGTTCGGCCAGACGGGTGATCGTTTCGAGGGCAAGATCGTCCGGGTTTTCAACAACGAAATGGGCAATCTGCTGCAACTGTCGGCTCAGAGACTCATAGCGTTCGGTGATGGTCCGTTGCAGTTCTTCGTAGGTCTTGGGAGCGTTTTTGGTTTTTTTGACCATATTTCAGTTCCCGCGACAATACTGGGGTGAACACCAGTGGGGCGAAAGGTGGCGACGGGCACAGGAGCCCGCCGCCTTATATCATCCAACAATATCCGGCGAAACCTAGACGCCGGGAATCATATAGCTGCGAATGTCGCCGACGAAATCGTGCTGCGCGCCAATGAATCCCGAAAGGGTTTTTTTGGTCGGGCCGTAGCTGTCGAACTCCGCTGGCGTCATGCCCTTTTCATCATAGCCTTTGCGGAAGTCGACGAACTTCTTGTCCAGTTCCGCGAGGATCGCCGGATCGACCGGAATGTCCATGCGTGGAACCGCGTCGATATCCGAACCGTTGAAGCGCTTCTGCCAGCCGTGGGTCAGGGTCACCACCACATCGCCGCCGATGAATTCCGACCAATGGCGATGATTGCGCGTCGCTGCCGACAACGCCCGCACCCGATAGCCGCGTTCCTGATAGATTTGATAGGCCTTCTTCATCATCGCGACACCGGCCCAATCCAGATTTTCCGGGTTGGTGATGATGTCTTCCTTGGCCGCAACCACTTTCAGCCAATCGTCCATGCGTCCGACCATCAGCGTGCAGACCGAGCCCATGCGCGAAATGTCGTGGCCCGCCTTTTCACGTCGATCAAGGCCACGCTCGACGGCCTCGGCCACGGCGATGGCCTGGGCGACGCAGAAGCTGACCGTCGCGTTGATGCTAACGCCCCGGAAGGTCACTTCTTCGATGGCTTCGATGCCCGCCGCCGTGACCGGAATTTTGATGATCATGTTGGGGGCAAGAGCGTCGAAACGAACCGCCTGTTCGACCATGCGGTCGGCGTTGCGGTAGAATTGCGGATTGGTCTGAAGCGAAAGCCGCCCGACCTTGCCGTCGCCTTTTTCGAAAATGGGCAGCAGCAGTTTGGCGCCGGTCTTCGACATTTCCTCGACCAGCTTCCAGGCAATGTCATCTTCGCTGGCCGTGGGGTTGTCGGCGATCAGTTTCCTGATGGTCGGCTCCCACTTAGCGCGCTCTTTCTTCAGAACCTCGGCGACGATAACGGGGTTGGCGGTCGCGCCGACGCAACCGTTATCGATTGAATATTCAAGCTCGCTGACCGAGCACGAATCGTTCCACAGATCCGTCGGCGTGGTCACGCTCATTTTATGCAGCGGGCTCTTGTACGTTTGAACATTCATCGAAATGAACTCCTCTTAATGACAAATTGGTTGGTTAAATATGCAACGGATGGCGGGGTTGTTTCAAGAACGAATTTTCGCTGACGTAATAAAAATGAAAAATACATTCTATAACGAGAAACTGCCATGAAAAATTTGAAAATTCGTTCTATCTTCCAGTCAGGAGAGAGGGCAGGGGGAGAGCCATGTCTGAAAAGCCGATATCACGCCGCAACGTCCTCAAGTCCGCCGGTATGATTTCGGCGTGGACCGGGACAGTGTTCTTCGGCCCGTGGAAGCACAATCGCGTTTATGCAGCCGCGACCGACAAACCGATCAAGATCGGCATCACGTCCGACGCCAGCGGCCAGTACGCCAACAGGGGCGTATCTGACCGGCGCGGCGTGGTGATGGCCATCAACGAATTCAATCACAAGGGCGGTCTGTTGGGACGCCGGATCGAAATTGCGGGTCTGGATACCGAGACCACGCCAGCGACCGGTGCCCGCGTCGCCGCACGCCTGATTACCCAAGACGAGGCGTCGTTCCTGATCGGGGCCACCAGCTCGGGCGTTGCCAACGCCGTTTCCCAGGTGGCCCAGAAATACGGCACCGTCTATCTCAACACCAATTCCAGTTCGCCCACGGAATCGGGCACGAACTGCCATCGCGTGAAATTTGTCTGGAACGGCAACGGCACCAACTTTGCCAAGGCTGCGGTCAAGAACGCCATGCAGGTGTACGGCGATCAATGGCTGCTGCTGACCAGCGATTATGTTTGGGGCCGCAACACGTCGGCATCGATGCGCAAATTGATTGACGCGGCAGGTGGCAAGGTAATCGACGAAATCCTGGTGCCTCGGGGCGCGCGCGATTTCGCTTCCGTCCTGCTCAAGGTACAGCAGGCCAAGGCCCAGGTGATTGCCGCAGCCATTGGCGGCGACGATCAAAAGGCCATGCGCCAGCAGGTGGCGCAACCGGGCATGGGTGCCGAACCCGCGTGGATCAGCAGCCAGCGCGATTGGCCGGATGTTTACGGCCTGCCGCTGGATAACCTGTTCGGCGTTTTCGGCACCACTTGGTACCACAAGCTCGACCTGCCGGGCGTGGCCGAATTCGTTCAGCGCTATCAGGCCGCCTATCCCGACGCCAGGATGAAGGTGCCGGGCAACGTCTTCTACAATGGCTATATGGCCACCCACGAGTTGTTGCAGGCCGTCGAACGCGCCGGTACGACCAGCAATATCCAGATCATCAAGCAGCTTGAGGGGCGTAGAATTCCGGCCCGCGATCGCCTGCAGCATTTCGATGCGTATATCAATTCCGCTACGCACCAGATGCAGCAGACCGTCTATCTGGCGACGGCGAACATTGGGTCCAAGGACAAGGAGGACATGTTCAAGATCGTGTCCTGGAGTTCGCCGGAGGATGTGCGAGACACCGGCGCGGATGCGTCATGCAAGCTCGAATCCTATGCCGATACGCCTTCCTACGAAACCTGAGCCCGGTCTGAACGTAACCGAGCCACCCTTGGGGTTTCTTCACGAGTTGTGCTATTAATATCCCGGTGGGGACACGGATATCGTGAAAGGTGGGTGCTCATGGCCAAGGACAATTCCCAGGTTGAAGATCATCGGGAAAAGCCGCGTCGCCGAATAGAAGGGCCGCACGATGGTACGCGAAGCGGGACGGAACGGCGGCAGGCCAAAGAAGAAGAATGGCCTTACTTCGAGAAGCGAGGTGGTGATGAACGGCGCTCGGGGGAAAACCGGCGCTCGGGGCTCGACAGACGCGAGGACTAATTAATTTGAAAGGGGCTCTTCATGCCCATGAAGAAGAAGAAAGCAAAGAAACCAAATAAGGCCCGCGCCGAGGCGGCCGCTGCGCAGCCAGCGCGCAATTTCCCGGGAAGCACTCACGCGCCGGGAAATCCGGGCAGGGGTCCGGGCGGAAGTGGCGGGTCCGGCTTCGTTCAGCGAACCAGAAAAGCGACGGGACGCGGAGGCTGATGGGTTTTTCCTAGTTCCCCTTCGCTGCACGCCAACCGCACAACGTAAAAACACCGGGTCCTTTTGGGGCCCGGTGCAGTTTTACAGGGAGGCTGTAATTCTTAGCTCGTCCCGAACGGCGCGCATGTGGGGGGGGTGGAAGGGGGGGGGTGCAGCGCCGCCCGGTTCGTTATCTTTCTTTATTCAATGACAATACGGGGAAACGGTCGTTGGCTACATTGGGGTGTCCCCGCAATGTATCGTGGATTTCCCTAATTTCGGTGTGTCCGCATAGGGGTTTTCCCGTATTCCCGCGCCTCCGACATACCGCGCAGACAAGTTCGACTATTCGCGATCGCCGCCACTCCCCGATCCGAATCCCGATCCAGCTTCCAGGTATTCCTTGCGGGGCGGCGCAAACACGTCGATGACGATGGCGCCGTTGGGTCCGGCGACCATGCCGTGAGGAACGTCGCCCGGTGTATGCCAGAAGTCGCCTTTCTTCATGCTGACCTCGGCGTTTCCCAGAATACGTACGGCGTCACCTTCCACCATAAAGCCCCACTGTTCCTGCGGGTGGCTGTGCAAAGGGCTGGACGCGCCGGGTTCAAGCTCGACGACGGAAACCGTCATCTGTTCGCCGCCGAAAACGCGGGCTGATACCCCGTCGGTCAGATGCCGCAAGATACCGTCGGTTTTGTCGTGGACGTTAAAGTGCCATTTTCTGGTCATGGTTTTATCTCCGTGGCGAGCGCGCGATAATTTACCCCGCCTATTCTAGCAGCATCGCGCGGCGACGTGCTATAGAGCGAACCTCGAAATTCAAGGAAGCCAAATCCCATGAACGAATGCGAACTGATTATTGAAGGCGGCGAGGTCATTGACGGTGCGGGCGGGCCGCGCTTTTCGGCTGACGTCGCGGTGACCGGCGGGCGTATAGTCGCGACCGGGGATTTGTCCGATTGGCAGGCCGCAGAAAGGATCGACGCGACCGGTTTGATCGTCGCGCCCGGATTTATCGACGCCCACACCCATGACGACCGCCTTTTGTTTTCCGACCCGTCCATGGCGCCCAAGGCGAGCCAGGGCGTGACCACCGTGGTCGTCGGCAATTGCGGGGTCAGTCTGGCCCCGTATGTGCCTGCGGGCGATCCGCCGCCGCCGTTGAACCTTTTGGGCGGACACGACGATTTTTGTTATTCCACGGTTTCCGCCTATGCCGAAGCGTTGGAAAAATCGCCGGCGGCGATCAATGCGGCGGTTCTGGCCGGGCATACGACCTTTCGTGCCGCCGTCATGGACGATTTGACCCGGGCGGCGACGCCGGACGAAATCGAGGCCATGGCCGCCCTTCTCGATGAGGC
>Ga0233437_1004548_pt1 | contig 16167 bp, 12 predicted proteins | sample SI_122_August201_FD_182714 | JGI IMG/M metagenome (GOLD analysis project Ga0233437, IMG submission 182714) | Seawater microbial communities from Saanich Inlet, British Columbia, Canada - SI_122_August2016_200_MG | ecosystem: Environmental > Aquatic > Marine > Inlet | place: Canada: British... | reverse complement strand
AATAGTCGTGGGGAAGCAATCCTTACAGAGAAAACTTTATCGCCACTTTCAGCGACATGCATCAAAACACCTGGCTTTGGAGTCTCATGGTATTTCCACTGACCATAATTTTTCTTAATCACCGGTGGCAGGAATTGTTTATAATTCGGACTACCGATATCTGTAATTCTTTCACTCATTTTTTTTAAAATCTCCAATCATATAATTAATGGAATGAAAACGTGAAATACAATTTCATGATTTAATTATTCTTCTACAAAAAATTCATCATAGAAAATATATGGGTTTTCTCGAGGTTGTTTAACCATTTCAGGAATTGTTTCCTGGCCAACAGCAGTAACAAATTCACCTTTACCCATTCTTTCGATAAACTCACCGATTCTTTCTTTGTTCTTTCCGTTTTCATCCCAGATGTCCCAAAATTCTTCGATCAATTCTTTCAGTTCTTCGAAAGGCTCTTCCATTTTTAAAAACGGAACAATGACAGAAGCCATCATCGCGCCTTCAACGATTGGAGCTTTAGCACCCAGTAAAATTACAGCACCGGTATCAGTACCAATACGTAACGCTTTAGGTAGAACGTTGATACAGTGCATACAATGGACACAATTATCGTTATCAATTTCAATCTTGCCATCTTTAAAAGATACACATTTTGTCGGACAATGCATGGCAACATCTTCAACAATATCCATTCCGCCATCTACATACGCTTTAACCTGATCCTGATCGATCCTGATATCATCTCTCCAAGTACCGATAATAGACATATCTGATCTGGCGATAGAGGCAACACAATCATTTGGACAACCGGAGACTTTTATCTTAAATTTATAAGGAAACGCCGGTCTATGCATTTCATCCTGGTAATAATGAGTACATTCATTTGTAATTTCCATGGTATCGATACAAGCAAATTCACATCTGGACATACCCAAACAGCAACTAGGGGTACGTAAATCAGAGCCTGATCCACCTAAATCCCAGCCTTTTTGAGTGAGTGCTTCAAAAACTGGTTCTAAATCTTCTGTTCGGCAACCTAGTAAAACCATATCACCAGTTGAACCATGAAGGTTTGTTAAACCGGATCCATGTTTCTCCCAAATGTCACAGATTTCGCCCAATCCTTTAGATGTATAGTAAAGCCCGGATGGCTGATTTACCCGGATTGTATGGAAATGAGCAACACCGGGAAATTGATCCGGACTATCAGTATAACGACCGATAATTCCAGCGCCATATCCTCTGACACCAACTACACCACCATGTTTCCAGTGAGTAATCTTATCTCTATATGACATTTCTAATTGCCCCAGCAAGTCCTTAGCCATTGGCTTAGTTTCAGCTTCGTTCTCAATTTCTTTAACAAAACTTGGCCAAGGTCCTTTTTTTAATTCATCAAGTTGTGGTGTTTGAGACATTAACCTCTCCAAAATTTAGGGACATAATAAATTATGTCCAACGTTAACTTGTGTTTAAAATAAAAAACTTTATGATGAAAATATCAACATGTTAAATGCTTATACACAACCTGTTGGTTTTGGTAAGCCAGCAATTTTACAAGCCTGGATTCCAGGTCCCAATGGGAATAATTCATACAACATTTTGGAAGCGCCTCTTTTGTTTCCAACATCGTCGCCCATGATAACTTCTGACTTAGTAATTGCTTTGATAAGAATTTTTACCATCGGTGCAATTTGATATTCGTTATAGTAATCTCTTAAAAAATTAACAACTTGCCAATGTTTTTCAGTCAACCCATCCAATCCGGTTTCAGTGGCAAAATAATCTGCCACTTCTTCACTCCAAACAGTGATATCAATTAAATATCCATCTTCATCTGTTTCGTATGTTTTTCCGTCTAATTCGAAACCCATTTTATTCTCCAAATATTACAATTTTAGTTATAAAACGCTGTTCATTACTTTTGTTACAATAACAAAAATATTGAAAATGCTTCTAATCATTTATGTCTGTAAAAACAAACATATCCTTGATCTCACACTTTTCCGTAAATCTAATCTGTTTTTTGTTGAAAAACCAATTAAATCTTTTCTCCATCAAGCGTGTTATCCAAAATCAAAAATGATTTATTTCTTTCAAACAATACAGAGAACTACTATTTTCACTATTTTATATCAAGTGATATATTTTTTTCCCAGTACTATGGTTTTTAGCCATCAATTTGTTTTCCTTAATCAGGAAAGTCAGATATGTCATCAGTCTGATATAACGAAATATTTTATTCATCTATCAGCAAACGTTTATCCAATCATAAATTGATAAGAAAAAAATCATTTACCAAAACCAGAGATTATTTAATCATAAAAGTAATAATCCCAAAATATAAAATGCCCTCAAAATTATCTAAAAGGGCATTTCATCAACTTATTATTCAAAAGCTTTTTGCAGAGGAGGCACAGCTTGTTTTTTTCGGCTCATCATACCGTCTACCCAAATTGTCGTACCTTCAACCTTAATGCCATATGCTTTTTCAACAATTGCCGCATCATCAGTTGCAACCAGAACATCAGAACCTTCTTTCATAATGTCTGTTAAAAGTAAAAGAACAGTGTGTCGATTCCCTTCAGCTTTTACTTCTTCAACTGCTTTATAAAGGTCGTCTCTCATGTCGGCAACTAAGGATAAATCCACCAGTTCCAATTGACCAATACCTACTTTTTTCCCATTCATATCAAAGTCTTTGTAGTCTCTGAATACCAGGTCTTTAGCAGGTACGCCTTCAACAGCAGATTTAGCTTTAAACATTTCCATGGCTAAAGCTTCCATATCATCAACACCAGCAATTTTGGCCAATGCTTCACAGGCAGCTTTATCTGCATCAGTAGTTGTGGGTGATTTAAAAAGAACAGTGTCACTTAAGATGGCTGACAACATTACACCGGCAACATTTTTTTCTGGAGTAACACCTTCATCATCATATAATTTCTTTAAAATTGTGCATGTACATCCAACAGGCATTGTACAAAAGAAAATGGGACCATCTGTTGTGATATCACCAATTTTATGATGATCGACTACTTCCAGTAACTCACCATCAGACAGATTATCAGGGGCTTGAGCCAAATCACCATGATCAACCAGAATCAATTGTTTTCCGGCACCATCGGTTAAAACTTCTGGAGCTGAGAAACCAAATTTCCCTAAAACCATTTTGGTTTCAGGATTAAGGTCATCACTTTGCGCAGCGGGAACAGCATCAACACCTTTGGCTTTTTTCAAAGCGGCGTATGCAATAGCAGAAGCTACAGAGTCTGTATCTGGACTTTTGTGTCCAACAACATATACTGACATTTTTAAGATCTCCTAATTAATTTAAAATTTTGCTTGGATCGTAAACCATATCACCCGGATTTTCATCCGGGCAGGGTATTATTTACCTAAAATTCTGAAAAGTAACCCTAAAGTTCAAAGTGGGGTACTAGACTTTTTTATGCATCTTAATTTCGACCTTATCCTTCAGTCCAGCATAGTACTTTCTCAGAATAACCAGTACTTCTTCCCGACCAAAATGGTCCACAACCTCGGTTCCTTCTGACAATGCTTTTCGTAGTTTAGTTCCACTTAACTTAACACGAACTGAATCATCATGAGGGCAGGTTCTCAGGGACGCCATTCCGTCACAGGTCTTGCAGTAGAATGTCCAATCGATTTTTAAAGGCTTACATAACAACGCTTTTCCTGACTCTGATGGAGTCGGAATCTTATCAAAGATTGTCTGAGCTTCGAACAAACCGTAGAAATCACCAACACCAGCATGGTCCCGACCGATGATCATGTCAGTAATACCATAGTTTTGTCGGAAAGTAGCATGCAACAATGCTTCTCTAGGACCAGCATATCGCATATCGAGAGGATAACCACCCTGGATAACGTTTTCCTTCACAAAATAACCGTCGATCAATGTTTCGATACATTCAACACGTACTTCCGCTGGGATATCACCAGGCTTCAGGTTACCAACCAATGAATGGATAAATACGCCATCACATACGTCAGCAGCAATTTTGGCCAGATGCTCATGAGATCTGTGCATTGGGTTTCGAAGTTGCAAGGCTGCGATAGAACTCCAGCCTTTTTCTTCAAATTTCGCTCTTGCTTCAGCAGGAGTCATATAAACGCCTGGGAATTTAGTTCGGAAGTCACCTTCGCCAAGTACTTTAACCGGACCTGCCAGGTTAACATCTTTCTGTGCCATCACCATCTGTACGCCAGGATGATCATCCATAGCTACTTCCCAGAATTTTCCATCCACACTGTCATCACCTTCACCAATGTAGCACTTTTCACATTCATACTTTTTGTCAGCTTCTGTCATTTCATACTTTTCTTCGACCTTCATGGTAGCCATCACTTCGCCATCAGCATTCTGAAGCGCAATTTCAGCACCAATGGATATTGCATCAGCATCTTCTTTGGTTGCAGATAGCGTCACAGGGATTGGCCAGAATGTTCCGTCAACCATCAGGAAATCATCACATACGCCTTTCCAGTCGGCTTTTCCCATGAAACTTGTAATTGGGCTAAACCCACCGGTTCCCATCATAATCAAGTCACCGTTCTCACGAGGAGTGATTGGTAGTTTTTTTAATCCTTCAGCTTTTGCTTTTTCAGCATCTAATGCAGCACCTTCAAGCAGTGCGCATGTCAAACCTTTTCCACCATGAGGTGCAATTAAATTTCCCATTTTATATTTCCTTACTTTTAATAATTAAAAAGATAAAATAATACACAAATCAAAAAAACAATAAGCTTTACTGGAATCATCTCCAGATAAAGCTGTTAGAAATCCAAATAATATCTACATCCTTGCAAATATGGGATATTTCAATCAAATTCTTCTGATCTATTGGATTTGGTTAACCAGAAAGAAACCCATCAAAGTGCTTCCATCTGATAAAGTTACGCGCTTTTTTCTTTTGTATCTTCTGAACCTTCTTGTTGTTCCCCTTCCAGGAAACTCATCCCCATACTTTTATCACGTCCTGAGTACCTGGAATAAACCAAGGCTGCAGTTCGATAAAACATATGTCCAAACTTAGAATGAGGCATGTAAACAAACAGAAAGAAAATTAAAACCAGATGACAATAATAAATGAAAAAAGCTATTTGGTTTCCAGCAACTCGAGCTACCTGGGCCAAGATTCCGGTACAGACAATCAAGAGAACGTTCAGGATAAAAATCCAGTCAAATGCTACTGTTGTCCCAACCTTATCACTTGTCATGCGTCTCCAGACAATCATTATTATCCCGATAGATGCTGCTAAAGCACTCAAATTCCCAATAATTTTAATTGGATGCAAAAATGGCAAAGGTGTGGGAGTCACTACAACCTCACCCGCAAACAAATTTATGTAGTAGATAGCTGTAACGCCCGCAGTGGTTATGGCTAAACCAATAAAGGAATAAAACAACAGCATATGCGCGATATTTCTGGTTTGGTTGATACCACATTCTTTAAATTTGCTATGGCTAAGAATATCTTTCACAGTTCCGATGACAGCATTATTTAGCGTTTCACCCTTTTCGGTTTTCGGATAGGTTTCCTTGAGCCCTTTTATCAGCTTCATTACCCCAAGAATACCGGTTATAATACCAAAAAAGAGGGCAGGGATAAATAGAACTTCAACCCAAACCTGATGAATCATGGTTGAAAAATCGATGGGAGTATTTAAATCCAGAAATCCCATTTCACCATCATTAACGCCATAAATTACAGCTGCAATCAGAATGATTGGAAAGAGCAACAACATCATTGCGCCGCCAATGGATTGTGTTGCTTTCCCTAGAAAAGAAGGAACAGCAACATTTGCGATAATCATATTTCGAACGGCCGCCATCACATCTCCCGGTTTTGCACCACGGGGACATTGATCTGAGCAGTCATTACAATGGAAACATAGCCACGGATCCATACTCTTAACGAGTCTATCCTTAATACCCCATTGAGCGGTAATCATCTCTTTTCTTGGGAAAGGGGCTCCTTCCGGAGTCAGCGGACAAGCAACAGTACATGTCGAGCATTGATAACACTTCTTTAAATCAGAGCCACCTGCATTAAGGATTCCGTTTACAAACTTTAAATCCGCATCTACTTTAATTCGGTCTGACATTCGTAAAACCTCCAAATAACGGTAAATTAAGACCAAACCGAGGCTTGTCCCGGTTTGGCAAGTAAAACAAGTACGATTTTGTTAGTTACATTCCCTTGAATGGATTTGGACCATATTCGTCCATCTCTTCAACAAAATCATCAATTAATTTAGGCAATCGCTCTGAGTCAGCAATATTTATTTCAAACTGTTGTACGCGTTCAGATTCCAGTGCTAAACGACCAATTGTTTCCTGAACTTTGCCTAGTCGTTCATCACACAGCTCACTACCTTTTACATAATGACATTGGTAGTCATCGCCATGTTTACACCCTAAGAACATCATTCCATCAATACCGACAGACAATCCATCAGAAACATAAATCAAATTGGTTCCACCTAGACATCTTAGAGGAATAATCCTGACATATTTATTTAGCTGCTTTTTCTGAAGCGCTAATAAGTCCAGTGCCGGAAGGGCATCATTTTCACAGATAAAGGCAAAAACTCTCGGTTTTTCATCAAATTCATCCGGAATAGGGATACTCTTTATCATTTCAGTAATAATCTGAACACTATAGTCAGGAAATGACATCACACGTTCTGGACAGGCACCCATACAAGTACCACAGGCTCGACATCGACCTGGAAATAGTTCAGGCGTTCCTTTTTCATTTTCATTCAAAGCACCAAAAGGACACTCTTCCGTACATCGTTTACATGAAGTACAACGATTAAAATCAATATCAATAAAACTAGCATCAAAAGCTCTGGGATGAACCCGCTTCCCGATACCTAGCTGTTCTGTTACCTGAATGGCTTTTAAAGCGGCTCCGGTTGCGTCTCTTTTGGCGAAGTTGGCATCCATCGGTTGTCTAACCGTACCAGCAGCGTAAATACCGGTTCGTCTGGTTTCATAAGGAAAACAAACAAAATGTGAATCGGGATAGCCATGAGCCAATTCAGGAAGGTCCGTACCTTGACGATATTGTAAATTCAAAGCTGAATCACCATCAACTGTTGATGGAACCTGACCTTCAGCTAAAACAACCAGATCCGCATCAATGGAAATTTGATCTCCAATTAGAGTATTATCAACATCTACACATAAACCGCTACCATTTGCATTGACTGCTACGACATCACCTTTGGTTAAAAAGACACCGGGATCATCCTGAAGTTTTTTATAAAATTCTTCGTATTGACCTGGTGTTCTCATATGCTTGTAAAGAATATAAGCTTTAGCGTCTTTATCATTCTCTCTAACGTAGGAAGCTTGCTTCAAAGATCGCATACAGCAAGTACCTGAGCAGTAGGATAAATATTTTTCATCCAACGATCCAGCACACTGCACAAAAACAACACTTTTAGCCGCTTTACCATCTTTGGTTTTGATCTCACCTTTGGCAGCCATTTCTTCAAATTCAGTACTACTAATTACATTATCCTGACCGCCACCCAATTCTGTTATTTTACTAACATCATATGGTTTTGCCCCAGTAGCCATGACAACAGCACCCGATTTGAATTCCACGGCATTGGAGCCAGCAATTTTAACATCAAAATTACCCGGTTCACCAGCAATTGATTCGACAGTTACTGATTTATGAACAGTGATATTTTCATGTCCTTCAATTTCCGCAACCAATTGAGCGATATCGTTGTCTACCAGTTGGGTATACGGTACTTCAGTCGGTAAGCGCTTTTTATATTTTAGTGCAAATCCACCTAATTGGGCTTCTTTCTCAACCAGATTAACTTTATATCCTGCTTTGGCAGTTTCCAGGGCTGCATTCAGACCTGTAATGCCAGCGCCAACAACCAGAATATCTTTATTCGTTTCTTGCTCGTAAGGTACAATGACTTTCATCTCTTTTACTTTCGTAATATACATACGAACATAGTCTTCAGCTGCCATTTGAGTATCTTCGTCAACAACGCCTTCTTCATTCCGTTGAGGCATTGTCCAGGCAGCATATTCTCTTACAGGAGCCCGACAGATCAAATTTTCATTTCCAAAAGAAAACTTTTCACTTTGATATCGGTCAGAACAAGCAGCAATAACGATTCTGTTGACACCTTCATTATTGATATCATCTTTAATCAGCTGAACACCTTCCTGACCACAAAGATATGAATGTGATTTACAAACAGGCACACCAAATTCACTAGTCGCGACTTTTCCAAGCTCGTCAACATCAATCGCTTTATCAATATCACATCCAGAACAAATATAAACACCTAATTTTTTTTCCATGTTTTAGTTCCTCACTACGTTTTGAATCGCTTTTAAAGCAGCGCCAGTTGCATCCTGAATAGAACTGCTGACATCAGCAGGAAGATTAGCTACACCAGCCGATAAAATACCTTCTTTTTGTAAATGTGGAGCAATAAAACCATTCTCATCAAGTTTGATGAAACCCGGAAGCTTCTTATCATCTGCAACACTCGATTGCATACCTGTTGCTAACACTGCCAGGTCTACTTCCATTTTGATTTTAACGCCTTTTAAAATGTCTTCGGCTTCTACAATCACTTTTTGGTCTTGACCTTCGGTAATACTAGCCACTTTACCTTTGATCAGCTCAATATTTTCTTCACTTCTGATTTTTGCCGCAAAATCTTCATATCTACCTGGGGTTCTCAAATCGATATAGAAGATCGTTATCTTGGCATCCGGGTTAGCTTCGCGTACGTATTTAGCCTGTTTCAGAGACGCTAAGCAGCAAATAGATGAACAATGAGCCAAGTGATTTTCATCTCTGGAACCAGCACATTGCACAAAAACAACTGATTCAACTTTTTTGTTATCTGAAGGTCTAACAATTTGGCCGTTTGTGGGGCCTTGACCTGATGCATAACGTTCCATGGTCACATTATTGATGACATTGGATAAGGCGCCATAACCAAGGTGTGTCAATTTAGTCGCATCGTAAGGTTTCCAACCAGTCGCATAAACAATAGTCGCCACTTCAACTTCAGTTTCCTTAACTTGCATATCCAAATCAATGGCATCGTAAGTACAAGCTTCAACACATTTTTTACAAGAATCATCGCAGGCTGCTCTATCAATAACAAATTTTGATGGATAAGCCAGTTTGTGAGGCATATATACCGCTTTGGTTTTATCAACGCCATAATTGAAGTCGTTACTTCTTTCAACAGCACAGACATCTTCACACTTGCCACATAACACACATTTTTCATTGACGTAGGTCGGATTGGTTTTAATCTTAACCTTGTAGTTTCCGGCATCCCCGCTAATCGATTCTACTTCAGAATTTACAAAAGTCTGAAGTTTAGTATTAGGCTTAATTCTTTTATAGTTAATTTCCAGTCCACATGGGGGAGGGCAAAGCTTAGGGAAGTACTGATAAAACTTAGCAACGCGTCCACCAAGGATAGGATCTTTTTCAACAAGAATTACTTCATAACCGACCTCAGCAGCTTCTAAAGCAGTAGTCATTCCACTGATTCCGCCACCGATAACTAAAATTTTACCTTTATTTTCTGCCATTCAATTCCCTTGTTGTTGGATCGGATTGATAAATAATGTCATTATTACTATTCGTCTCTGGTATTTTGAAATGAACCGATTCAGTTCTGATATGAGACTGATAAAAAGATCGAATGTTCATAAAGACAAAGCAGTGCTCATCTGAAAAGCCAGATTAACACTGCTCAGTTTGGTTTTATCATGTGAGTAAATTACTGATAGCCACATATTCCCTATCAGCAATTCTATCGTCATCTAATCATTGATTAGGATACGATCTGATGATAATCTCTCTTGAAAACTTTGAATTCACCAGTTTTACTATCATAAGTAGAGTTAGTGAAACATTTCCAGTTTTCATCATCAATAGCCAGGAAGTCACCTCGATAATAGTAACCAGGATATCGAGTTTCTTCTCTGAACATGATATGTCTAGCATGAGCTTCAGCTGCGATCAGTCTATGGAAATTTTCCCAGGCTCTTAGCAGTTCATGAAGATCTCTAGCACCCATGTGAAAAGAATCCTGCTTAGTCATTCTCAGGTATTCTAATCCTCTTTCAAGCATGGTCTTACTAGTCATATAGTAAGTACTTACACCACCAGCATACTCATCCATAATTTTCTGCAGTCTTTGTTGTAGCATTGCAGGTTTGATATAGTTAGGATTGATTTCTGGATCAGTTGTGTAATCACAATACTTAGCATAAGTTTCCATAGGCATAAAAATCTCAGCAGCCAATTCGTCATTAGTTTCAGCGAATTCTGGCATTTCTGGATTATCCATAACATAAGAAACCATTGCTTTACCAGCAATTCGACCTTCCGCATGAGAACCGGATGAAAACTTGTGACCAGAAGCACCCACACCGTCACCAGCTGAGAACAGACCTTTAACAGTCGACATTCTGTTGTATCCCCAAGAATATTCTTCTGGTCCGAAATCGCCAGGTCCAGATACCCAAAGACCAGCACAACCAGCATGTGATCCTAACAGGTAAGGCTCAGATGGCATCAATTCAGAAGGAACTTTTTCAGGTGCCATGTTATTAGCAGCCCAAACACCAGCCTGTGAAATAGACATATCTAAGAAATCTTCCCAAGCTTCTGCTTCCAGATGCTTCATTTGTTTCTTATCCATTGTCTCACCCAAAGTTTGAAGGGCTTTATCTGTATGGATATAGATAGGTCCTTTACCAGCTTTCATATCGGTGATCATCATATGATTTCTCATACATGTTCCGATATTTTCAACATACTGGCCATAAAGTTTCTTGGATTCTTCTGCATGTGTCACACAGTAGTCTTCACCCAGAGCGTTAGTCGCTTTTGCTTTAAACAGTAAGAACCAAGCACCAACAGGTCCGTAACCATCTTTAAATCGGGCAGGGACGAATCTGTTTTCCATCAATACTAATTCAGCACCAGCTTCAGCACCCATAGCATAGTTAGAACCAGCGTTCCATACTGGAAACCAAGCTCGACCTTGACCTTCAGCAGTCGCTCGACCTCTAAAGAAGTTAACACAACCACCAGTTGCTAACATGGCTGTTTTACACTTGAATATATATAGTTTGTGCTCACGAACACTAAAACCAACCGCACCAGCTACTTTGGAAGGATCGTTTTTGTCATTCAACATTTTTACGACGAATACACGCTCATATACGTTCTGATCAACGCCAGTTTCTTTTCTGTTGTTTTCCAGAGCAATCTTACCAGCTTCAGCAACCAAAACTTTATATGATTCGCCGTTGATCATAATTTGCCATCGACCTGAATGAACAGGCTCTCCACCTTCTCTCAGAGAAGGTTTTCCGGCTTTTTTAGCCTGGTGGCCATCAAGTGGTCCACCATCATCACCTTTTTTCCAGATTGGAAGTCCCCAATCTTCAAACAGATGAATAGAATCATCAACCCATCGAGAAAGATCGAAAACTAAATCTTCTCGAGTGATTCCCATTAAGTCCTGACGTACGTATCTTACATAATCTTCACCGGAGTTTTTTCCGATATAAGTATTAATCGCAGATAATCCCATTGCAACAGCACCGGATCGGTCCATGCAGGCCTTATCAACTAATGTCACCTTAATACCTTGTTGGGAAGCCCATCGGTCTGCTTCATAAGCAGCACCACAACCAGCCATTCCGCCGCCAAGGATCAAAACATCAGTTTCTACTTCAACAATTTCAGGTTTTTCGCAGAACTCAAAGTTGTTTACTTTAGGTTCCATTTTAAAATCTTGAGCTTGTTCCATTACGTAATATCTCCTAAGTAAGTAATTGTAATGAATGATTTAAGCGAAGAATAAATTATCTATCCCGTTTTAATCAGCAATATAGAAATATTGTTTAACAAAGCGGTTTATTCAGGCTTTTTGAATTCAACACCAGTTGCTTGTTGATTATAAAATCCAGGATCCTTAATTTTAGCAGGATCCGCTTTAGCTTCACCAACACCAGCATAAATGTCTAATTGACCTTCAACTGTTGTTCTGATTGGGAACTTAAATCGCTTAATCATTCCATCACGGAACTTAATGGTCCACATGATAGTATCTGAACCTCGCAATGGGATACAAGCTGCTCCCAAAGGTGCGAAATCGGCGTAACAACGAACTTCAATAGCTTGTTGAGGACAAATCTTAACGCAATTATAGCATTCCCAGCACTGTACTGGTTCCTGGTTCCATGCTAACATTGTCTCTTTGTCCAAATTCATCAAGTCGTGAGGACAAATATACATACAAGCTGTTTTATCCTGACCCTTACAACCGTCACATTTTTCTTTAATAACAAAACTTGGCATTTAATACCTCCTAGTTTATTTTCGAATTGGAAGAATATCCCGTGTTGAGTTAATCAACTTCCCTGAAAATTTTGTTTCTTAAAATTTAAAGACCTAAATTATAGTTGATCTATAAAAACGTGGCAACTTTAAAATAATTCTTGATTTTTTGTCAAGACAATCAAAAATGATATATCCGATATTTTAGATATGTATCAATGTTGATATTCAGTATGAACATTAGACTATTGCCGACTCTTAAGGAGTTGGCAAAATTTCATCCGATCACAGTTTTTAATAAAAAAGTTCGAATTAATTTTTCATTTTACCACTTTTTAAGTCTGAAAAGAACCTTCTTTGAATAAAACGAATTTGAGCCATTCAAATCCGAACTTCAATAAAGCTTCCTCATCTGTTTTGATTTTTTGTGTTGTTTCTTCATCAATTTTAAATTTCTGTAAAAACGAACTATTGAATACAAAATTTGAAAATGTATCCAAATCAAAACAGGCCATCAAAAAGAAATTCATCTTTTGATCACTGGCATCTTTGAGACTGCAGCTTTTTAATCGTGCCACAAGCTCCATCCAGGGTTTACTCAACTCATCGAGTTCAGTAACCCCCTGATTCTTTTTCCAACTGTCCACTGTCCATTCTTCTTTTTCAAAATGGCCTTGACACATTTTTTCTTCAATAATAAAAAATGGGTTACTACTTTCACCGGAATTAGGGTCCTGAGTAGCCAGTCCAGTTGGATAATTTCGGCAGACAGCTGGTCTGCTCTCATAAACAGTACAACCTTTTTCACATAAAAACACACAATGATTTTTCTTGTCTTCAGCATCATGCATTTTTAATTTTACCAAAGGAATATCCGTACCTTTAAGTTTTTGAAGATGGGTATATTTAGCCAGAAACTCATCCGATTTAATTCCCAATTGATTTTTCATCCTTAAAACATCGAATGGTGTTAAAATAACGTCAATTTCATGACAACACTCATTGAAACATGAAATGCCCGGATAACACTTAAATTTAAATTTACCATCTTCCAGAATAGGTTTTAAATTCAGATGTTCATTTTGGTCCAGAACAACTTTGCCTTCTACTTCTCTCATTTCTTCTCTAAAGGATTAAATTAAGCTTTTTATAATTTTAATAATCTATTTATTGATACAGCAAATCTTAACAATATGATACGGATTGATTATAAACTATATGATATTTATTTTATATAAAAATAAATTGTAATTTTCGATTTTATTCTAATACAGGAGTGCATATATATAGAAAGCCCTGAAAAATAGTCAAGAGATATTCAGATCAATATTGATAATTACATTATTTTAGGTGATAATTTGATTGGTTTACTTCCTTTTTTCGGGAGGTAATTCAAAACTGCATGGCCCCAATAAACCTTTTCTAAAATCAAATAATAATTGGTCACATGTTTTAACAAAGTCAATTTCCCCTTTGGATTTTAAGAAATTTAAACGTTCACCAATACTATGAACATATTCATCGATCAATAATCCTGAAGTGAAATCTATTTGATATTTTTTTTGGAGATACCCACTGTTTTTTTTCAATAAGTACTCGAGCAGAAATGTTGCAACTTCGACTTTACCCACAATTTCATCTTTAATGGCATGAATGGCACACAGCCATAATCCCTGCTCTTTGGTATCTATTTTAGATGGCATGATACCGGGAGTGTCCAGCAATTCGAGATCTTTACCAAGTACAATCCACTCTTGGGCTTGTGTGACACCTGGCCGATCACCGGTTTTCGCTGCATTTCTTTTTGTCAGCCGGTTGATTAAAGTTGATTTACCTGTATTAGGCACACCAACGATCATCATCCGCAATGGCGGTGGTTTAATTTGCTTTTTGATATACCTGTCCCATTTTTGCTGCATCATTTTCCGGGCTTCACTGGATATCGCTTTAATTGATTTTTGGTTTAAAGCATTGATAAACACAAAGGATTGATTTTGATTTTTAAACCAGGTTTTCCAAATTTGAATATTTTCAGGTTCTGCTAAGTTTGATTTATTCAAAACAATCAATTTCGGTTTATTTGCGATGATTTCGTCCAAAAATCGATTCCCCGATGTTAGTGCCACTCTCGCATCCCGAACCTCCAGGATTAAATCCACCAGTTTTATTTTTTCTTTCACCTGGCGAATCGCCTTTGCCATATGGCCTGGGAACCAATTGATATTCTTTTTTTGCGATAGAATCGCCGTTAAATTTTCAGCCATAGAACAACCACTTTTAGATTTCAAATAACATCAGTATCCTAGTGATTTTATTCATATCGGAGCAAATCTTTTTAGTATAGCTTAAAAAATTAAAAATAATTAGAATATTATATTGATTTATTGTTTCTGATCATATTAAATGAAAAATAGCTCATTTAGAATGATTGTTTACTCCAAATGATTTAAGATTAATTTTTATAGTAATATAATAGCCTAAGGTCTGGAAGATGATTTTACTATTATAATATGCAAACAGATAATGAAAAATCCTCAAATGAACATTAAGTTCGATCACGAAATTCGCGTTGCAACATTAAAAACATTAGATTTATTCAAAGATTTAAATCATGATTTATTGTTAGAGCTATCAAAATTTACCACGATCAGTACGATTAAAAAAAATGATCTTATATTTGAGCAGGGTGCTGTTCCTAGTAAATTCACATTTGTGAATAAAGGCATGGTAAAAATGATTCGAACGATAAAACCCGGCCAGGAAATGATTTTAAGGATTATCACCGAAGGAGAGTTTTTTGGAACAACAGCCATCTTCAGTGAGCAACCATACGCAGCCAAAGCCGTCAGTGAGGGTGAAGTCACTTTAGTCGAGATTCCCAGAGACATTTTTTGCGATTTTTTAGATAAACATCCATTTTTATATCGGGATTTCCTGCGTTTGATTAGTTTAAAGAATCATCAAATGGTCCGTAAAGTTCCTGAAATGGCCTTAACTCGCATCGAATCCAGGGTTGCTAAAATTTTACTAAATCTGACCCAGAAAATCGGCTACCGTGAAAACAGTCTCTATCAGCTGGACATTCCCTTAACGAGAAAAGAAATTGCTGCCATGGCGGGAACAACAACGGAAACTGTTGTAAGGGTATTAGGGCGGCTGGAAAAGAAAGAAGTGATTCACATGCAAAAACATCACATCACATTAAAAGATGTAGATTATCTGGAATCACTGGTTGATGAATACGATCATCTTTAAGGCCTAGATTTTAAATCGATTTTTAACCTCAGTTTTCAATTGTCGGAGAGTATTAAGACTGGGGTTTTCCCACACCTTATGCTGAAGATACTCCAGCATAATCCCAATATTCCTCCCGGTAACGCCTAATTTTTGTAACTCTCCACCGGTAATAGAAATATCTTTTAAAAATATGGGATCATTACTTTTTAATATCAACTCAATCTTGTCCGATAAATTTATTCCAAGAATCTTCTCGAATATTTTGATCGTATCAAACATGTCATCTGAATCTGTTTTGCTAATCAGCTTTTTTAATATGGATACCTCCTGTAAATCTTTTGATTGAAAACGAACCAAAGATAGTAGGATTTTCTTTTGCTTTTTGGACAATTTCAAATCGATGGTAGTATCTTTAATGGAATGATTTTTCTGATAAGCATAAAAGAACGGAAATACAGTATCTTTCTCTACAATATCTGCGATCACTTTTTTAGCAATATCGGAATCATCAAAATAGTGATCAAAAAAGTTT
>Ga0233437_1004547_pt1 | contig 16179 bp, 15 predicted proteins | sample SI_122_August201_FD_182714 | JGI IMG/M metagenome (GOLD analysis project Ga0233437, IMG submission 182714) | Seawater microbial communities from Saanich Inlet, British Columbia, Canada - SI_122_August2016_200_MG | ecosystem: Environmental > Aquatic > Marine > Inlet | place: Canada: British... | reverse complement strand
AATTGTATAACCTGTTTTAAATATCTATTGAGGAGGAACCAATGACATCAATAATAAAATCTCTGTTACTGACCGGCATTATTGCGTTATTGTCAACGTCAGTATTTGCTCAGGATGGCAAAATGCTTTACAAAACTACATTTTGTAGCACCTGTCATGGATTAACAGGGAAAGCAATAGTGCCTAACTATCCCAGTTTGAAAGGACAAAACGCAAAATATATGAGTGCTCAGGTAAAAGATATTATATCAGGTGTCAGGAAATCTAATTTAACGATTTTAATGACAAACAATCCAAACATCAAAGAAATTTCTGAAAATAAAATAGACACAATAACAGAGTATATTGCAAATCCCTAATATATAATCTAGAGTTGACTTAAAATTCATTCGGGATGTACCAGTTATAAAAACTTCCTGGTGCAGCCTGGTAAATATGAATCAGGAATAGGATATTTTTTATGAAATTGGCGGAAGACCTGGAATCGGTCTGATACCATTTAGCTATTAATATAGAAAACAGAGGGAAAGATATGGAACGTATCAAAAACCGAATTTCCAGAAGAAATGCCTTAAAAACCTTGTTGTCAGGAGTGGCTGTTTTAGGAACCACTGCATCCGTATTTGGTGCTAAAAAAATGATAAAACCATGGCAATTCATTAACCATAAAGACAAGATGGCTAATGTTGATGGGACACCACTGCAGTTTATTCCAAAAACACCTAAAGATCCAAACCCAACCGTTGATGAATTTAAGAAATACCCTCGCTGTCCATATTGCGGTATGGTGCGGAAAATGTGGAGTCACACGCGATATTTGATTCATTATGATAATGACCAGGCAGACGGTACCTGTTCCATCCATTGTGCAGCCATTAGCCTTTCGCTTAATCTGGATCTTCATCCCAAGGCAATTTATGTCGGGGATGCTGGTGCCAAAGGTAAAATCAAACCTTTAGTTTTAGTAGACGATGCGACTTTTGTTGTGGGTTCCAAAAACCCTGGTACCATGACAGCTGAAAGCAAATGGGCCTATGGATCAGATGGAAGCGCAGATGCTGCTATTAAAAAGACCGGTGGAAAAAAGGTTGGATTCGATGAAGCACTTACAGCTTCCTATATGAGTATGGCTAAAGATACATTAATGATTCGAAAGAAACGCGCCAAAAAAAGATCAATGGAGCAATCCTAAGCTATCCTGATTCTATGGGTAAAACATATGTGTAATAAATTGAAGGCAAAATGTGATCGTCGATTTTTTTTTAAATTCGCTATAATTGGCAGTGCTGTTTTAACCTTTGAAAACAGTACTCTAGCTATAAGCCTACGTCGTAGTAAAAAGAAAAAGGGTAAGAAAACAGATATCCAGATACATAAAAAGGAACGTTGCCCTGTTTGCGGTATGTTTGTTACCCCCTTTCCCAAGTGGTTGACTCAGATACAGTTTAAAGACGGCACCCATCATACTTTTGATGGTATGAAGTGCCTGTTTAGGTATTATTTTACACCTGAAAAATTTAATCCTGATGGGCTAAAAAAAACCATCAATCGCATTCTAGTTAGAGATTATTATAATCTGGAATTTATCGATCATGATAAAGCCATATATGTAGTCGGCAGTAATGTATATGGTCCCATGGGACATGAGGTCATCCCTTTTGGAGATAAAAAAGCGGCGGAAACATTTCTGAGTGAACACTTTGGACTCAGGTTGTATCGATTCGACCAGGTAACCATCCAGCTTTTAGACAGGTTGGACGCATCTAAGAAAAAGGTAAGTTTGGAAGGTATTCCATGAGATACTCAACAAAACTATTGTTGATAGTGATGTTGCTTAGTGCTGGAATTTCGGTGGTTATTATTGATGTTATGGTAAGAACTGATCAATTTAATAAATCCCGGGCACAAAACAATCGATTTCAAAAAATCGTCTCTATACCTGACCTTGGTATCACAACCGCCGCCAGATATTTACGCCACTATTCTCTAAGTGATTCAACCACTCCCTTTCAAGATTACCCTGTCAGCCGGGAGCATTTCCCGGCTGGTTTTGTTTATGCACCACCTGACTACTCAAATTTGTCAGGTCGCATTTCTATCAATCCTTTATCAAAGCGTTAAATGAGATTAGTTTATGGCATTTCGCAATCTGCTGGAAAGACAACGCAACATTCTGGACTATAGTCTCCAAAACCTTTATCGACGAAAAGAAAAAACACTCTTCATATTAGTCATTTTTGTTTTGCTGATTTCCCTTATCTCCTCAATATTATTTATAACCGGGTCCTTAACCCGTGAGATGATGAGCACTGTCGGTGAACTTCCCGAAATTACAGTTCAAAAAATTCAGGGAGGTCGTCAAACGAATATTTCATCCACTTATTTAAATGAAATTGAATCGATTCCAGGCGTTGAAGCGGTAGACCCCCGGGTCTGGGGATATTTTTATTTGGAATCACTGGAAGCTAATTTTACTATTTTTGGATTTGATCTGAATACTTTAGAAGAAAGTGATTACGAAAAACTAATCACAGATAATCCTAAATTCACAAACGGGAAAGACGCCAATAACATATTTAAAATGGTGGTTGGGCCGGGTGTTTACAATTTATTCAAAAAAGTTAGCATGGATGACACCTTCCTCTTTTTCAACCCGAATTGGGGAGAATCAATCCCTATAGATATTATTGGGATTTTCAAACCTGAGACAGAACTGCAATCCGTAGATTTGATGTTGATACAGACAGAAGCCGCTAGAAAGATTTTGGAGCTACCGGCAAACCAATACACCGATTTAGCAGTTTATGTATCCAATCCTGAAGAGATCGAGAATATCGCCAGGAAAATCAAGTTACACTTTCCCGAGTTAAGAACCATCACCCAGTCGCAAATTCAAAGTACCTACAGCTCCGTTTTTGGTTGGCGAAGCGGGCTGGTTCTTTCAGGACTGTTAGTAGTGATTGCTGCCTATCTGGTTTTAATATGGGATCGAGCAGGAGGGCTTTCCCAGGAAGAGAGAAAAGAAATTGGGATTTTAAAGGCGATTGGGTGGGATACGGATATGATACTTTCTGTAAAATTTATCGAAGGCCTATTATTATCGCTAATGAGTACCATATTAGGAATATTACTTTCGTATATTCATATATACTGGTTTGAGGCAGTGGGCTTACGAGAAGTTTTTATCGGTTGGTCCACGGTTTATCCCTCGTTTAAACTTGTCCCTCATATCGATTTAAAGTATATCATACTGATTTTAACCATCGCAGTAGTACCCTATTGTGCCGTATCAATTGTTCCAGCCTGGAAAGCAGCGATTACTGATCCTGATAAAGTGATCAGAAACGGAAATTAATTATTGGAAAAAGTATCATGCTGACAACGGATAGTGTAACAAAAATATATAACCAGAATCTTCCCAACCAGGTGGTTGCGGTAAAGGATGCCTCGATTAATGTCAATGAAGGTGAAGTTGTGGTTTTGCAAGGTCCCAGTGGTTCCGGAAAAACAACTCTGTTATCAATGATAGGATGTCAAACCAAACCCAACCGGGGTGAAGTTGTCATTAATAAGAGTAGAGTTTCCAAACTTCCGGATCGTTTTTTAAACGTATTCAAAAGGGATAATATCGGATTTATCTTTCAAAACTATCAATTGATTCCTGATTTAAGTGTTATTGATAATATCATGCTACCGATGCTTCCCTCTGGTATTCCATATAAAGAGAGAATATCTCGGGCTGAAGCATTAATGCATCAATTTGATCTAATGAAACGGAGAACTTTTGATGTTAGAAACCTGTCCGGTGGGGAACAACAGCGTGTTGCCATCGCCAGGGCGATGGTTAACCAGGGGAAAATCATCTTAGCGGATGAGCCAACAGCGCATCTGGACACAAAGTTAACCGGAGAGTTTTTGGAAATGATTTCTGACTTAAAAAAGAATCAATATACTGTCGTTATCAGTAGCCATGACAATGAAATTATCAATCACCCCGTCGTCAACAAAGTTTACCATATGAAAGATGGCAAGGTAGTATCATGATTTTGAATACCTGGATCCTGGGATTACTTATCGGACAGATCACCATTTTTACGGTTATCTCATTCAGCGCAATTCATGCGTTTAGAATTCATTTAAGCTGGAACTATGCCTCCAGTGATGAAGGCCAATATAGGTTAGAGAACAAAACCTATCTGGTTGCGGCCCTGATGAAATTTGTCATGTTTGTGCATCTGTTTTTATTTGCGTTAACAGCTTTAGCTCTGGATGAGATTGCTCCCTTGATCATTGGTGCCATGTGTCCGGTTGGAGTGCTGGCTTCAAATGACTTCGGTTTCCCATTTCTATACCTGAAAATAGCTTTGGTATTTATTTTTTCGACCTGGTTAATGCTTAACCACATTGATAATAAAATGGATAACTATCCTCTGGTGCGTTTAAAATATCTTTATTTGGTTCTGTTTTACCCATTGATCATAATTGAAACGGTTCTGTTTTTTTTATTTCTTTTAAATTTGGATCCCATGGTGATTACTTCCTGTTGTGGTACCGTTTTCAATGAAGCTAACACCGATGTGACCGGAACCATAAGTTCAATTCCCAATATCGTTATCCTGCCGGTGCTCTTTGGCCTGACGCTATTTTTGTTGGTCACCCGTTTTGAAACAATCAAAAATCGAATTAACAGAGTGTTTGGTGGTATCTTCGAAGCCGCTATTTGGATCTGTTATTTTATCTTTTCACTATTGTCAGTACTTTCATTTATCAGCATTTATATTTATGAAATGCCAACCCATCGTTGCCCATTTTGTTTTTTACAAAAAGAGTACAGTTTTATTGGATTTCCGTTGTACTTTTTTCTCTTTTTAGCAACAACAACCGGTTTCAACCGGGGACTACTGGAACTGGTTAAATGGGAAGATAATCTGGCAACTACCATAGAAACTTTTCAGTCTAAACTTCATAAAGTTTCAATCATATCCATGATTGGTTTTTTATTAACTGGCTTTTTACCATTTATTTTTTATTATTTCAGAACCGGTCGACTCATTTAGTACACTCATTCCTTTTTTGAGCCACTGGCAAAATTAAAATAGTTAAACAGGTTTGTAAATAAAAGTATCACTATTTAAAAATCGGAGTTAACAATGAAAACAATTCATAAATCAGTGATGATGTTCTGTCTTACAATCTTTTTACTGCTTAATTCAAGTGCTACTTATGGTGAAAACGCGCCTGCTGAGATTGAAGTTCATAAAATGTGCCCCTTATGTGGCATGTATCCGGCTAGATATCGAACCTTTCAATGCCAGATTGTTTTTACCGAAAACAGTTATGAAGCCTTCGACAGCCCACAGGGATTACTGATCTACTTATTGTTTCCGGAAAAAACTGAAATATCCGTGGTAAAACCTCATTTTATCTATTACCGGGATTATATTGATGGTAGCTGGATCAGGAGCGCTGATACATATTACGTAGTAGGTACCGGAGTGATGGGGCCAATGGGCCTTGATTTCCTACCCGTTAAAGGAAAATCAAGAGCCGAGCAGTTAAACAAAGAGGAAGAAGGCGCTTTGGTCATCCATCATAGTCAGGTAGACCGAGCGTTTATGATAAAAGCTGCGAATTCGGGATGGGCACATTTTTTAGCCAGACAGCTGATCCTTGAATAATTAAATAATCTGATTACTTATAAAATGCATCCTCCTAAGAAGCTAGATTTCTATTAATCAATAAGCAGCGTACTGGGCGAAGTCGAAGTGTAGAATTATAGCACTTGTAGTCACACCTCGTTCTTTGCTTACCCTTCGTTCTCTGCTCAAAGTATCGCAGATTCAGTGCTCAAGGAACAGCAAACTCTGTGCTCAGTGTACGGTGTTGATGATGGACTAAATAGGAGTTCTAAACTGTGAAGATATAAATTATACATCATCGGATTTAATAATATTGAAAATAGTTTTAGTGGAGTTTAGAAAAAGAATGATAAAGTATCACTGCCGTTTTATTTCAAGACAGTTTAACCATAAATTCTTCATATTAATGATGTTGATGTTGATCATATCAACGAGTATTTTTGGTCAAAACAAATCTTTACCTAAAGGCAATTGCGAAACACCAAAGCCTGAAACTGATTTAAGGCATTGTCAATTTGCGTGGAAAGAGCTGGGAAAGGTAGATTTACACGGTTGTAATTTTGATGGAATGCTTTTAAAAGGCATAAAAGCTGCCGGATCAAATTTTTCAGGTGCAAGTTTTAACAAAGCAGACATGCGATGGGCCGATTTTAGTAACAGTAATTTTAATCGAACCCAAATGAAAAAAGCAAATCTATTTCATACCAATTTCGATGAGACACAATTAAACCATGCAGACATGGGTGGTGCCTTTATGTTTGGTACGACGATGCACCACTCCAGTGCCCGCTTCTCTAACTTTGTAAAAGCTTTTATGAAAGACTATAACGGTTCCAATAGTGATTTCACAGGTGCTCTATTCTCCGGCAATAATATGCTGAAAGCTTATTTGATCAATAGTATTTTTATAGATGCCAATTTTGAAGGGACAAATTTAACCGGTGCAGCCCTTGAAGAATCGAATGTATCAGGTGCTGTTTTTAAAAATGCCAATTTGCGGGGTGCCAGCTTATTGGATGTTAAATTTAAAGATGCCGATTTTTTAAACGCCGATTTACGTGATGTTGAGATGGAAACAAAAGATTATCAGTCCATAAAATCAGCGCGAAATATTCCAAAGTCTTTTAAATGAGCATTTTTTTAAGACACCTTCCGGAATTCTCAAGATAAATAATTAAGGGGGACTGCTTCGTCAAATTACAAAAATGACTAAACTAATTTTTACCTTATCTCTTATCATATTCGGTGTTTTAGCAGGATACCTAATCCAAATATTAGTAAGGGGAAAAATACTTCAGCTACCGTTAACATTAATTCAATTGCGGGTTAGTTTGCAAAAAACAGCACTCTTATTCGTAATGCCTGTTACTATCATGAGTGCAATTTGGGTAACTAATTTAACTTCACCGACAATCTCAACCTTACCAATTATTGGTCTCTCTGCGATTGCGTTAGGTGGACTTCTTTCATTGCTATTAGCACGCTTGTTCCATCTTTCAAAACCACAAACCGGTTCTCTATTTGTTTGTGGGGCTTTTAGTAACCTTGGTGCTATCGGATCATTGGTCTGTTTTATTTTTTTGGGTGAAACCGGATTTGCACTGGTACCTATTTATAAACTTTTTGAAGGGCTATTCTACTATAGTGTTGGATTTCCCATAGCCAGACAATTCAGCCCGGATCAACAGCTTAATGAAAAATTCACAATTCGGATCAAAAATATAATCACCGACCCTTTAATATTTGTAACAGTTTCCAGTATTCTGATTGGAATCACTTTAAATCTTCTCAAGGTTATACGACCGGATATATTTAGTAACATTAACAGCTTTTTTATTCCTTTAGGAACTATCATGTTGCTAATATCGATTGGCCTGGCTATGGAATTTAAAAGTGTTGTTAGATATATCAAGGCTTGTTTAATGATTTCCTGGATCAAATTTTTTATGGTTCCGGTAATTATCACCAGTATCGCCTGGATGCTGGGGCTCGGCGACATTCAAAATGCATTGCCCTTAAAAGTCGTTTTAATTTTAAGCAGTATGCCGGTTGCATTCAATGCACTAATTCCCCCTTCTATATACAAGCTTGATCTTGACCAGGCCAATGCTTGTTGGCTTTTTACCACTACTGCTCTGTTAATTGTTTTACCAATCCAGCTATTGTTACTGGAATTATTTTGAAAAAAACTGGTCGACAATTATTTATTACCAATTGGATTGGATATTTTTTATCAACAAAAAGATCAATCATTTATGTCGTTTCGACGAGCAGACTGTGTCACAATTACGTTTTCTAGATGTAATGGTGTTTCCTCTCTGTCATCTCAAGGAGCTTGCGATGAGAGGTCTTATTGAAATTTAAAAGATTTCTCACTTCGTTCGAAATGACAAGTTCTGGGATAAATCATTGTTTTTCTATTGTGACACAGTCTGGAGGAACGAGAAGAAAACTTTTTTGAATTGATAAGATCTCACTTTCTTGCCCAGTTGATAATTAATTATTCTGTCTCTGGATTTCCAAAAGCTTCCCAAAGTCTACAAGTGAAGAATAAATTAGCTATTAAAAATCCGTTTAAAAACCGCCTCCGGTGTGAAGTGATTTAAACATATCATACTATCACACCAGGATAAATCACAAAAGTGTTTCTTTATCGTCCGACAATCCAGGTTTTCCCTGTAAAAATAAGTGTGATAACGTGTGTCATAAGGGTGCCATTCTTTAGGTGGTTCCGGACCGAAAAAGGTATAGGTTTCCAATCCTAAACCAATACATATATGTTTTAATCCGGTGTCATTGCCAATATATTTCTGACATTTAGCTAATGTTCTGGTCAGTTGATCCAGGGGTTGTTTAATGATGTCGACTTCCTGGGGTAATTCAAGTTGATTAAGCTGTTGCTCAATTTCAATGTCCTTGGGCATATTTGAAAGCGGAATGATCACTTTTTGAGCGACCCCTCGGTCAATTATCAGGCGAATCAGTGTACCATAGTGTTGGATGGGCCACATCTTTGTCTGCCTGGTAGCGACAACACCAATAACGATTGAATCATCTTTGGTCACTTCCGATGCTAGTGGCATGTTAAGGGGATAATCGAGAAAATTGGGGACAGCGAATTGATCTGGCATCATATCATTAATTCCTGACCAGACACCGTCCAAATCTCTTTGAATAACGGGTTTATTGATCCCCTGATCCAAAACAAAACCTGGTGTTTTGATATGATGGTTATGAAAATAATATTTAATATGTTTTATTTTTGAGAAGAGTTTGAAAAATTTGCCTGTAGTCCCCCGTTGTTGCAATTCAAAAATGCAATCCGGTTTCAGTTGAGCACAAGTTCGATAGAATCTGAAAAAGTCGACCACACTTCTCAATTGAATTGGAACAATATTAACTTGATCCAGCTTCACATGTTTAAATAACGGTGCAGTCCATTGGGGTACTGCATAATGTATTTGGGCTGCCGGAAATGTTTCTCTTAAATATTGAACCGCCGCCAGTCCGATTACGGTATCGCCCAGAGCACGAAATTTAACTATCAGGATATTTTCCAAAATATAACCAATGGTATTAGTTTTTGTTTAAAGACTTCGAATTCCTTGACAAGCCTAACGAATGATAGGAAATCACTTTTTCAAAGTCAAAATATTTTTTGAAAAAACAAGATTATTCATAAAAGGGGAGAAATGATCTGAGATATTTTGGCGGCATAATGGTTATTTTTGACCTGTTTTAAAAATGAATGAGATTACCCTAAGATATACCTGTTAAATATTTTTTATAATTTATACTCTAAGAATTTAGAGGGATCGCCCCAGGATATATTCATTAAACTAATTAGGATTTTATATTCTCTATTTTGATTGTTATTTCCCGATACACTACAGTAGTATATAGAAATGGATCGTTCCTGAAAGAATTACCTGGTATTATCGTTTAATCAACAATGAATAAAGCGCTCGATCGGTTTCAAAACAAAAAGATATTCCTTGTGAGATTAAGTCTTCCCCGATTTTAGCGGCAACAATTGTAGAGTAGTAGCTAAAGTTTTCCAGATTCACAAACCAGAAGATGTTATGAATGGTCCCTCAACGGAGTTGGTTCCACAAGTAGAGAGTTTTTCAGGGGGGGTAGTACCGGACCATCAGCGATCCGGTATAATCTTTATAGTAGGGCCAACAACACACCAGCCGCAACGGCAGAACCGATAACACCTGAAACATTGGCGCCCATAGCGTGCATAATCAAGTGATTTTGTGGATTAGATTCCAAGCCAACTTTATTGACCACACGTGCTGCCATAGGTACAGCTGATACTCCGGCAGCACCGATTAGTGGATTAACGGGTGATTTGGAAAGTTTATTCATCACTTTAGCGATAAGAACACCGGAAGCAGTACCGATAGCAAAAGCCACCATTCCCAAGACCAGGATACCGATCGTTTCCAGATTCAAAAACTTATCCGCTGACAGTTTACTACCCACACCTAATCCCAGAAATATAGTAACCGTATTAATTAAAGCATTTTGGATGGTATCTGATAAACGGTCAACTACACAGCATTCTTTAGCCAGGTTACCAAACATGAACATACCGATTAAAGGTGCTGCGGATGGTAATAGCAAAGCACAAATACCGACAGTTAAAAGTGGCAGAATAATTTTTTCCAATTTGGAAACATGCCTTAACTGAACCATTTTTATCTGTCTTTCTTTCTCAGTGGTCAACAGCCGCATAATAGGGGGTTGAATAATCGGAACCAAAGCCATGTAGGAGTATGCAGCGATAGCAATAGATCCCAGTAGTCTTGGAGACAATTTACTGGATAGAAAAATAGCGGTTGGTCCATCAGCACCACCAATGATCCCTATGGCCGCAGCATCACGAAGCGTGAAATTGATTCCGGGTACTAAATCTGATAAGATCAAGGCTCCGATCAAAGTTGTAAATATCCCAAACTGGGCTGCACCACCAAGAATTATTGTTTTAGGATTGGCAAGCATAGGGCCAAAATCTGTCATGGCACCCACACCCATAAAAATGAGCAATGGAAAAATTCCGGTGAGAATTCCAACATCATATACATACTGTAAAATTCCACCAGGTTCGGAGATTCCAGCCAGTGGGATATTTGATAGTATGGCACCAAAGCCGATAGGTATTAACAGTAAGGGTTCAAAACCATGCTTTATCCCTAAATATAGAAGTAGCAAGCCTACCACTATCATCAGAATTCGACCGGATCCTTCGGTCCAGTCTTTATTTTGTTGACCATCAATAAGGGCATATAATCCTGTTGTTTCAAACAGGAGACCAGTCAGTTCCGATAAACTCGGCAAGGAACTGATTGTCGATGCAACCGGTTCATCCATGACAATATCTGAAGGGATAATATATCCTAATATTTGGTGAGGGCTACACATCTGATAAGCCTTAATATTAAATCCCTCTATTTTACCTGAAATACCGGCCCGAATGACAACTTTAGTACCATTATTTCTTTTCAGCGTTGCTATTGGATCACTGGAATAGACCAGATCTCCGTTGCTAACATCAACACGTATTACTTTGGCTGCATAGGGAGAAATAACGGCCACTTTTTCCCTGGTATCTGAAAAGGCTGATGTTATTCCAATAATTGCTAATATTAGTATTAAAAAAATTGATTTAAATTTCATCGTTTTTATCATAGAAGCTGATACTTTAAGTGATTATCAATAGTCTTTCCGGTGATTGATTAATACTAAAACATATGGGAGAAGTAACTCTTAATGATCACTTCTCCAGCTTAAATCACACAATTGTAACCAGAGGATCAGAAGCCTGGACTGTATCCCCGTTATTAACATGTATTACTGAAATTTTTCCATCCCTGGGTGACTTAACTTCTGATTCCATTTTCATGGCTTCCATAACAACCAAAGGTTGATCTGTTTTCACCACATCTCCACTTTCAACCAAAACTTTAACAATAAGACCCGGTGTTGGTGCTTCAATTTCAGTACCTTCTGTCACTGCTGGAGGAGGAACCACACCAGTACTAGCTGCGGGGGCAGCTTGCAAAGCATCTGTACCTTCTGCCACATTGACATCATATTGTTTACCATTCACTGTAATTGAATAATTTCGCGGTCCAGCCCCTGAAACTGACTTTTTATCAGCTTTGGTCACTTTTGCTGGTTCTTCATCTGATTTTTTACGAACCGAGACTTTGGCATTACCCTGTAGAAAATCCAAACCTTTTTGTTCACAACTGGCAACAATAAATATATTTTCATCGTTAAGGGGAAGATTGTTATCTTTTAATACTTTTTCTGCTTTGGGAATACCCGGCTCAAGTATATCCACCGGATTATCAGTAAAAACTGGTTTTCCAAGCTGTTCAGAGGCTAACTTAACTACTTTCGGATCAGCCGGAACCGGCGTTCGACCAAAATAACCCAAAACCATATTTCCGTAGCTTGGATTAATTTTTTTCCATTTACCCTGGGTCACATTTAAATAGGCCTGCTGGAAATAGAATTGTGAGACAGGTGTTACTGAAGTACCAAATCCTCCCAGGCGGACAACATCGGCCATCTCTTTAATAACATCTTTATAAAGATGCAATGTACCAGTATCCCTCATCATCATTGTGTTAGCAGTCAAAGCTCCACCTGGCATCGGAGACAGGGTAATGGTTGGTGATACCATTTTAGCTTCAGGAGGGATAAAATAATCTTTCATGGCCTCTTCAAAAGCTTCTTCTGCTTCCAGTATTTTTAGATAATCCAGATCTAAGGTAAAGTCTGTGCCCTTTAAAGCATGCATCATGGATAGGATATCGGGCTGACAAGTTCCGGAACAAACCGGACTTTTTGCTAGGTCAATACCAGTAATCCCACCTTCAATAGCTGCTAAATTTTGAGAAATTGCCATTCCGGCTGTATCATGAGTATGGAACCAAAGAATCGTATCTTCAGAGACTATTTTTCGGGCTCCCTTAATCGTATCATAGACTTTTCTTGGATTTGCAGTTCCAGAAGCATCTTTAAAACAAATTGAATGAAAAGGGATACCGGCATCTATAATTTGTTTAAGTCTGTCCAGATAAAATTCTGGTGTATGGGCGCCTTCGCATCCTGGAGGCAAATCCATCATCGAGATAACGATTTGATGGTTTAAACCATGATAATCAATTCTTTCACCGGAATATTCAAGATTTCTAACATCATTCAGAGCATCAAAATTTCTGATGGTCGTCATACCATGTTTTTTAAACATTTTGGCATGAAGATCGATAATATCCCTTGGTTGTTGGCTTAAGGCCACAACGTTGATCCCTCTGGCTAAAGTCTGAAGATCAGCATCCGGACCGGCTTCAGCTCTAAATCTATCCATCATGTCAAATGCAGATTCATTGCAATAAAAAAACAAACTCTGAAATCTAGCACCACCGCCAGCTTCGAAATGCGTAATGCCCGCGTCAGCCGAAGCTTTGACAGCTGGAAGAAAATCATCGGTTAACACACGTGCACCAAAAACTGATTGAAAGCCGTCTCTAAAAGACGTGTCCATCATTTTAATAACTTTTTTACCCACTTTGTCTCCTTATAACGAGAGGATTAGTTGATCGAAAGTTTAACAATAAATCAGGTTCATAATAATGGTGTTACAACTAGCCATAAACATCATTTTCATAGGCCGCTACGGCTGCAGTCAAAACAGCAATGGGAATATCATCATCCATGTCAATTTTCTTGGCTCTTTCGGCCCGCGCTGCTGCTGCTTTCTTAATTATGTCCACTTCACGTTTTACAATATTCACAGTCAATCTGGATACGATCTTAATTAGTAGGATCATCAGGACTAAAAACAACACAACTGTTGTCATCCCAATGAACATCAATTTTAATCCGGCTAATAGCATTGTTGATAATTTGTAAAAACATTTAAAAAAATGATGCAAAACACCAGAAGCATCATTGTTTAGAGTGTTAAACACTCTCGAAGATTTTCCACCTATCTCTTGTTTGTCATGTTTCTCTTGTTATTTGATAACAAATTGTGTGGTCGATTGAAAGTTGTTTTTAACTTTTTAATTAATATAGATACTTACATTAATAAAGGTGTTTTAAAAGCTATGATTCACTAAAAAAAAGATTTGAATCATTATTTTTTTGGAAAAAAATTATAAAATTCTAAAAATAGAAACATGTTTTATTCAAATATCCTAAAATCAAATGTTAATAAATATATAAAAAAAAAATTTATTCAATTGCTGGGTACTTTTCTCATCAACTTATTAATTAAAAAAAGATAAAAATGAATATTTAAAAAGGGAGTAAAACGGAGCAAACAAGTGGGATTTTAAAAACTAAGGTTTTTTTAGAAAATCGTTTAAAAATAAAAAATGGTCTTGTTAATAAAGACCATTTTTTATCTAATTCTTATTAAACCTTTTTGTAGGGAAGATATACTGGTTTCCACATACAATCCTCTACATATTCGGACAGGACTTTCTCATGGAGTACATGATCGGGATCCTTGTCGATAAATTCCTGTATGACTTTAACAGCCACATACAAAGATACTTTTCTTAAATCTTTTATTCTGGGATAAACGGTACCCATCTCTAAATCAGCATCAGAAACACATTCCGCTAAGGCAAAGGAAGCCGTTGTAAACATATCTAAAGTTACTTCTTTGGCTTTGGCCAAAATAGCCGCTAACCCAACACCAGGAAAAATGAATACATTATTACCTTGTCCCACTCTGAATGTTTGATCTTTATAGACAATATCATTAAAAGGGCTTCCGGTAGCTACAATTGCTTTTCCATCACTCCACTGATAGAGATCTTCCGGTAAGGCCTCACAGTTACTGGTCGGATTTGACAATGGGAAAATCATCGGACGATCAGTATAAGTCAGCATCTGCTTAACATGTGCTTCCTTAAAAGATCCCCCAACACCGCAAGTTCCTATCAATACAGTTACAGGAATATTATTGATTGTTTCTGTCAGTGAAGCCTGACCTGGTTTTTCCAGTTTCCAATGCGTCGAAATATCAACTGGCTTGGCATATCGTTTTTTATATTCATCCAAACCAGAACGATCATCAAAGACCAACCCTCTGGAATCTAAAATAAAAATCTTATCGCGGGCATCCTGAACATCCAACCCTTCTCTTAACAATCCGGCATGAATCTGATCCGCCACTCCTACACCACCTGCACCTGCACCGTATACTACATAGGTCTGATCGGAAAGTTTCTCTTTTTTAATTCTGGCAGCACCAATTATTCCGGTTAAAACAACAGATCCTGTTCCCTGTATATCATCATTAAAGGAAGAAATCTCTTTTTGATATGTGTTCAGATTATTAAAAGCATTTGATTTACTGAAATCTTCCCATTGCAGTACAGCTGTCGGGAAATACTTCTTAACTCTATCAACAAATTTTTCAATAAAAAACTCGTACTCCTTACCTCTCAAACGCTTTTTAGGTATTCCCAGATACATAGGGTCATTTAACAAATCTTCATTATCTGTTCCGATATCCAATGCGATTGGTAAGCAACAGGCAGGATGAATTCCGGCACCCAAAGTATACAGAGATAATTTTCCAATGGGTATTCCCATGCCACCCACACCCTGATCTCCGATACCCAAAATACCCTGACTATCAGTAACTACAATGATTTTAATATTCTTGGATGGAAAATTATTCACCATATCATCCATATTTTCAATATTTTCCGGGGTTATATATAATCCACGGGCTTTTTGATAACGATGACTAAACTCCTGGCAAGCTTTTCCAACAGTTGGTGTATAAATAATTGGTGTCATTTCTTCGACATGTTGGGAAACCAGCGCATAAAAAAGTGTTTCATTACGATCCTGAAGTGACCGTAAAAAAATATATTTTTGTATATCAGTAGGTGCATTAGTATATCCCTGGTAAACCCGTTTTAACTGATCTTCAAATGACTGAACCCGTGGTGGAATCAAACCAACCAGGTCAAAGGCAACTCTCTCTTCTCTGGTAAATGCAGTACCCTTATTTAAAATTCGATCATTCAATAAATCCTGCCCTTTTAAGGAAACAGGTCTAAATTCATTGTTTTTAGAATCTTTCCATCTAAGATATTTGGCAATGGACATAACTTTTTCTCTTTTTTAATTAAATATAATCGAAGAATTTAACTTTTGCAAAATCATGAAAATAAAACTGCACTCTCAGCAATTGCTTCCTCTCCTTTTTTATCAAGCAACTGACAAATTTAGCATATAGGCTATCTTTGTCACAATAAGTCCTTTAAAAAATTGTTCTTAATCAAGGTTTGGATGATTAAATTTATCATCTATCCAGCTTCTTTTTCCCCTTACAATCCAATCGGAAAAAAACCATTATAAGCTTCAATTTTCCAAAGCTATCTAAAGACAATGAATTTATATAAGGTTTAAATATGTGGTAAATCAGGTATTAAAATATCAAATACCTGATTATCAGAAAGGATATATTCTTCATTCCCATTCTATAGTTTCG
>Ga0233437_1004544_pt1 | contig 16181 bp, 13 predicted proteins | sample SI_122_August201_FD_182714 | JGI IMG/M metagenome (GOLD analysis project Ga0233437, IMG submission 182714) | Seawater microbial communities from Saanich Inlet, British Columbia, Canada - SI_122_August2016_200_MG | ecosystem: Environmental > Aquatic > Marine > Inlet | place: Canada: British... | reverse complement strand
TGACTAAAGAAGGGCTTCAGCTGGATGTTTATTTCGATGAAATGGACCGAATGGTGATCAACCATAAGGAGTATGGCTCTGAAAATAGCTTTACGGTGATCAGTTCCACCGGTGGATTTTTATCTGACCGGGCGTCGACACCGTTGACAATTCAAAACGGATATGATGTCCAGGGAACCATCGGTAGTGAATATGCCGTTGGAACGGGACAACTATTAACCGGAGGTGTGGGGACTAATGTGGAAGGATTACAGGTCCGCTATACCGGAATAACCGATCCGATGATGCCGGAAGTGGGCAGAGTTGCCATGAAATCAAATGCTCTGACCTTCCAGGTGGGGGGGAATCATAATCAGATTACTCAGATACTGATTCCAGGGACCTCTTCGCGTAAACTGGCTCAGGATGTTAATAATGAAAGTGGGTTTAAAAGCTTAAGGGAACTGGATGTCAGAGATTTCCAGGGGGCTCAGGATGCCTTGTTAATGGTGGATAAAGCCATTGATGAGATTACCCAGGTCCGGGCAGATCTGGGAGCGGTCCAGAAAAATACCCTGGAAGCCAATATTGCGAGTTTAAGTATCGCGAAGGAGAATCTGATCAATTCCGAATCAGTTTTAAGAGATACGGATATGGCGGCAGAAATGTCAGAATTTACAAAATATCAGATTATGTCTCAGGCTGCGACAGCAATGTTGGCACAGGCTAACCAGACACCTAATAATGTATTGAGCTTATTGCAGTAATAAAAAATTGATTGAGTAACTGAAAAATGAGAGGACAATATGAATCCATATTATCAGCAAGTTGCTCCTAAATTGCGAATTCAGGAAAAAGATAGAAATGTAGATCGTAACCTTTTTCCTGAAAGAGGAGAATCACCAAATAAAATCGGGCCAACCGGAGTACATTCCAAAGGGCGATTTTATATGATTTCAAAGCTGGAAAATTGTGTCTCTATTTTACAAATAGCTAGAATTAATATTGAAAAAATTAATGATCAGTTAAGTGAAATGGGGAAATTTCTTGAAAAAGAGATTCGTTTTTTTCCAGCGTCTAATATTCCGGTTTCCGTCGTCAATAATTACCTGACTGAAAGAATATCTAACATTAAAATGATTTCTGAAACGGCCAGCTTTCAAGGGAAAGCGCTATTAAATGGAAACTGTGGTGTTAAATCAATTACCAAAGGAAAAGGTTTAAGATTTGTGAAAGGATCTCCACATGTTACTTCATCTGATGAGGGTGGTTATCCTGTTAAAATAATAGAATTACCTGAATATAGCGGACTAATTGGCAATAAAGCTATTTCGGCTGAATTATTACAATATGAAGAATTAATTATTATTTCTGATGATGAAAAGGAATTTAAGTATAGAATCACTAAAGAGGAGACCATTGAAACGTTAATTCCTAATCTTCAACGTGGATTACATGAAAATGGATTTAATATCAGTGTGTATAAAACAAAAAATAATTTTCTGTATTTCAAACATAATCAGTTGGGTATAGCGAATGATTTTACCGGCACCAGTTTAAAAACACAATTAATTTCAAAGTATCCTGGGCAGCCAGTAACCGCGAAAGTGGGGAAAAATATTATGGGAGAAATTGGAAATGAACCAACAATTGGTGAAGGTGGTTACTTGACAGGACTTAAAACAAATAAAAGGACGCGAGGCTTAACGCTTTATTTTGATGGCACAAGCACTGAACAAGCTGGTCAGATTGTTGGGCATGTTTTAGTGAAACAGAATGGATTAGTAGTGCCGTTGGATTTGGAAGGCAAAAAAGCTGAAATACTCAGTTTACCGTCTTTGACACCAGAGTTATTAGCGACAGGTATTCCGAATTGTAGTGGTTTTTTAAATTTAAAATCAATTAGAGTTCATTCCGCTGAAGAACGAAAAGATGCATTAATGTTGATTTACAGCTCTATTAAAGGGTTGAAATCCTTAAATAAAGACCTAGTTAGCAAGGAAAACTATTATGTGAATCTTGCGGTTGAAATGCTAAGACTCACAATGAAACCAAAAGTAGCAGGTGTTGAAATATTATCTTTATCTAAGGAAAAAGCCAGTGAAATGGCGGAACAATTAAAAGGGATGTTGTCACCACAATTGATGGTGGAATCGACAATGTAATACCAGGATTCAACTGTAAACAGGAAGTTTACAATTAATTTTCATGGAAGATGTAGACAGGCTGTATGAACAATGCCTGATACAATCAGTAAATACTTTAGAGTATATTTTATGTTTTTTTTTGTAATGTACGAACAGGGACGTTCGTATTTAATGTGATTAACAAGGAGGATTAAATGACTTATAGAATTAATCACAATGTAGCAGCGTTAAATTCTCACAGAAATGTGATTGCAAATAATAATGCAATGAACAAAACTCTGGAGAAATTATCGTCAGGGATGAAAATTAATCGAGCAGCTGATAGCCCAGCTTCTCTAGTTATTTCAGAACAAATGAGAGCTCAAATCGCTGGTTTGAATCAAGCGATAGATAACTCAGAAACAGCTGTTTCATTGATACAAACAACAGAAGCAAACATGGCTGAAATCAATAATTTATTGGTTTCTATTCGCCAACTGGCAATTCATGCTTCTAATGAAGGTGTTAACGATGAAGTGATGCTGGCCGCAGATCAAAATGAAATTTCCAATGCACTGGAAACGATTAATCGCATTGCGAACCAGGCTCAGTTTGGTACAAAGCGTTTATTAGACGGTTCCCGTGGTGCATCGGGTAGTACGACTGGTGAGAATTTGGAATTTGTCAATGCCTCGCTGGCATCTGGTGATTCCAGAGAACAGGGGTTTGATGTTAAGATCACTCAGGCTTCAACGAGAGCTATTGTTACCGGTCAGGTTGCTATTACCGATGAATTGGTAAAATCGGGTGAAAAACTGACCATCATCGAAGATGGAAAAATGGCTACATATGTTTCCAATTCAGATGATACTCAAGCAACCATGATTCAGAACTTACAAAATGAAGTTAATCGTAATAATTTAGATATTACAGTAAGTTTGGATGAGACTGGGAAAATTCAAGCCAACCATAATAAGTTTGGATCAGATTTTAAGTTTCAGGTTTTAAGTAGTACTGATGGTGTCATGGGCGATATCGGTGGTGAAATTAAAGCGGTTGAAGCCGGTCTTGATATCAAAGGAACTATTAACGGTGAATCGGCGATTGGTAAAGGTCAAGTCTTGACCGGTATCAAAGGTGCCAAGTGTGTGGATGGTTTGAGTATCAGATATTATGGAGAGGGGAAAGAAGATTTGACTCAGGAATGCACCGTTGCGGATCGTTTTATAGAAGAAGGCATAGACGGCCAGCCACCAGCAGAAATGGAAATGCCACCAGATGGTATTTCAGTTGGTCGTGTTTTTGTGGCCCAGAATTCCATGCGATTTCACGTGGGTGCCAATCAAAATCAAACAGTTGGTATTTCTGTGATGAGTGCTCATCCTGAAAGCCTGGGGAGAGGTATTGCCAATGCATCTGGTTATGAAAGTTTAAATGATGTTGACGTTACCTCATTTCAAGGTGCACAGGACACATTGGCCTTAGTGGATTCAGCCATAGATTCTATTACAAATGCCAGAGGTGATATGGGTGCCTTCCAGAAAAATACCCTGGAAAGTAACCTTTCTAATCTGCGAATTCAGAATGAAAATATGGTTTCCTCTGAATCAGTTATCAGAGATGTGGATATGGCGAAGGAAATGGCGACATTTACCCGTAACCAGATCATGTCACAAGCTGCAACAGCAATGCTGGCGCAAGCGAACCAATTACCTCAGAATGTATTAAGTTTACTGAGTTAATAAAACGGATAAAAGAAAGATTTCTAAAGTGAAAGAAACTCTTTTTTTTAAAAACCTAATTATTTAATATATCTCCAGGGAGATAAAAATGACATATAGAGTCAATCATAACGTACCGGCTATTAATACTCATCGCTGGATGAGTAATAATCATACCGGTATGGTGAAAACCCTGGAGAAATTATCTTCTGGTCAGAAGATCAATAGAGCTTCTGACGGCCCGGCTTCATTAGTTATTGCGGAGCATTTGAAAACGCAGGTAATGGGGACAACCCAGGCAATCGATAATTCAGAAGCAGCTGTATCAATGATTCAGACTGCTGAAGCGAATTTATCAGAAGTTAATTCTCTCTTGGGTAATATCCGTCAACTCATTTTACATTCACTTAATGAGGGGGCACATAACGATTCAAGTTTAACCGCGAACCAAAAAGAGATAGATAATGCTATTGGAAATATAGAAAGAATAGCCCGATCAGCTCAATTTGGTGAAAGGAAATTGTTGGATGGTACAAATGGCACATTTGGAAATGCCACCGGTGAAAATTTGAAATACATTTCTGCATCAACCAATACTGGTGATTCCAGGGAAGAGGGTTTTGATGTAAAAATAACATCAGCTGCTACTAAAACCAATGTGTTGGGATCTACTGCGGTCACACAGGATATTTTAGACGCGGGTGAAACGTTGATCATCATTGAAGACGGTAAACAAGCCAGATATACGTCAAATTCTGATGATACGGCTGATACTTTTATTCAAAATTTTAGAAATGCGGTTGATCAAAAAGGGATAAAAGTTGATGTTAATTTGGATGAATCAGGAAAAATTAACATGACGCATAAATTATATGGTTCCAGACACGGTTTTCAGGTTGTCAGTAGCTCTTCCGGTATTCTCAGTGAGATGGGAGGAGAACTAAGAGTGGCTGATAAGGGTGACGATGTCCATGGAACAATTAATGGTGAAACTGCCACTGGTAAGGGACAGTATTTAAGCGGAATTGATGGTGCTAAATGTGTTGAAGGACTGACTGTCCGTTATACAGGCGGCGACTCTGATTTGATTCCACCTTGTCGAATTGCAGACAAATGGGTGGAAGGCGAGGAACCACCAAATGAATTAGCAGAAATTCCTGAAGGCGGTGTCTCTGTTGGTAGAGTTTTTGTAACCCAAAATTCCATTAAATTTCAAATTGGTGGAAATGGTAAGCAAAACGCCGATATTGCGATTGGCGGTGTACTACCTGAAAACATTGGGAAAGGGGTTGCAAATGTATCCGGTTTTGATAACTTGGCCGACATTGACGTCAGGAACTATCAAGGAGCTGAAGATGCATTAATGCTGGTTGATCAGGCGATGCAGGATACATTGGAGGCCCGTGGTAGTTTGGGAGCCTTTCAGAAAAATTCATTGGAAAGTAACTTGTCAAATTTAAGAATTGCCAATGAAAATTTGATATCTTCTGAATCTGTTATCAGAGATACGGATATGGCAAAAGAAATGGCAACCTACACAAAAAATATGATCAAAGATAATACTTCTGCAGCAATGTTTGCCCAGGCAAACCAGTTGCCTCAAAATGTACTGCAACTATTACAATAAGTGGATTGCTGGATGAGAAATCAATTCTCGATTTCTCATTTTCAGAAGTATTAAGATGATTGTCAATTGCTGCGACCACTTATAATAATGGATGATTATATAGCGGCAATAAGGGGATAATAATTATTCACATGGATGCTAGGATAGTTATTAAAATTGATTGTACAAGGAGGTTTTGCATATGAGTATGCGAATTAATCATAATGTAAGTGCTTTAAATTCCCATAGAAACCTGGTCAACAATAATAAAGAGATGTCCAGGACTCTTGAGAAATTATCTTCAGGATTGAAGATAAATAGAGCAGCAGATAGTCCTGCGTCTTTAGTTATATCTGAGCAAATGCGAGCTCAGATTGCTGGATTGGGACAGGCAATAGATAATTCTGAAATGGCGGTTTCTTTAGTGCAAACTATGGAAGCTAATCTTTCAGAAGTTAATAATTTACTTGTTTCCATACGGCAGTTGGCAATTCATGCATCAAACGAAGGAGTGAATGATGAAGTGATGTTGGCTGCGGATCAGGGAGAGATTGATAACGCTTTGGAAACAATTGCCCGGATATCCAGTCAGGCGCAATTTGGAACGAAGCGTTTGCTGGATGGATCCAGAGGTGCTTCCGGGAGTACGACCGGTGAAAATCTGGAATTTGTCAATGCTTCATTAGAAACTGGAGATTCCAGAGAACAAGGTTTTAATGTCTACGTGACACAGGAGTCATCGCGTTCAACTACGATGGGCACAACTGCCTTAACCGAGGAAATTGTTACAGCTGGTGAACAAATTACCATTATTGAAGATGGTAAGATGGCTGTTTACAAATCAAATGCAGATGATACCAAGGAAACCTTGATTCAAAATCTGCAGAATGAAGTTAATCGTAATGGACTTGATATAAATATAGAGCTGTCAGAAGGTGGTCAAATAAAAGCCACTCATCGAAAATATGGTTCTGATTACAAATTTCAGGTCATGAGCAGTACTGCAGGTGTTTTGGGAATGGAAAGTGGTCAAATTGAAACCACTGAAGCTGGAATGGATATTAAAGGGACCATCAACGGAGAATCAGCCATTGGAAAAGGTCAGATTTTGACCGGAGTTAAAGGTGCTAAATGTGTTGATGGATTGAGTATTCGATACTATGGAGACGGTAAAGATGAACCCATAACAGGCTGTAAAGTTTCTGATATGGAAGATCCTAATGCTGAAGAAGTAGCACCGGGTGAAGAATTTCCAGAAACAGGTAAATCTGTGGGTCGTGTTTTTGTGGCTCAAAATTCAATGAAATTTCATGTTGGAGCTAACCAGAATCAAACAGTGGGGATCTCAGTTCGAGGTAGTAATCCTGAAGGTTTGGGAAGAGGTATCGCTAACAAGTCCGGCTATGATAGTCTGGCTGATGTTAATGTTCTCACATTTCAAGGTGCCCAGGATTCAATAGAATTGATTGATGAAGCCATTAACCAGGTCACTTTTGAGAGGGGTAAATTAGGTGCTTTTCAGAAAAATACCCTGGAAAGTAATTTAGCTAATTTACGTATCCAAAATGAAAATATGATCTCTTCTGAATCGGTGATTAGAGATGTGGATATGGCTAAAGAGATGGCTAATTTTACAAGAAACCAGATTATGTCTCAATCTGCTACTGCTATGTTGGCGCAAGCAAACCAATTACCGCAAAATGTTTTAAGTCTTTTAGGTTAATATTGGTGGTTGGATAAAATAGGTTTTTGAAAAATAGTGCAAAACGCTGGTAGTGGTTTTGCACTTTTCCTTTATTTATGACTATTTAGCTTTGATGAAGAAATGTGTTGAACCACCATCTTCTTCCGATTCCACTAATTCATGACCTGTTCTTTTACAAAAAGAAACAATATCTTTACTCGATCCAGGATCGGTTGATGTCATTTTTAAAACCTGTCCGGATGATAATCCCTTCATCGCCTTCTTAGTCTTTAGAATTGGTACGGGACATGATAGCCCGGAACAATCCAGTACTTCGTTTGCTGAAATATCGCTCATAGTATCTCCTTTTAATTTTTGATTGTGATATTCAAACACAATAGAATCTTCTGTTTTCCTATCTTTGGCCAACTTATACTTTATAGCAAATATCATTGATATAAGTCTGATTACAACTATTGGTCATTCTACGGGCACCGAAGAATCTCAATTGTATGTGCAATAGATTCTTCGATCAAAGCCACAAGTTTCGCTTTTCAGGCTGCGCCTACTCGCAATTCAGCGCTCAAGGATGACAGTTGGTTGACATATCTAATTATGAGACAATAACAATGTCTATTGCTATAGTTAAAATCACTTAGATTTCACTATTAATAAATTTAGATTATGGAACAAATTATGTCCAGTATGCAAGACTATTTTGCTTGTAAAATAAAAAATTCAGATTTCTCTAAAAGTAATTATTTGATAATTACACTAATGAAATCAATTTATTATGAATAATTTGATGAAATTTAAATACACAAAATGCAGTTGAAAAACACCGAAACTGTAGACAATAAAATAATATTGGTTTTAAGTAAGCCTTAAGAAATGCAATAAAAAAAGCAGATTTGATTAGAAATTTGAATTAAATAACCTCTCTTATTTTATTATCCATGAATAAAATTTCCGAAAGTATTATTCAATCAATCCGTAAAAATGGTTTTCCTGAAAAGAAGGTAACACTGCCATTTCAGGCAATTTATGATTCTTGTAAAAAAAATGACCTGAAGCTTTCCGATGTTCTTAAAACATTGGCAGAAGAAGATATTCAAAGTGAAATTGGCAATGATAAAATACTATTTTTTAAAAAATCAGAATCAGCAGCTGTAGAACCGGATATGAATGATAATAGTATTTTTAAAGCGGCCATGGATAAAATCAAAGGACTTGATCCCAAAGAACTTGCTTCACTTAAAGATAAAGTGATGAATATGTCTGAGGAAGAACGGTCAGCTCTGCTTGGTAAAGCTAAGGACTTTTTTAAGAAAAAGTAAAAAAAACGAATTAGGGGCATCTCTCAGATGAACTAAATCCTTCAATGTAATGGTTCACTTTGAATCACAATTTAAAAAATAAGAAGATACTGATTGTTGACGATGATGATATCAATCAAATGGTTTTATCAGGTATGTTGAAAAAAAAAGGTTATCAATATGATACAGCATCTAATGGCTATGAAGCATTAGAAAAAATCAATCAAACAGAATTTGCTGTGATTATTATGGACTGTTTGATGCCTGAATTAAATGGTTTTGAGGCAACCCGGAGAATCAGAAAGATGGAACAAACCGGGGAATTGAACTATTTTACACCCATCATTGCAGTGACAGCTAAAACGAAGAAAGTCGATATCGAAAGGTGTTTAAAGGCCGGGATGGACGATTTTATAGGGAAACCGGTGCAGATAGAGACATTAGTTGCTATTATTCAAAAGCATATCAGTTAATCCGGCAACATCGTACATAACTTCAAAGTAATTTCATCAGTCAAAAGCATTCCGTTTGTAGATAGTTTTAATTGGTTATTTTGTAGAATAATCAATCCCTGACCTTTCATTTGATCAATTGTTTTTTGACAATACTGCTCTAATTTACAATTAAAATTGGTCTTGAAAATATCTAAGTTGATACCGTCTATCAGGCGTAAATTAATCATCAGGTATTCATCTCTCAATTGTGATATGGTCAACGGATCAAAAAACTCAATAGGAAGATCTTCTTTTTTTAGGTTTTGTTGATATTCTTTCCACCGTCTGAAATTTCCCCATCTGCAGTTATTAATGAAGGAGTGTGCCCCCAGACCGATACCCAGATAATATTTCCCTTTCCAATTAATGATATTTTGTTTGGATTCAAATCCTGGTTTGGAAAAATTACTAACTTCATATTGTTGAAGTCCGTTTTGGGATAATATCTCAATAACCTTTTTATACTGTTCAGCTATCAATGATTCATGTTCGATTTGCCATTTTCGCCATTCAGGTTTCCGATTTAGTTTCGTTTTAGGTTCGATATTCAGAATATAAGCTGAAATGTGTGTTGGGTCATATTCAAGCGCAATACATAGATCTTTTTCAAGGTCATGGATGGTTTGCCCCGGGATTCCAAACATGATGTCAACATTAAAATCGGTTAAGTTTATTTGTTGAACACGATTTAAAACTGAATGGCAATGTTTTACAGTATGGTTTCGTTGGATGGATTCAAGAGTAGCTGGGTTAAAACTCTGAATCCCAATACTGAAGCGATTAAAGCCCAAGGAAACCAGGTTTTCCAGATATTTTAGGTTTCCATCTTCCGGATTAATTTCTATTGACCATTGACAGGCTGGATTAGTGACTAATGATTTCAGCCGATCCATGATTGATTTTAACTCGTTGATAGCTATCAACGATGGGGTTCCACCTCCCAGATAAACAGTATTTGTTTTGGAAAAATCAGCTTGTAACTCTTTTTCTAGCAGAGCGAGTTCGTTTTGAATCAAATGCAAATAATTGGCATGTTTTTTTGGTTGATCGGGTAAAACAGAAAAGGCGCAAAAAGGACATATGCTTTTACAAAAAGGCATATGTAGATAAATGCCATTTAGTGTTTGAAATTTAGGAAGCATATCGGTTGCTGGTTTTAAATTACCAGTCTTTTTCAACCGGTAATTGTTGAGGTGACAGTGTTACACCGTATTCTTTTTCACGTTTTTTTCGTTCATCTTCAGCTTTTTTCTGTAATTGTGCCAGTAATTTAAGTGCTTCTTCGGCACTTAATTGTTGATCTGCTTTTTTTTCAGATGGCTGTTGTTGGTTTTTTTGATTATTTTTAGTTTGTTGATCCTGATTTTGCTTCTGGTTGTTTTTAGTTTGTTGATCCTGATTTTGCTTTTGGTTGTTTTCAGGCTGTTGAGGGGATATCAATTTCAACGCTTTTTCTATTTGGTCCAGGGCTTTTTTTTCTGCTGAAATGGCCTGTTTAAGTTGACTGTTGAGTAAATGATTGATTGCCTGATTTTCATTTTTTAAAGCTTGATGGATGTAATCGGACAGCTGGTTAATAGTATCCACTGTTTTAGGTTGCGGTTTAGGTTGAGAGTCATTATTTGCTGTAATATTGTTTTTTTGCTGGGCGATAATATCCCGGGTTTTTTGTGTGTCGTTCCTGGTTTCGAGTTGTTCCTGGATAATAGTTTGATTTTGGGTTTCTTGTTCCTTTGGGGTTAGCGGAATATATTGATCTTCTAAATTTTTTGTTTTGTTCAGAATTGTTTTTTCTTGTTTTTGTAGGGCTTTTAGTCTTTCTGTTAAAGGCATAAAAACATCAATTAAAATTTTTAGATTTTTCTTAATATTTTCAAAATCGCCATTTGTATGGGTGAGGTTGTTGGTTAAAATATCTTGATTGTGCTTCACCATTTGTTGTTCAATCTGGCTCAGCAAGTTTGCCAGGAGCTGATTGGGGTTTTGTGGAATTTGGTTTTGTGCCTTAATTTGTTCTGGGTTAATACAGAATGTCCAAATCAGGATAAAAAGACTGCTATACACTAATTTTGTGTTGATGTTTCTGATAATCATTCAGGTAACCAGGAATTAAATTTTGCTAAATTGATTTTTTTTCTATTACCTGCTTTCCATACCAGGCAAAGGTAAATTCAGATATTAATACTATAATCATGGGAACAAGGTTTTTATACTGACACCAAAAACCGTCCCAGATATAAAACAGCTAATTCCCTGATTTTATTTGAAAATAAAAGAATGTGAATAAATAATATATTAGATATAAATTTACTACTGAGGTTTAATATAAAAATTGGAATATGAATTGGCAAGTGGAAGCATGTTAGGAATTGTAAAACAAATTATTTTTTCGCTAATAGATAAAAAAAATAATTTTGGAAACAGTACCACCGGCAGGTTATCAATGTAAATCCTCAATGGTTTCGTATTGTTTTAATTGTTGGTAAAGAATAAGATATATGTAGAGTGATATCTCAGACAAAAAAAATAGTCAATCTTTAATTATATTAGTTATATAGCTTGTGAATTACTTATGGAGATTGGTGTGTATTTAATTATTGGTAAAAAAAATAGTTAGTACTGAAAAGTCATAATTCTGAATAAAAAATATAATTTGTTAATAAAAAAAACATTTAATAATTGCTGAATAACCCTAAAAATCAGGAATAATCACGTTTAAAAAATTGACACATACCTTGAAATTGATTTAGATAAAATGAAATTCTATAATCTATTTTATTTGGTAAATACGTTCTCGCATAAAAAAATGAAAACCTACCGATTTTCAATATGGAGCAGAATTTATATCCTTTTTTTAGCTGTTTTTGTTTTGAATATTATCAGTTGTGATCAGGTTAGGAATCTTTTTTCTGGTGAAAATCAGGAATCATCTGTTGTTCAAACCCAATGGGAGGATCCTGAGCAAGAAAATATAACACTTCCTGACCCGGTTCTCAGTACAAAAAAGCCAACGCTAACGGAAGAAGTACCTGGGTTGGATAAAAATGATCAGCAATATTATTATATTCAAGCAGGGGCTTTTAAAAATCAAATCAATGCTGAAAATTATATTAAAGATCTCAGGCAAAAGAATTTCAAACCCAATCTGTATATTCAGGAAACCAAAACCAGAACCTGGTTTACAGTTCGCTTGGGAGCCCATGAAAAATTAGCGAGGGCGGTTGAAGCTGGTCAGGGTTTTTCAAATAGTCAAAACACAGAAGTTACAGTTATTTATGAAGATAAAGTTATCCGGGTGATTCGACCGGCAAATACAGAGAAAACAAAGATAGTTTCTTTAAATCCTGATTCAAAAAAAGTCGGGGATGAAAAAAAGAATCAGGAAGCAGCAGTAGTTATTAAAAAAGAAGTTGTACCTGGAAAAAAATTAAAACAAAAATTGTACTCCTTTCAGGTGGGGGGGTTACTCAGTAAAAGAAACGCACTGAGACAAAAAAAGAAACTAAAACTAAAAGGGTACAACACATTTATTGGTGAGGTCAGAGACCAATTAAATAACGAACTCTGGTTAACAGTACAGATTGGTTACTATCAAACACTATTGGAAGCTGCTAAAGCGGCACGACAGTTTACACTTGATGAACAATTGCCGGCATATGCCCGGCATATTTATGATTATCATAAACATTTTTAAGTATTTTTACTGATTTCAATTTAGAAAAACATCTTTAAATATTTGATTTTGTACTCCGATTCATATTGACAATACCATTGTATTGGTAGAGAGTTTCATTGATTAACTTATGAATTTTACTGGTTGTTGAGGACTTCAAAATCCGAATTCATTAATCAGGTTTTATGGTATGATACCTTCATTCATGTTTTGTGATCACAAGATCAGTTAATTTAATTTGAAAATAAGAGATGCAGGACGCACCCTATAAAGACGGTAGAGTAGTTGTAGGATTAGATATTGGTACCACTAAAATATGTGTAATTGCAGCAGAAGTATCACCTGATAACAATTTTAGGGTAATCGGTTTCGGAGAAGCTCCTTCTGAAGGCCTGAATAGAGGTGTCGTTACCAATATACGTGCCGCGGTTAAATCTATACGGAAAGCCATTGATGAGTGTCAGTTAAAAAGTGGTATTGAGATCAATAATGTCTACGCAGGCATCGCCGGGCACCATATCCTGGGCCTGAACAAGGATGGCGTTGTCGCAGTCACTGGTGATACCATCACTGAATCAGATATCCAACGTGTTATTGAATCTGCCAGAGCTACTAATTCCCCGGATAAAGAAATACTACATACTTTAATACAAGAGTATATTGTTGATGGACAGGATGGTGTCAATAATCCTGTTGGAATGGCTGGAAGACGGCTAGAAGCCAAAGTACATATTATTTTAGGTTCTGTTACGTCGGCGGCCAATATTGTGCAATGCTGCAACAGTGCAGAGCTTAACGTACAGAATATTGTTTTAGAACCATTTGCTTCCAGTATTGCTATACTTGAAGAAGAGGAAAAAGAATTAGGGGTTGTTTTATTGGATATTGGTGGTGGCACATCAGATATGGTCATTTATAAAAATGGCTCTATTATTCACACCAGTGTGCTACCTTTAGGCGGTAAGCAGGTGACCACTGATATTGCGATCGGTCTTAGAACCACTAAAATTGAGGCAATTCGAATTAAACACGATTATGGTACAGCCTTAATTTCCAATGTCAAAAAAGGGGAAACTTTAACCTTGAAGGGGATTGCTGGCCGAGAAGATCGAATTATTGATAAACGCCTATTGGCTGAAGTTATTGAAGCACGATTTAGAGAGATTTTTCATTTGATCCAAAATGAACTTAAAAAATCTGGTTGTGCGCCTTCCAGTGCTGCTGGAATAGTCTTAACCGGTGGCTCCAGCTTAATGAAAGACATTGATATTTTAGCTGAAGATGTTTTTGGAATGCCGGTCCGTGTTGGAGGTCCAACAAATATCCAAGGACTTAGTGATTTAGTTGAATCACCAAAATATTCAACTGCAATAGGTTTAATCAAATACGGTATTGATTCAGATTTGGAAACAACCTTTCTAAAAGAAAATACAGATAATGTTTTCAGTAATGTGGCAGTAAGTTTCAAAAAGTTGGTTAAAAACTTTTTTGGTTTGTTTTAATTAGCTTTCTTTAGAAAAATATTAGCTGATAAAAGTAAAGTTCAGCGATATTTGTTTTCGGGTTATTATTATTAATTAGGTGTTCAGATGGCAATTGATGTAAATAATATTCAGTCACAATCGGTTAATACAGGACTTCCCACCATTAAGGTTATTGGTGTTGGTGGCGGCGGTGGAAATGTTGTTAATCGGATGATTGAAGACGGTGTTCAAGGTGTACAATATATTGCTGGGAATACAGATGTAATGGTATTGAATTCGTCCAAGGCTGATATAACAATACCACTTGGATCAAAAAACACAAAAGGTTTAGGTGCCGGAATGCGACCGGATGTTGGTAAGATGGCTGCTGAAGAGGATGTGGATACCATAAAAAGTGTGCTTGAAAACACGGATCTTATCTTTATTGCCGCCGGTATGGGCGGAGGTACTGGTACTGGTGCTGCCCCGGTGATCGCTGAAATTGCCAAGGAAATGAAAGTATTGACGGTGGGAGTGGTAACCACCCCATTTCGATTTGAAGGAAATAAACGTGCTAAAATCGCTGATGACGGTATAGAAGAATTAAAAAAGCATGTCGATACACTAATGGTGATCCCAAATAATAAACTACTGGAAATCGCATCACCAAAAACAACTATGAATGAAGCATTTTCTATTGCAGATGATGTACTCAAACAAGCTATCAGTGGTATTACAAATTTAATAAATTTAGAAGGCGTCATTAATCTTGATTTTGCTGATCTGAAAACAGTAATGAAGAATAAAGGCCGGGCTATTATGGGTACCGGTTTGGCCAAAGGGGAGAATCGGGGTTTGGAAGCCGCCAAAAAAGCTATATCAAGCCCGCTTTTGAGTGATAAACCCATTAGCGGAGCCAGAGGTGTTATTATTAATATCGTGGCAGATGATCAATTCTCTCTGCTAGACGCTCAAGCTGCCGCTGATTATATTCAAAGTTCTGCTGATCAGGATGCCGATGTTATTTTTGGATTAGTTACCGATGATGCATTTGAAAATGAAGTTGTTATCACTGTTATCGCAACTGGTTTTGATAATCCAATTGAAGAGCAGGAAACCAGACCACAGAATTCACAGCCCCTGAGAATTGTTGATAGTTTGAAACATCAAAATCCGGAAAAAGTTAAAAAACTCAAAGCTGCTAATAAATCTGATTCTGAAGAAGAAGATTCAGAAGAATTGTCAGATCCCCATGACGCTACTGAAGATATTATGGAACTAGATCCCAGTGTTATTGGACTTCAACCGGTTGAAGACGAGTTGCATTACCCCAGTCAATTCGACAATAAGACTGAAGAAAACAGTGATTCAGAAACGATGAATCTTCAGAATTATGACATCCCGTCTTTTATGAGAAAAAAAAGGTTAAAGAGATAACCTGACGATCGAAAGACAGACAAACACTTAATAAATAATTATAAACAGTACATGAAAAAAAAGTTTTTCCCCTATTTAATTTTTGGTATCGCTACAGGTATCATTGCCTGGGCCTGCCAGGAGTTCTTATTTATATTGATTAAAGATGGCGTGATTCCGTCTTTTTTGCAGTCCGTATTGTCCGGAACATTACTTGGTGCAATAATAGGTGCTATCATCGGACGCCTGGAAGGGTTCATTGTTTACAATAAACCCCAGGCACTCAGAGGAACGGTTATTGGTGGTTTCTTTGGTGGAATCAGTGGTCTGTTCAGTTTTTATTTAGTTGATTATATCCAACAGCATTTACCCTCAATGGTGGCTGGAAATACCTATTATCTTGACTTTTTGTTAGCTTCACGTTGGACCATTATATCTGTTTTTATTGGGATATCTATTGGTATTCGAGATCAGAAAAATCACAGGTTTGCCAGAGGCGTACTGAGCGGTATTATCAGTGGTCTCATTGGAAGCGGACTTTCAATCCCTATTTTTAGTGAAATCCAGGATCCTTTTTGGGCCAGAGGTGTTTATATTGTTTCCTTTGTGGCCATTATCGCTATTGTTTTGGTATTAACTTCCACATTTGGCAGAAAAGAATGGATCAAAGCCTTAAATGGTAAGTATGAAGGTATTGACTTCG
>Ga0233437_1004543_pt1 | contig 16182 bp, 12 predicted proteins | sample SI_122_August201_FD_182714 | JGI IMG/M metagenome (GOLD analysis project Ga0233437, IMG submission 182714) | Seawater microbial communities from Saanich Inlet, British Columbia, Canada - SI_122_August2016_200_MG | ecosystem: Environmental > Aquatic > Marine > Inlet | place: Canada: British... | reverse complement strand
TATACTAACATTTGAAAGGCAATCTCCTTTGTGCTGATAGATTTGTCGGAAAATACTATCTTACTCGGAGTTGCCTTTCTCTCTGCTTAGATTGTAAAGGTGCTATATCTCATTTTTGAACCATGTCTGAGTATCAAAGTAGGCAAAAACTGGTGGATGACTTTCTTGAAAAAGTTATTGTGCTTGAGATGAAGTTGCTCCAATCCAATCAGTATCAGATGCATACCCAGGCAGACAAGTGGAAAAAACAACTCGAAAATATCCAGAGGGCGAGTGATAGAAAACATTTACAAGCCGCCAAGAATGCTGTTCAGCCGGATAATCCACTTAAGGACTTGTTGTGGGATTGGCGAACTTCCTTTTCGATAAATACGAAAATCCAGAGGATGCTTATGATTCTTGTGACCGTTATGATTCTTTTGGGGTGTGGGTTCATTTTTGTTAAGCTTATGGATGTGAAATGGCCATCCGGACAACCTGCAGAGACCGCTACCCTTACTCTGATGCCAACAGTAACGATTGTCACAACCACAGCAATTCCTTCGGAAACAGCTACATCTACTTTACCGCCGATTGCCCCCACTCAACCCAATAATATTGCAGAAGTAAAATACAATTCAAATTGCCGTGATGCACCAACAGCACAGGGAGATCGGATAACAGGTGTATTTACAGGTGATATAGTGGATTTGAAAGGCAGAAATGCTGATTCAACTTGGCTGCTAGTATTTCCTAGAAATGGTGCCCCCGATTGTTGGATATCGGCTGACCTTTTGGATGTGGAGTTTCCGGTGGATAGCTTACCTGGACCTACTGCAACCCCGACACCACAGCCAACGTCTACCCCAACTACAGAATCTGCTATTCCTTCTCCAGAAGTCCCATATTCTACTTGGCCTTCTGGTAGCGGAAGAGGCAAGCAGCACCCTCAAGAGGATTTGGAAGAGTTTGATAATATTGTGGCATACTTATTGAATGAACCGAATACGATAACTGTCAACAAGGGATTAAAAGATTTATCAAGCGAATACTCTTTACTGATACCCGAAGAGATATTTGAGAGTGAACACACTGAGCGCGATTATTTGCATTGGCTTAGAACACTCATCGGAATTTGCGAATTGGACAAAGATATTGTCTTGACGAATTCAGGTAAGGATGTGATTTATCAATACTTTGAACAGCAAGATGCGAAATATTTTGACCCAGCGCACCAGATTTTCCTGGATATTTGTGGTCGTTCTTGGAAAGATATTGTAGATGCTTTCCAAATTAGAGATGGAGAGCTGATTGTAAATTTTCCGGATATAGCTTTTAGTCCGTTTGCACTAACCAGCCAAGATAATCTCGTCACTGAAGCTGATAACAAGTTTTTTTTTCGAGAAACAGGTTCAGGCTATGGTTTTTTGCTGCTGAGCGAGTTGGTTGATTTAAGCCAGGTGACTCGTGCAAGTGTGGAATTGTGCATTCATGATGCTATTCCCGAAAGTGAATTCTATTCTTTTGGGCTGTTTTTATTGCATGACACTGAAGAAATTATCGGAATCGGTGTCATTCATGGTGCGGACGGATATCCATCTGTTGCCTTTTACAGTGGGAATATCGAAGATTTCCCAAAAAACATACTAACGGTCAACAGTATTGCGGATAGCGCACTGGAATATGCATGTAATAGAAAAGTACTCATAGAAGCATATATAATAAATGATATTGTTTTTTGGGCAATCGATGGTCAAATTTTAAGTGTGCCTAGTCGGTTGGCGCGTAGTGAGAATGGGGGAATTCTCCCAATAGATGCTATTGGTCTCGCTGTCTGGAAAGCCTCAGATGTACTATGGTTAGATTTTGAAGTAGTATCATTTTCTTTAGAAACTTTGTAGAGGGAATAATGATAGAAAGTAGGCTAGGAGAACAGCAAGAATTTCGGTTAACCGAGGCGTTGGATCAATGGGTTCCAATGGCGGGTGGTCATTCTGCTCGAGTATTCTTAGGCTTCCTGAAAGAAGGCCAACGCAGTCGGCAGCGGGCCGTAAAAGTCATGCGTCCAACCATGACGATTAAAGCTCCTCCAGTGTTTCTGGAGGAAGTCAAAATCCTAAATGTAATGAACAATGTACCGGGGGTTACCAAGATGGTGGAAATGGGTTTCCTGAAAATTGAAAACATGAACGAATTCCCTGATGACACTAACGGGGCAAATGCACACAGTCTTCAAGGTATTGCGCATCGCTACGGGCTTAATGAATTGTCTATATTTATTTCGGGGTTATACGAACGTGTTGCTGAAGGATGTTTGCCCTATATTGCTCTGGAAAAGCGTCAGTTTCCAAGTCGGAGAGAGAAAAATTTATTAACGCTATATGATCTTGGTTATTCCAAAGGAAAGCCTCTCTCTGTAAACCAAGCTATACACATGGCAGCCCAAATTTGCGATATTTTGGATGTCGCTCACAATAGAAATATCTGGTACAGGGATCATAAAATACTTCACTACAGTTGGCATATTCAACATGAGCGGATCTATGTTTTTGATTGGAATGTTTCGAAGTTAGAGCCGCGGGGCTTGTCAGAAGATCACAGGCGATTTGATATAGTGCATTTCGCGGCAAGAGTGTTATTTCACATGTTTACAGGAGACACACATCCAGACGCTTTAATGCTTGGCGCTACCCGTCCCGATGAAATTGAAAACGCGCCTGACCAATATGCTGTTGAATGGAATTTTGATGCGCGCGAACGATTAAGCGCTGAAATCAGGACTGTACTTGAAGACGCCTTGAAAGGAAAATATCATCAAGCTAGTGCACTAAAAAAAGCATTACTTGCATGTGTGCAAAGCAAAGATTTGAATAATAATTTTTAGTTTTTCCCAAGGAGGAGTGCGATGAAATTATTTGAAGAACTTGCCAATGAGATTAATGAACTGCTCGCTTTATCGAATCCCAGTCGTGATAAGCTCGAAACTGCCAAACTAGAAATTGACGAATTCATTGGTTCCAGCGATTTCGAACAGCTAGATGAACTGGATGCTGAATGGGCGAATGAACTGGCAGAAGATATTTATAAGAAACTGCAAATGTTGATTCAACACGACGCAAAAGTTCCCTTTGGCACTCAAATTGATAAGGTAAAGCCGGTAAGTGAAAAAACTATCTTGCAACAGGATAAAAGTGGTTCTCCAGAAGCAGATCGGTTACTGGATCAGGCTGAAGAAAAATTTTATGCAGGTGAATATAAGGATGCAATAAATCTATATGAGAGAGTATTAGCAATTGATAATGGGAAAGAGCGGGCTTTAGCACACAAAAAAGAAGCAGAAGATTTCCTGCGTACGGGAAAAATCCCTGATGTAGCCTTACCTCCTGATGTGGCCAGAGCTTATGGCAAAGCCCAGTCAGCGGAAAGACGGGGTGATTATGAGCTTGCAATGCGACTTATTGAACAGGCTCGAGATATATTGCGGCGATCTGGCACGACGAGATGGGAAGCAGGTACTAAGTTTGAAGATAGTGTTCAAACATTAGCTGATGCAAAAAGCCTTTCAGATGAAAGCAATGAGTTGTTTCGTGAAGGAAAGATGGATATGGCGATTGCCAGGGTCCAAAAAGCAGCCAATATTTCTGGGCTGCCAGAATATGGCGATAAGGTTGATGCCTATAAAAAGTTTAGGAACGAATTAGGTATGATTCGAGAACGTCTGACTGCTCCGGAAATAACACCAACCTTATTGATGGAAACAAAAAGTCTCCTGGATAGATTGTCCCATGAATATAGCTTTGATCATCCATCACTGATGCCGCTTTTTGATACCTTTGATATCAAAAAGCCGGGTATCGTTAGCTTATTGCGCAATGAAATAAAACAATTACTAAAACAAAGCAAATACGCTCAAACGTTAGATGAAGCCCGTAATGCAGTGCGCTCAGCCAAGAAAAAACTTGATGAAGTCAAAATACTAGGAGGGGTGGATGAAGATTATTCCGAATTGCAAGAGAGTTGCACTAAGGAAAATGCCATAATAGAAGAATTGTCTGATGAATTAGATCGAGCCAAAAGGGCATTGGCCACAAAGAGTAAAATTTTCCCTAGAGACACTTACCAGGCTAGCACTCGAGTTCGTGAGCGATTCCAAAACGATCCAGCTATCATTGATCTGGAAAAAGGTCTGCGCGGTTACAAATTAATTATAGGTGTTATCTGGTCTTTTGCTGTAATAGCACTTATATTATTAGTGATTTCGTTGTGGAATAATATTGTTAGAGACTGGGTATTTCCTCCTCCTCCGACTGGCACACCCACATTAACTGCTACGGAGACTATAACACCCTTGCCGACATCAACTTCGACAATTACCCCAACAGCCACCGCTACCCTGACGCCTTCGCTTACACCGCTCCCGCCAATGTGTACAATTCAAGAAAGGGCATGGATTAAAAATGGTTGTTATTCAGCCTTTAATGCAATTGGGGACAGGGTCCCCGAAGGAGCAACCGTAATTATTGACCCGGATCATGGCGTGAAAACGGACACCACCGGACTGCAATGTATTTATGTGACATACAAAGATGGTGAAAAGGAAGTGTCCGGTTGGTTATTAATGTCATCTTGCAGTAACGAATAATCAAGGTAACCATGCAACCATTGTATGGCATTGTAAAATTTTCTGTAGGTTTTTTAGCAGTGGCCTATGTGGCTTATCTTGCATGGGGAGCGCCGAAGGTGTGGGTAGAAATTCGGAAAATGTGTTTGGAAAATTTGTTGCCGCGTAAATGGTTATTGCTGGCTGCTTTGCCACTTTTGAGTCACTGGTTGATAAAGAAACAATTGAGGTCAACTCGTATGTGTTGGCCTCAATTGCAAATACAGAACCCTGAAATAAACCTGGATGTTGCAAGGCCTATAAGGATTGATAACGTCCAGTGGCTTTTGTTCAGCAAGCAACGCGAAAAACGTAGCGGAGATCAAATCGGAACGCGCTTTTATCCACTGGAAGCAGGATCAAATTGCTATGAATTTTATCCCGTTGACGGTCAGCGTGATGAGGATGAACACAAAATCCCAGTTGGTGTTCCGTACCATCTATATAAAAACCTGGAACATCCTTGGGCGCGTTTATATTTTGATTCGTACAAGCAGCACTGGAAACTAAAAAATATTTCACGAAATGGGATTGTTATTCCAAAATATCAATTGAACGGTATCGATGATATCGATGATGATTCGTTCGAATTTATTCAAAGTGGCGAACGACCTGAGTTGATTCTGAGAAATGGTGATTTCTTCGTAATAGGATTTGTCGAATTTCAAATCGTACGGCTTCCCACCCTAGGTGTTTTTCGATCAGATTTGGGTGAAGATGTATTTTTGCGCCTTCCGTTGAAGCATTCAGTATGGATTGGGCATAGTAAAGAACAACCTTTGGCTATTCGAAAATTATGTTATTACCCGAAAACAGAAGTATGCAAATACAAACATATTAAGCTTAGAAGAAATATGATTGAATATGTCGCGGGTGATATCACTTACATCAGTTCGTCAGGAATTCGGCGGATATTAGAGAAGGGTGTTGTAATGTGTGAATTAACTCCAGGCGATCAATTTTATATTGGTGACCCAGAAAAAATTTATCGTGTAGATTATATTATAGACCCGGCAACTGGAGGAATGGGGTAATATGCCTGGTGGTCCAACTTTTCCAGTCTGGGTAAATAACCCGTATATTAGGCAGCAATATTATTCGATACTTTCTCTGCACCCTCGTGTAGAGAAAATACTCATTTGGCTATTTGGAAACCCTAGCTTCCCATTTTGGCTCCGTGACGAAATTGTAAAAGGTCTTGATGTTTGGCAACGCCAATCGGCTCTACAAGTTTCAAATTCTGAACTATCAATTGTTACAATACACTTATCTCCCTTATTAAGTGACGTTCTACAAAGCGATCTTAAATTTAATACCAATGAAGGCTATAAAAAAAATCTTGGGCATTGGTTAACAGAACAAATTGCCGCATTGAAAATTTCGTCTCCAACCTTTCTACGAACTTTGCCAAATGTCGTATGTGTTGTTGATGACGCTGAAACTCAAAATTACGAAACATCCCACTTTCTATTGCAAGGGGAGAGATTAATGCTGAAAATCTTGCAAAGTAAAATATTGCATTATCTTCTTCGTGTGTTTCAAGTTTGTGTTGGAGCACCCAAAGCTATCTTCCACTATCTGAGATTGCTCTGGGATGGACAGAGTACAACATCTGCTTGGAATCAGCATATAAAGCATCAGCAATCTGGAGTAATGCGATTGGAAAAAATCATGGCAGATGATTTGAGTAAACCGTTTGTGTCAATTTCAGTGCGACAAATATATGGTTCTGTGCAATTTAAACTTAAGCCAATAATTCCTTTTGGTATGTCGTCATTCTCAATAGTGTCATCACTAACTTTTGGATCTTCAAGGTTTGGAACTAGCCAATCAGCATCATTTAGGAAAAAAATTCCTCTAGTTGCGCCAGAGCATATAAAGATTATTCCGTTTTCTGAGCATAGTATTTGGCTTACGCATCTAGGAGAGCACGAAACTTGGGTTGGCCGAGGTAAATCTGGTTGGAAATTTGTGCCCAAAGACGCTTGGATTTCTGTTGATTTGAATGAGCGGATATTGCTTGGGCGTGTAGTAGATTTTGGTAGAGAACAATATGTGGTTCCAGGTAGTCTAATTTTTGAAATCGTTGATTCTAACCAGGAGAATGTAGGATATATAAATGGCTGACAATATTATAATCCTACCAGGCAGTTACCTGCGCGGTAAGTTTGGTAGAAGATATCAGATTGAGAGGCAAGTTAATATTTTAAATTCTACACCCGACTACTCACCAACAACAGTATCTCCGCGTCTACCTCGCCCTCGGCCCGTTGTTTATAAAGCTAAAAATAAGTCAGGCAGCAAACATTTTGCTATTAAATTAGTGGCAGAACAAGACCGACAACATTTAGCGAATGAAATATTGGCTTTGAAACGTGCCTGGTTTGTGCCAAGTGTTCCCACGATAATTGAAAATCTAACAAATGACTCGAAATATAATGTCTGGTTTTTTGCATATCAGTGGTTTGATGATCGGGATTGGGTACCATTGAATCGGATAATTACTCAGCAACCTTTATCACGGTTTACTGAGGAGAAGGCTTATATGTATATGGTTCAGTTGCAGAATGCATTAAAAGCGCATTTATGGATTTTACACACACTTGGCCTCTATCATGGTGATCTCAAAAGTGAACACATTCTCGTTCGTAAAAATAGTGCAAAAAAACAAGATCAGTTACTGGATATTGATTTTGGCTCTTTAGACTTTCGGAAAATCCGCATCATTGATTTTGGTTTTGCGTATCTTCGTCCTCATGTTTTTAGCAAGGTGCGTCGTATTTTTCCTAATCGTTGGCAAGGTGGTAGCGTTGGTTATAGCAATCCCTATTTTTGGCATAAAGAACATACACATTCTATTGATCTTCGTTCTCTTCCTGCCATAGACCATTATGGTATGAATGCAATTCTATATTACGCATTTTCTGGGGAGTGTTTTCCGATGGCATCACCTGCGTATCGTTCTCTTAGCCAACCTGGAAGCGGGGGAAAGGTGGCTGCTTTTTGTAAATCGTATAACGAATCTATAGGGAAACGAGTGCATGATTTACATCAAGGGGGGCATCACAAATTAGGTAAACTAATGAAAAGAATTATAATGAATCTATGTGCCCCAGATAATTTTTAGGGACTACAATTTATGCCTATAAAGAGATCAAAAGGAACATATTTTACACGAGATGGACGCTGGCATAGAGACGCTGAGATCATTGCAGTAAATTTCACTATGCCACTGCCTGTTGAGCTTCAACAAAGTCAAAGAATTATTCTTGATTATGGCGTTAGCGCGATAAGAACGAACAAAACTGGCGAATCCAATATTTTTAAAGGACCTGGAAATCTTGAGTTATATGGAAATGATCTACACTCGATATTATTGTTTCGAAACTCGTTTAAAGTGGTATTCCCTTGTTTCGGTGGCAAGTTAAAGATTCATTTTTCAATAGATACTGATTGGTTGTATAAATTTTATCAGGCTTGGTTAATGGATACTACTATTTTTGTCGAGCAGCATGTTGAGGATGAATTTCGCGATATAGTTGAAAAAGTTGTTAGTAAATATTTTAGCGTAAACAGGGATCAAAATAGTGAATCAAATTATATAGGTGAGCAAATTGTAAATGCTGTAGAGCTAGTATTTTCTCAACGGTTACATGATTTTGGCTTATTGCTTGAAAGAGTGCGTCTTATTTCACAAAACGGCCAAGAGATGAAGCCCGCGTGTAGTTCTCAAGTTTTACAAGATCCTTTTCGGCCATGTTGGATTTGGTTTTCGGATGCGAAACCTGAAGTCGTTTTGATTGAAAAAGATTTATTATATATTGGGGGTGGAGAAAATCCTGATTTGCTAATACCATATTTGAAAAGATATGCATTGTGGGAAGATGAGCGTACTCAAGCATTCATGCTTCCGATGAATACTGGAATGCGAGATGTCCTCCCTATTATGAAAATTGAATGTCTATCAAACGAGAGATTTGTTTTATATTTCCCGTGGCCAAGTATGGGGATGAGTGTTAGTCAAGTGTTTAATTGCCGTATCAATAACAGAACAGTTATTCCTAGACATCCTTATGCATTGCGTGGTTTTGAGCGAATTGACTTTATTGGGCAACCGTTGGGAAATGCGCTATTTATTCCCCCTGTACCCTATTCAAGGATGAATCTTTCGGAGCAAATTCTGTCTGAGTTAGAAGAATATGGTTTATGGGCGAGTGCGGGGTATGGGTGGATGCAATTTGGACGTCTTGATAGAGCTCTTAAAGCTTTTGAGTGCAGCATTCAAGGGAGAATATCAAATCACGTACGAGCTAAAATATTACTGTTGATAGTAGATATTTTGACTCGGCAGCAAAATGAAGATACTCAAGCCCGGCAAAATATTTGGAAATACCAAGATGAAGCACACTCTATTCTTGGCACTCCATCTTTTCGCATTAACATAACAGGCAAGATGACTCGTGTAGGGGAAAAAACACGTTTGTGTGTAAAAGGGCGAAATTTCTCGGACAAACATGATGCTTATGATGTCCATATAAATTGGCGATGTGATGGGGTAGGTGCTGATAATGTGCTTGATTTTGGAAATATTAGGGCAGGGGAGCGATTTGGCCCAAAATATATGGATGTTTTGCCTATAGTGGATGGAGATTTTCCAGTAGAGATTCGTGTAGAATTTAAAACATCTGAAAATAAAATATTTGAACAACTTAATTCTGATCATTTTAACGTAATAAAGCGAAAACCCAGAATAAACGTTGAAAATGTAGGGGGTGTGCGGTTTGAGGGAGATATTGATTCGATGCCTGACATTGAAATTAAACAAGATGCCGGGTTTATTAATATTCGTGAAATTCGAAGCAAATAGTCGATTTTTGAAATTTACAAACCGAACAACCAGCGGTTCTGTTCTATGTATGGATATGCTCATCCGCGAGAGACTTCACCACGCTATTGCCATCAAGCGGTAACTCATTCGAGTAGAATTCAGCAAATGATCTAAAGTCTGATATTAAATAATCGCAACATAAACACAAAAGGGAAAGCAAAGTAAGGGGTTATTATGGTATATGCAACGGGTGATGAGCTAACTGCTAGCTACCGCATCAAGAGTTTTTTGAATGCGGGTTCTTTCGGTGAGGTCTACCGCGTGACACATTTGGGGCTGAAGGTCGAGCGCGCCATAAAAATTCTCAAGCGCGACGCACCGGGCTTGGGCAGTACTGAGTTTGGTGATTTTCAGCAGCGTTTCCAGCAGGAAGCACAGTTAGGGGCAATGCTAAATACACCGACACCGCATCCCAATCTATTACAGGTACATCATTTTCATCAGGGGGATGATTTGCTGTTCCTCGAAATGGAATATGCCCCTGGCGGCAGCCTGTCCGAACGCATTGCCCGCGCCCGCAAGGAAAAACACCCGATTCCCATTGATGAAGCCATTCAAATCGGCATCGACATCGCTTCCGGGCTGGCGGTGTTGCACGAACAAGATATTGTTCATCGCGACATCAAGCCCAGCAATATTCTCTTTGATGATAATAGGCGCGCCAATGTGGCTGATTTGGGCCTGGCGCAAATCCCTGGCGGGGTTTCGATGCGTTCACAGCTTAGTGTGCCCGCGCCCCACCCCGGCACGCCTGCCTATATGAGCCCCGAACAGAAGGACACTCGCGAGTACCTGACCTCCGCTTCGGATGTGTATACGCTGGGAGCGGTGTTGTTTGAAGTCCTGACCGGGCGGATTTATAGCGGTCAACGTGCTGATACGCGAGCGCGTTCTTTGCGTTCCGACGTTCCCAAATGGCTGGATGATTTGATTGCCCGGATGCTCTCGGATACTCCGCAGGAGCGTCCCTGGGATGGGGCTGAAGTTGCTAAACTACTTAAAAAGGGTGGTAATGAGAAGAAATGCTTAGGCAAATTCCCGCGCTGGGTGTGTTGGGTAACGGTTCTAGTTGTTGGATTGGGATTGATATTTGGGGCTTTCCAGTTAGCAGATCGAGAAGTAATTTTGCCAACACCTATCGCAACAAGAACAGCGACTATTGAAGTTACGGATACGTTAAGACCAACTTTGACTCCAACTCCGCCCCCAACATTTACAAAAACAATTGCTCCTACAGGAACACCGACAAATACTTCGACAACAACAAGTACTGTTACGAATACCCCAACAGACACACAAACTATATTACCAACAGCAAACCCGATGCAGTACTATACACTTACTGTAGTAAATAAGACAGGTGCTTATAGATTTATTGTAAACGTTGGAGGCCTCTCTTATGTGATTAGCGATGGATCGTCCAAGAGCTTTCAAGTAATTGCCAATCAAGTATACTCAATCCAGACGCGTATTTGTGTTTTCAACGGGGAAGAAACGGTAAATACAGGCTGCCATGACATAAACAACTCATTTAGTGAACAATTTAGTAAAGATACAACTTGGATTGCTACTTCTTCAAAGTATTTTAATGATTTTTAGAACCCCGTTATTTGAATCTCTGTCAATTATTGAATCGACGTACAACAATAGATGTCTCAATAGCATATGTTCAACTATTTCCAGTGCGTGTTTTGTTGGCGTTAATACCCTTCACATTCATCAGCAGAATCCTATCGCTGGTCATCCATGAAGTGATTGGACATGCCTGGGTGTCGAGATGGTTTGGCAGTGCGGCGAACAGTTTCTATGTTGCGCCTGGGGTGGTGGGATATGCTTCATGGCATAATCCAGAGGGCGTTACCCTTCTTCAGCGAAATATCATTTCGGTGGGTGGATCGGCCTCCGGCATGGTGTTTGGATTAGGGTTGTTCCTATTGGCTGTGCTGCTAGCTCGCAGATCACCGCACTGGATTCACGGGATGTTGGCCATCGGCGGGGCATTGAGTTTTGGCAACGATGCAGCTTATCTGCTTATCAGTCCGTTGATCGAGTGGGGCGATGGCTATTCGTTGCTGAACAACGGCGTGCCGCCTTATGCATTTGTTCTCTTTGGGCTTATCTCGATGACTTTTTTGCTGGGGTATATGATCCCTACGGCGGTGAACTTACTATCAAGCTATTATGCAGTATCGTCATTCTGGCGAGTTTGGGCGATTTTTATATCAGTGATGATTGCGCCGTATATTTACGAATTTCCTAAAGCCTACTTTTTCTTTCAGGAACATTTTTCGCGGAAAATCATCTATCTTGGCCTGACTGTATTTCTGTCGCCGATTATTAGCTTTGTAGCCTATAAATCGCCTATAATATCCAGGGCGCGCCACGCTTCGACGACGCGTGAAATGCCAGCAGCGGGCGTACTTCTGATTTGGAGCATCGCCATTTTTATGGAAATTGGGTTCACAGCCTACTTCGGCCTGAACATGGAGATGAAACCCCTTTTTTAAAATGTGACCAGGGAATTTAACATGGAAAGTATTCAACTCGGCAAATATCAATTGCATGAAGAACTTGGCCGCGGCGGATTTGCTACGGTCTACCGGGCGACGCATGAGACGCTGGGCACGGAAGTGGCCGTCAAGGTGCTGGCTCCGGCGTATGTCAGCGATGTTGCGGCGCGGCAGCGCTTTATCCAGGGGGCGCAGACGGCTTCGCAGTTGGAGCATGCCCATATTGTGCGCGTGCTGGATTTGTTCGACGAAGGCGAGCAGGTCTTTCTGGCGATGGAATACCTGCCCGGCGGCGATTTGAATGCCTGGCTCTCGGAACGCGGGGATATGCGCCGCGGCGAAATCCTGTCGCTGCTGGCTCAGGTCGCTGATGCGCTGGATTATGCTCACTCACAAGGGGTGCTGCATCGCGATGTCAAACCCACCAATATTCTTATTGATACACAAGGCCGGGCGCGCCTGTGCGATTTTGGTCTGGTGCGTGTCGCTGATGCGCCGCGTTTGACGCGCGTCGGCAGTGTGGTTGGGACGGCTAATTATATTTCGCCAGAACAGGCCGAAAGCAAAACACTGGATGGGCGCGCTGACCAGTATTCGCTGGCGGTGGTGGCGTATGAGTTATTTGTAGGCCAGTTGCCTTTTCAGGGTGAAAACTCAACTTCGATTTCGCTGATGCACGTTACCAAGCCGCCACCCGCGCCGGGTGACGTTAACCCAGAAATCCCGGCAGAAGTCAGCGAGTGCCTTCTGCGTGCGCTTTCGAAAGACCCCGCCGAACGTTATGCCAGTTGTGCCGAGTTTACCGCCGCATTGGAAGCGGCCTGGGCCGCCAGTGAGCGTGATGCCATCCGGCAGGCGATGGCCGCCGTGCGCAGTTTGTTGGAGCAGGGCGAATTTGAGCAGGCCCGCACTCAATTGGATGAAGCTCGCCGTTTGTTGGCGCGTCACCCAGGAATGGCCGACACCCTGGACGAGTTAGAGCGCACCAGCCGCGCCGCGGAGCTATACCAGCAGATCAGCCGCAACTGGCAGACTGCCCGGCGCAAGGCTCAGGATGTGCTCGCTATGTACCCGGATTTTCCCGATGCGCAGGATGTATTTACAACCCTCGGACTGAGAAAAAAGCCCCGACAACGCCTGACCACCCCGGAACTGGTGCGCCAGTCCGCCTTGGGATTGGGAATCGGCCTTCCTGCGGCAGCGATCCTTTTTTATCTGGCATTTTTGTTCATTACAAAATAGCTATCAGCTTTCAGCCGTCAGTTGTCAGCACTGATAGCTGAAAGCTGTCCACTGAAAGCTAAAAAACCATGCAAGATTTTCGAAAACTCAAAGTCTGGGAAAAAGCACATCAGCTAACGCTGGCAATTTACGCGGCGACCAAAGATTTCCCCAAAGATGAACTTTACGGCGTGACCAGCCAGATGCGCCGGGCTGCGGCTTCCATCCCTACAAATATCGCAGAAGGATGCGGCCGTGGCAGCGATGCCGATTTTGCCCGCTTCGTCCAGATTGCACTCGGATCGGCCAGTGAGTTGGAATATTTGGTTGTTCTTGCCCGCGATTTGAACTATTTGTCCCCGGAACAGGCTTCTTTTTTGGAAGCGGCTATTCAGGAAATCAAACGCATGTTGACCGGACTTATCAAGACGTTAAGAGCATAAAGCTATCAGCTATCAGCTATCAGTTTTTAGTTTTTAGTTTTTAGCTGACAGCTGATAACCGATAGCTGAAAACTGACCGCTCTACCACAGGAAAATCACTATGACAGAAAACAACCCCCTCGGCACGCTGGGACGCTACACAATTATCGAAGAAATTGGGCGCGGCGGGTTTAGCGTGGTGTATAAGGCCGAAAATGCCGCCCTGAAGAAGACCGTGGCCATCAAAATGATGCTGCCAGCCCTGTTTCACGATCCGCAAAGCATTGAGCGCTTTATCAACGAAGCGCGCAGCGTGGCCGCCTTGCAGCACGGACAGATTACGCGCGTGCTCGATCTGGACGAAGACGAAGGCCGCCTGTTTATGGCGCTGGAATATCTGCCGGGCGGCGATTTGCAAAACTGGATTCAGGCTCATGGACAGCCGCCGTTCCGTCAGGCGGCAGGGATGATTGGCGATATTGCCGCCGCGCTGGATTATGCCCACGCCCAGGGGGTTATACATGGCGATGTGAAGCCGGGCAATATTTTGCTGATGGATGCCGCCGAAGGCACGGCGCGGCGCGCCAAGCTGGGCGATTTTGGCATTTTACGGGCTGTGGAAAGCTCGGGCGTGACCAGCGCCGATATGACCCGCGGCACCCCCTACTATATCTCGCCCGAACAGGCCGAAGGCAGCGCGGCCACGCCCAAAGCCGATCAATATGCCCTGGGCGTGGTGGCCTACGAACTCTTCACCGGACAGGTGCCTTTTGGCGGCGATACCCCGCTGGCGATTTATCTCAAACACGTGCGTGAAGAACCGCGGCCGCCCAGCGCCTTAAACCCTTTAGTGACGCCCGCGCTTGAAGCCGTTTTGCTCAAGGCGCTGGGCAAAGACCCTGCCGAACGCTACGCCAACTGCCACGATTTTGCCGCCGCCCTGCGTGAAGCCGTTGCCGCCACCGAAAACGAGCAATTTGAATCCCTGATGGTGCAGGCGCAGCAAGCCTTGAAGAGCCACAACCCCGAAAACGCCCGCCCGCTGATCAAGACCGCCCTGCAAATTATGCCGGAAGATAGCGCCGCCCGCGCCCTGTGGGAAAAACTCGAAGGCCAGGAGCGCGCTCAACGAGCGTATGACGAAGCCGCCGCCGGGCTGCAAAGCGCCGTGGGGCAGGCTAAAAAATTGCGCGCTGCTGAGAGCGTACCACCCGACCCCGACGGCCTGCTCGATAAACTGGCCCCGCCTGCACCCCCGGCCTGGAAAACATTGCTGCAGCGCTGGCAAACGGGGTTGATCTTGGGTGCAGTGGTATTTGTGATGGGTGTTTTGGGGGCGCTGATTTGGAGTAGTTATGCCAGCAGCAACGTTGGAACCGGGCATCAAAACACCCTGGTGGCCCTGCGCTATGGCACGCCGACATTTACACTTACGTTTACTCCTACGCCTACACCGACCTATACCCCCACGTTTACGCTGACCCCCTCTCTGACTCCCACACTTACCTTCACCCCCACCCTGACCCCAACGCCGCTGGCGGGTGCAATCCAGATTTCGCCCAAAGATGGCATGGTCATGGTGTATGTCCCGGCGGGTGAGTTTGAGATAGGCAGTGAAGATGGCAATAACGATGAAGAGCCAGTGCATGCCGTTTATCTGGATTCATACTGGATGGACCAGACAGAAGTCACCTACGAACAATACCAGCAATTTGTGCAAACTGAGAGTTATGACGGGGATAGTGGATGCGGAAGTGGAAACCACCCGGTAGCTTGTGTAGATTGGTATGGTGCTCAAGCCTACTGCGAATGGGCCGGACGCCGCCTGCCCACCGAAGCCGAGTGGGAGAAAGCGGCCCGCGGTGGTTTAGAAGGAATGAAATACCCTTGGGGAAATGAAAACCCGGTATGTAATTCTGGCGCAGAGAACGGCGCTAAATTTGATGATAATGCGGGTTGTAACGATACGGGTACAGAACCGGTGATGAGTTATGCTGCCAATGGCTATGGGTTGTATGATATGGCCGGAAACGTGTGGGAATGGGTATCCGATCGGTACGCCGGAGATTATTATGAGAACTCGCCCGACAATAACCCAACTGGCCCGGATTCGGGCAATTATCGTGTTCTGCGCGGCGGCTCCTGGAACGATAATGGTAGGAACGTCCGCTCCGCCAGTCGGGACAGGAATGTTCCGTCCGTTACCTGGGGCAGCAACGGTTTCCGTTGCGCCCGCTCGCAATGATTCTGGAATGCTGGTTTCTGTTTTTCTGAATTCTGAATCCTGCAATGATCCGTTTGAGATGTACATTGCGGGTATGAAACAGGATAAGAATTGCTTTGCTATTCCCCCCGAAGGGGGGCGAGTTTTTCAGTTTTCAGTGAGTAGGTTATTTCAATCGTCTGCGTTTAAGAATTGTGTTACAATAGCACATAAATACAGCACAAGTTGTGCTATATGCAGAGGTAATTATGACAGAAGCCATACAATCTACGGATTTA
>Ga0233437_1004542_pt1 | contig 16183 bp, 6 predicted proteins | sample SI_122_August201_FD_182714 | JGI IMG/M metagenome (GOLD analysis project Ga0233437, IMG submission 182714) | Seawater microbial communities from Saanich Inlet, British Columbia, Canada - SI_122_August2016_200_MG | ecosystem: Environmental > Aquatic > Marine > Inlet | place: Canada: British... | reverse complement strand
ACGTATAGGAAGCTCTCTATGACCTCTGTCGACCATAACAGCAAACTTGATACACTTTGGTCTGCCCATGTCCATCAAAGCATCAATAGCTGCTCTGCCGGTTCTCCCTGTGTAAAGCACATCATCTATCATGACAATGATTTTATCTTGGACACTAAAAGGTACGTCTGTTCCGTTTATAATCGGATGGTCTGAAAGAAGCGATAAATCATCTCTATAAAATGTGATGTCTAATATCCCAACTTGTATTTCTACTTCTTCGAATTTTTCGATATAGCCTGCAATACGCTTTGCTATCGGCACGCCTCTTCTTTGTATCCCAACAAGATATAAATCTTTTAAATCGCAATTTTCGATTATCTCATGAGATATTCTTTTTAATGCACGATCCATGTCCAGATCATCCATTATTTTAGCTTTATAATTCATAATCATCACCTTTGCCTTAATTAAACAAAAAACCTCGCATACACTGCAAGGCAACTAAGACTTTATGCAAAATAATTCAGGCTGTCTAAAACTTTAGACTTCTCCTAAAAAGCATAAACGATATAATCTCCTTGCGATATCACTGTACCGATTAAAGGTTAAATTTTCTAAAATCATTAAAACACATTTATAATAATTTATCAAGAACTTTTTATTCTCTTATCAAACAATTTTTACCGGACCCAATTAAGTCATGTCTTTTTGCCTTAATCAGTGCTTTTTTTACAAGCGCTTTGTTTTTAGGATTGTTAAACTGTAACAAAGCTCTCTGCATCAATTTTTCTTCTTCTGACTTTGGAACATATACTTTTTTTCCTGTTAACGGATTGATCCCTGTATAATACATACATGTCGATAACGTCCCCGGTGTCGGATAAAAATCTTGCACCTGCTCAGGAATAAATCCTTCTTTTTTCATATAAACTGCAAGTTCAATTGCGCTTTTAAGCATGCTGCCTGGATGAGATGAAATAAAATATGGCAGCACATATTGGTTTAGTCCTGCTTTTTTATTTGCCTGCTCAAAACTGTCTAAGAAAGATTTATATAAATCACTGCCAGGCTTATTCATTAAGGCCAAAACATCACAATTGATGTGTTCAGGGGCAGTTCTTAGCTGTCCGCTGACGTGATGCTTCGCTAATTCACCGATAAAATCATTTTTATTATCATATAACATATAGTCAAACCTTAACCCAGATCTAATAAACACTTTTTTTACTTTAGGCAAAGATCTAAGATCTTTTAGAACAGATAAATATTCTTCATGACTTATATTAAGATGTTTACATTTATTCGGATACAGACAAAGTCTTAGACATGGGTTATCATCGACTTTTTTACAGTATGCATCATAAAAATTAGCTGTAGGACCGCCGACATCATGGATATACCCTTTAAAATCCTCTTGCTTTGTCATCTCTATTGCTTCTTCTAAAATGCTCTCTTTGCTGCGTTTGCTTATATGCCTTCCTTGATGAAAGTTGATCGCACAAAAAGCACAGCCGCCGATACACCCTCTAGAAGATGTAATGCTGAATTTTACTTCATCTAAAGCGGGTATACTATCTTTATACATTGGATGCGGTGTTTTAGCAAACTTAAGAGAATAAATCGTGTCCATATCGTCTTTAGTTAAAGGCTCACATGGTGCATTTTGGACGAGAAATTTTTCTTCGTGAGATTGGACAAGAGCTTTAGCATGTCTGTAATCTAAATTTTGATACTGGGTTTTAAAGCTTTGCGCATATTTTTCTTTGCTCTTTAAAACTTCATCATATGAATTTAGCATCTCATAATCATAAACATTGTCTAAATTATCAGCAATATAACATGTCCCGTTAATAAATGTCATATCTTTAATTTTCATACCCGATTCAAAACATTCAGCAATCTCTATTAGCGGTTTTTCTCCCATGCCGTAAATCAATAAGTCTGCATCAGAGTCAAACAGTATTGACCTTCTGACTTTATCATCCCAATAATCATAATGAGCAAATCTTCTAAGGCTGGGCTCTATTCCTCCGATAATAATCGGCACATCACCATATGCTTCTCTAATTCGGTTTGTATATACAATGCTTGCCCTTTTGGGGCGTTTTCCTGTTTCTCCTCCTGGTGTATAAGCATCTTTTTTTCTGGGTCTTTTATTAACCGTATAAAGATTCACCATGCTGTCCATGTTCCCCGGGCTGACAAGAAAAGCATACTTCGGCTTGCCTAATTTTTTAAAACTTTCGCATGTCTTAAAATCCGGCTGTGCAATAATCCCAACACTGTAACCTAGTGTTTCTAACCATCTGCCTATTAGCGCCATAGCAAAAGAATGGTGATCTATATATGCATCACCAGTAATAATTATAAAATCCAATTGCTCAATGTTTCTGTTTTCTAAATCCGTTATGCTAACGGGTAAAAACTCATCCAAATCTAATTACCTGTCATTACATTTTTTTAAAGTATAACCTATCAGCTTAAGATAACACAAGCAATATGTTTTTTGTTGTCATCAATAATCGGAATATAATCTTCTGTTAACATTACGCCATCGAAGATAATTTTTTTGTAACTGCCGTCATTAAAATATTTGCTTTTAACTTCAATATTATATTCACTTTTATTGTATTTATATATGATAATAAACTCATCCCAATCATCAGGAATACAAGGTTTTATATAAATCCTGTCTCCTTGCTTCTTAAATCCAAGGATATGTTCTAATCCGGCACGATAGAGCCAGCATGCACTTCCTGTATACCATGTCCACCCTGCTCTGCCCTTCTCTGCTTCTGAATAAACATCACCAGCAACTGCATAAGGCTCAGCTTTATATTTTAGAACTCCTTGTTTTGTTGAAGTTAGATTTATTGGATTTATCATGTCAAACATTTTAAAAGCTATATTGTTTTTATTTAGTATAGCAGCCGAAATAATATACCAAGCCGCTGCATGAGTATATTGTCCACCGTTTTCTCTTACGCCTTTAACATAACTTTTAATATAACCAGGATTATTTTTAGAATCTCTAAATGGAGGATCTAAAAGTTTTATAATGCCTGCTTCCTCTTCTAGCAGCATATTGTATGCACTGTTAAATGAAGTTTCGCATCTTTTATTATCACATGCCCCGCTGATTGTTGCCCAACTCTGACTGATTAAATCAATTTTACACTCATCACTTTCTTTGCTTCCCAATGGATCGCCGTTATCATAAAAACCGCGCATATACCAGCTCCCGTCCCAAGCAGATTCTTCTATGCTTTTTTTAATATCTTCAGCGTAAAGTATAAGCATATTTTCAGTTTTAATTTCTTTCATGTGCTTGCTTATCTTAGAAAACTTAATTAGAACATCATATAAGAACATCGATAGCCAAACACTTTCGCCTTTTCCATTTTTGCCGACTCTATTCATACCATCGTTCCAATCTCCTCCTTTAATAAGTGCAAGACCGTGAGATCCAAGATTATATGCATGTAGTATTGCTTTTAATGAATGCGTATAGATATTTTCAACTATTTCAGATTCTTCAAACTCACCATATAAATCTTCTTTATTATCCGGAATATCTTGTGATTTTAAATAACTTACTTTCATATTTAAAATATTGTAATCATTAGTTGCTGAAATATATTCTGATAAAACGTATGGTAAAAATAATAAGTCATCTGAAATATGTGTCCTTACTCCTTTTGCTTTTTGATGCCACCAGTGTAAAACATCACCTTCGATAAACTGTCGCTTTGCACACCTTAAAATCTGTTCCTTCACAAGAAAAGGTTTAGTATAAAGAATAGATAAGACATCTTGAAGCTGATCTCTGAATCCATAACCACCGCCGGATTGGAAGTAACCAGTTCTGCTTAACAGCCTTGAGTTATATGTTTGATATATAAGCCATCCATTCATCATGTAGTCGAAAGATTTTTTCGGGGTTTTAACTTGAATACTGTTGCATATATCATTGTAATTTTTATTTACTACGCTAAATTCTGCATCAATTCCGCCTTCAGTTTTTAATATATCAATTGTATTTAAAATCTGTTTATCAGTTTCTTCAAACCCGCAAACGAAGTTAATCCTAATCTTTTGATTCGGTTTGATATGTTTTTTAACTTTTATAACAAGACATGTTTCTGAAAACTTACCTGTTTTATTGTTCAATTTTTCTTTTTTAAACATGTACGGTGTGTTTCCTGCTCCAAACGCACCAAACACTTCTTTTTTGTCGGATGTAAATTCATAATTTTCAGCTAGACATGTTATATATGCTTTTCCGTTAAACTCTCCAGTGTCTAAAAGGTTTTGTGCTGTTAAAGCGTTATCTTCAAGATTTTTTGTTACTATGTTTTTACACCAAAAATTATCCTCTGCTAAAACAGGTTCTAGATAATAAAACATAGAAAATTCCTTTTCTTCATCAGTTAAGTTTTCAATGTTAATAGAGTAAACTTTCGCTTTAATTTCACTGCATACAAATACGCACAACTTCGTATTTAGTATATTGTTATTTTCAAATATTGAATATCCTTTTCCATGAGTTATATTATAGCTTCCCTTAGAATCTTTAATCGGCATTAGGTTTTTAACATATCCATATTCATCATCTCTTAAATATAGTCCTTCTGATGGTATGTCATCAAAGCCCTGGTTTCTAAATGGAGTTATCCTAAACAGCCTTGCATTATAAGCCCAAGTGTACCCGCCGCCTTCAGATGAAATAACACTGCCGAAATTTTTATTTGCGAGTATGTTTACCCAAGGAGCAGGTAAAGTTTCATCTTCAGATGATATAATCGTATATTCTTCACCGTTATTTACAAAACCTCCGTATCCATTGTTAAAAGACTTTTCTTTCGATTTAAAATGTTCAATATCAGATAATTTACTATAATTTCTTTTAAAAAACTTGATATTATTATCATTTTCCGGCTCGACTAGCTGGTCTAAGATTGATTTTGATGCATCTAAGACAAGATTTGCACATGAAATAATACCGTCAATATCGCCTTTTTCAGCATATTCTGCTGCAATATAGACTGCTTTTGTTTTTACATAGTAACGTCCTTCTTTAGCATACCTTCCAATATACTCGTTAACTTTATCTTTTAATGATGAATAATAAACCTCTTGCTGCCTGTCGACTATGACCAAATTAATCGGTATGCTTTCATGCCTAAAAAAGTCAAACGACTTTATTAACAGTTTTATTCTTTTTAGGTCTGATGCTGTTTTAATAAACACTAATATGTATGGCTGTTTTTCATTTAATCCATACCTGAATAATCTCTCTTTTTTAAATGTATTATATTCAATCTTCTGCTTTTCTGATTGACTTAAATTAAAAATCACACTGCTTAATATTTTATTAAACATCTCCTTTTCCTGACTTGTAGTAGTGTCATATTCTTGTTTAACTAATGCAGCAGTTTTAGCAAGTTCAAAGACTGCATTGGCTTGAGAGATTTCATTAATACTGTCTAAATTTTCTCTTAATTCCTCTAAACTTTCGGATGCAGACGTAATAAAACATATTTGCTCTTCTGAATGCTGCATTATTTTTACTTCAGTTTTTATAGCTAAAGCTATTTTAGCCCCAGCATTCAAGTCTTCATTAAATCTAAAATTAAAGTTTTTAGCACAGTTAAGCCGCTTAAAAATTTTATCTAAATTTATTTGCCTTGTTACTGCTGTGTTTAAAGGGGATATACACTTTAGCCCTAAATATAAATCTATGTTTTCGTCTCTGCTCCTTTTTTTTATTATTAATAAATTTTTATCTTCTGTTTTAATTCTTTCTATAAATAGCGAAGAAAAAGCGGGATGTGATATATAGTCTTGGATTGAAGAGAGCATTGGTTTAATTACAGATGCTATTTCAAAAGATTTTATTTTATCATCACTATTAGTTAAAGTAATTTTTCTTAATTCTATGTTTATCTCAGGAGAAATACATACATCCATCTTGGATGTTACAAAATCATCTTTTCTTAAAAAACTTGCTTTGTAATCCAAAAAAACCGCATTATAACTATCCGGTTTTTTATCACTCGGAAGATAACCCATGCTCCAAGATTTATCATGAAACTTATCATTAATAAAAATGAAGTTTCCGCTGTTTACTCTCATATAGTCATTTGACCATTGATTCAGTAAAAGATCTTTATACTTTGAAAACCCTGTTCCAAGTTGAGTCAGCATACAAGAATAATTTCCGTTAGATAAAACATGCGCTTTAGGAGTTTCTTCGCCAGTTACTGTATATTTTGTTTTTTGAGTATATAGCTCTTGCAGCCCATTAGCCTTAGGCTGTATTGATTTATTGAAATCTTCTATTACTAAATTTCTAGGCACGCTTTTTTCTTTTAATATAGATTGTGTTGCCATAACCATTTTTGATGAATGGAATGTATTTTGCAGCTTTCCTTCATAAAAATAATTTGTTAGAGCAGACAATATCATCCCTTGATGGTGTGCCATATAACTTTTTACTATGCTGTATTTTATATTCCCTTTATTGCCGTGCACAAAATCTACCGCTTCATAAAGTCCATATCTAGAAACAACATTCATGGCCTTTAGCATCTTATAATTTTTTAAGCTCTCATTAGGGTTTACCATTAATCCCAGACATGATGAATATGGAGAAACTACAAGGTTGTTTTCATCAGAAAATTTTAAGCCTAATTTAGGGACGCCAAAAGCTTTATATTGATAAAACATATCAAAATCAAAAGCATAATAGCCCGATTCAGAAACGCCCCATGGTGTATTTCTTTTTTTACCATACCCAATTTGAATATCCATAACCGCATCATATGTTTCGTCCATTAAAGTTTCTTTATAGTTTTTCATAATTATAAGAGGCATAAGATATTCGAACATAGTGCCGCTCCATGATAATAAAACTCTTTTTTCTTGATTAATACCGACAGGTCTCATCAGCTTAAACCAATGTTTTGTAGGCACGTCGCCCTTTGCTATTGCTATAAAAGCTGTTTGTCTTGCCTCTGATGCTAAAAGATCATAATAAGACTCACTCATTTTTTTATGCTCATAATCATAACCAATTGAAAACAAATCCTTCTTACTGTTGTATAATGCACAAAAATTCATTTTATCTAATAAAACTTCCATCCTTCTTTTAAGCACTAAGATTTCATTTCTTTTAACCATAAGTTTTGTATTTGACTCTTTAATAAAATTCAATAATTTATTTGAATCATATTCAAGGTCTGTCATGCGCTTTAGTCTTGATAATCCTTTAATTTGTCTCGCTTGTTCTGTTATAAGATTATTCAGCGATATATAACCTATCCCGTTTTTTATCGTTTCTAAGCTTTTAACAGAATATTCTTCCTTGATATAGTAATTTTGCAGCATATCAACATAAGTGAAATACTCATTAATTTCATTTATATAAAGATCGATTGTTCGCTTGATATCACTATTTTGATAATTTGATATATATTTCGGCAGAATTTTATCTAATCCGTACAGCTGATTTAGCAGATCAAAAGTAGTTATCGTGCTGCCGTCAACCTTTTCTCTTAACGAGTTTAAAATTTTATCGTCAATCCCATCCATTTGACTTGCGAGAGAAAAATAAACGCCCTCTAGCGAGTTTTGATAAAGAGGCTCGTCTAGCGAGCTTTCTAAAGCTTCAATCATTAAAACCAAATAACATGCTAAATTACCGCTGTCTACAGCAGATATGTATTTAGGACTTAAAGCAATATTTTTTTCTAGATCATACCAATTATATAGATGCCCTTCCCACTTCTCCGCTTTTTCAATCCCCTCAATTATCCTGCTTACTTTATCAATCATATGAAAATATGGAATGTATCCAAAAACATATCCAGAATAAAAAGCAGTTAGCGAAAACCCCACATTTGTAGGCGATGTTCTGTAAACCGGCTCTTTTTTTGGATATTCTTGAAAATTATCCGGCGCCCAATAATAATGCTCATGCTTGCAAAGATCTTCAAAATATAGATAAGTTTTTCTCGCAAGAAGATTTAGTTCTTTATATTCATAAGAGCCGATATTTATTTTTTTCTGCTTGATTTCTTCGCTAATAAAATATGCTATGTATGGGGCAACTATCCATACCAATATCATTAGAACCAACCATAGCTTAAAGCTTCCTCCTAGTATAATGTAAATGATTAATACTATGATTGCTAGTAATGGTGATATCCACATCTTTTTATAAAAATATCTCTTGCTTTGTTTATTTTCCTTTTCGCTTTCATCAGCTGTTTTCCATTCTAATAGATTTTTTTTAGAAATTATCATACGATATAATGTTCTAAATATTGCATCCAACATTAAATAAGCTTCAAAAAGCAAAAATGAAAATTTGTAGAACGATTCAAAAAATGCGTCTTTTGTTTCTAAAAATGCGTCTATTAAAGTAGCACCTTTTTTTCTATTTTTCACTAAATTTATCAAGTTAACAATTAGAGAAATAATTGGTTCAAAAAAATAGGGTGTAAATCCAACAAGAAATAAAAAGAACGGCAGTTTTTTAAATATCGTCAATCCTAATATAATGACTATTGCAGCAAAAATAGGCAGAGCACTTCTTCTTAAGTTATCTATAATTTGATATTTCCCAAGATTATCAATCGGATTTGAATAAATCTCTTTTTCTTTATTTTTTACCGTTCCTTTTAGCCAAGCCAAATGCTGCCAGTCTCCTCTTGTCCACCGATGCTGCCTTTGTGCCCATGAGATATAATTTTTTGGATACCCATCCATAAATACAACATCAGACGATAAGCCTGTTCTTAGATAATGGCCTTCTAAGAAATCATGGCTTAATACTCTTTCATCTTCAAAAGCACCCTCTAAAACCAGAATATAGGTTTTAAGATCAAATATTGCTTTGCCTGCAAATATACCTTCATTAAAAACGTCTTGATAAACATTAGAAGCACAAGCAGAATAAGAATCTAAACCAGGACTTCCAGCAAAGCTAAAAGCTAATTTTGATTTCGCAGCTTGTTCAATATCAACGCCAACTGTTGGTGTAATTAATCCATAACCACTTTCAACATGCTTCCCATCTTTTGATAAGATTGGCTTATTTAACGGATGCAGCATTGCACCAATTAGTTTTGCTGCTGATTCTCTTAATATTTGAGTATCAGAATCTATGGTTAAAATGAAATCTATACTTTCGGGTATATTGCTTTTTTCGATATAGAAAGAATCCGTTTTTTTTTCATACAGCATCTTACAAACATCCAGCACAGCACCACGTTTTCGTTCATAAGCGACATAGGCATTGTCTTTTTTTATTCTTCTTCGAGCATAAAAATAAAAAACCTCATTACCGTATTTTCTATTAAGCTTGACAATTTTTGATTTGCCATAATCGATTAAATTTTTTTCTGCATCAGATAATATTTTATTCGACTGTTTAAAATCTGCAACAAGAGCAAAAGATATATTTGAAAGCTTATTAGCTAAATAGTTTACTTCGATTCCTAAAATCTGATCATCCAAAGTCTTTTTATCTATAACTAAACATGGCGTAATAACCATCGTATTTTCTTTTGCTTGAGTTACCTTATCGTATGATAATCTTGGAATAAATCCGTTATCAAAATACTTCATAAAAATTCTATTTATAACAGAGGCACAAAGCGTAGTAAGCGGTATAAGCGAAGCTATGAAAGCAGTAAAAATAGAAATTACACCATAGCCGTTTTTAAAAACGACTATTCCTGCAAGTACAGAAAAACTTACTGCCGGAACAAATATACTCAACATATATGCTAAAAATCTTTTCTTCTTTTCATTAAATTTCTTATTTTGTTTATCACTAAACTCATATGTAAGTTCATCTTTTTCTTTTTCTAAAAGATAAAAACCTATATGTTTTTTATTTTTTTCATACAACTCTATCGCTTTTTTTGCTATGGATATCTCCGGCACATCAAAACTAATCGCAATTTTTTCAATATTTTTTCTATAATATTCTTTAGATTCAAAATCCATAGATCTGTATATTTCGTCTTTTGATAATATTTGATTAACTGTACATGCTTTTTCTAAAAAACCTTCCCAAGAAATATTAGATATTGTTCTGATAGAGTTTATTATGTTAGAAAGCATTATTTGATTTTTAGTCTTTACTGCTTGTGATTCTTCAATTTCTTTTTTAAGATTTATATCTTTTCTTTTTAGACATCTTAAAAATTCTTTATATCCTTTCTCCTTTTCACCCTTTTCCCCAATAAGCATATTAAACTCTTCTAAAAATCCACCATCAACTAAAATCGTATTAAAAGCCTGCTTATAAATTTCTACTAAAAATTCTTTATTATCATCATTCTTATTAAAGAGTTTTAAAATGCGATTTGCTTCTTTTTTAATCTTAAACCGGTAAAGCTGCGCAGATGATATTTGAGATAAATAATTAATCAGTGCGGCTCTTAACATAGTTGGAAGTGCATAAACCTCTTTCATCGAAAGTGGTTCATTTATTTGAAAAGCTTCTATAAATTCATAAAATAAACTTTCATCAAAAGCTCCTTGTCTATGAGCTATGAATTCAGATGCCAAGGTAAATGTCCTTGGATATCCTCTAAACACATTGTTTTTTAAGATAGGGTACTTACATGTTTTTAAGTTTTCAAGTTCCATCTTTTCTGTCTTTATTTGCTCTTCAATAAGATAATAATTGTCTAATATCCACTCACATATTCCATCTTTAGTGCCTTCGGAATTTATTCTCTTACAGCCTAAAAACATTCTTTTTATTAAGAATGCATTTGTGTTTAAGCTGGGCAGATATTTCACTGGGTTTTTTTTAATTTCAAAAAACCTTAAATCGTATGAAAGGCTTTTTGCATATTTTAATATAGTTTCTCTATCATATAGAATCTTATTTATTGCAAATGTAAATTTTCCTGGTTGTCTAAACTGTATATCATTTTTCAAAAAAAGTCCTCCAAGGTTTATATAAAATAAAATTATTAATCATTGCTAAATGAATTTTATGCTTATGATTATAATTATTTGTATTATTTACATATACAATTCAAAAAAATGCAAAATAAAAAACCTTGATGTAAAAAAACATCAAGGTTAAATATATTAAAATTATTTAAGACAAGCCTATAAGCCGAGTTCTGTTAAAAACGATCATCTATCTAGGCCGATTGTTACCAACCAGCTCAAGCGATTACAAAGGGCTTAGCGGGTACTATTAAATGCCCTTATACCAATCTTGCACCAGATGGGGTTTACATAAACAGATTATGTCACCATAATCCTGGTGAGCTCTTACCTCACCGTTCCATCCTTACCCGGGATAAATCCCTGGCGGTTTATTTCTGTTGCACTATCCTTAGAGTCGCCTCCACTGGACGTTATCCAGCATCCTTACCCTGTGGTGCTCGGACTTTCCTCGACGAAAATTCGTCGCGATCGCTCAGCTTGCTTAAAACTTTATTATCTATTTTTATTCTTTAATGAATATTATCCTGCCGCAACTTTCACATTCTAAAATTTCACCGTTTTGGATTTTAGACAGTCTGCTTGAAGGAATATTCATATTGCATCCCGGACACTTACTTCCCTTCACAAGGACAATAGGCATAGTAATGCTTTTTTTAATGCTGTTATATCTTTTAATCAAAGCAGGTTCAACATCTTTTTCAGATTTCTTCAGCTCTTTATTAAGGGCATCCAACTGTGGCTGACTTTCCTTAATCTCTAAATCATGTTTCTTTTTAAGGTCTGCAAACTCTTTTTTTGCCTTAGTCACCTTCACTAAAACACCCTTAAGCTTTTCATCAACACCTTCAGCAGAAGTGATTATTTTTTCTAGACGTTTTTTTTGCTTTTGTAAAATATCATAAAGCTTCTCTTGCTCTTGAACTAAAGATTTTATATATGGGAGCTCTACAGAATCAAGCTCATCCTTCGATGCTTCATCAATCTCTTTTCCAAGTAAATCAAGATCTTTTGTAAGCTTTATAAGCTGCTCTCCTGCATCCTGTACATCATTTTGCTTTACAATCAAGCTTTGCTCTAATTTTTTTATAGCAGCTTGTTGATTTTGAAGATAATCATGTATTTTTTGCAACCTTTTTCTCGTAGCAGTATTTTTTAATTTCTCATTTTCTTCTTCAAGTTTTAAATCTATCGTCTGATAGTTAAACAGTTTTTCAAGTTTTTCCAATCTTAATCCTCCTTCAAGTCTGTATCAATATATATAAAATTTATTAATTAAATCACTTCATATGGACATTTTTCTATTTCAGTTCGGCTTACAGCCACATTACATTGTATACTATCAAAGGCATGTTGTAAACTTTTAATTATCAATTCCATAAAATGCTTCTCAGTATCGTAATGCCCTGCATCGATCAAAGATAACCCCATCAATTCTGCATCAATATAGTGATTATGTTTTATTTCACCGGTTACTAAAACATCTGCATCTAATTCAAAAGCAGATTTTGTCATATCTGCTCCACTACCGCAGCAAACTGCAACTTTTGATATGTTTTTATCCATATTCCCGCTTATTCTAATCGCTTCAACATTTAGTTTTTCTTTTAAATCTACAGCAAAATCACTTAACTTTTTAGTTTTCTTAAGCTTTCCGATGCGGCCGAAAGAAAATGATTTGCTCGGATAATCTAAAGTAAATATATCAACCGCAGGGTGTTCATAATCATGTGCTTCTTTTATCGCTTTAATTGCACTATTAACTTTATCAGATTCGCATATGCATTCAATTTTTATTTCATCAACTACACCTAGTTTGTTTTTTTCTCCAATATGCGGGTTAGCCTTATCGCTCGGTCTAAAGCTTCCAATTCCTTTTATTTCGAACATACATTCTGAATATTCGCCGATCTCTCCTGCGCCAATTTTAACTAACGCCTGCTTTATTCTTTCAGCATTATCAGCTAGTGAATTTACGACGATTTTTTTATAAGGGTTATCATAGCCATTCATAAAATCAATATCTATTAACTCCAAGATATTTGCAAGTTCATGGTTTAAACCATCATCAGCTATATCAATATTAGTATGAGCTGAATAAATGCTTATTCCTTTTTTAACAGCATAAAACACAATATCATTTGATGAAATTTTATTAATTTCTTTAAAAATAACGGGATGATGAGAAATAATCAGGTTGCATCCTTTTTTATCTGCCTCGTCAATTATTGCTTTTGTAACATCAAGGCATACGAGTATACCGTTAAATTCCTCATTAGCATCAACCAAAAGCCCGCAGTTATCCCAATCCATACTATTTTTAAGTGGTGCAATTTCGTCCATTAATTCTAGCATTATTTTTTTTGAAACCATGAGCTAACCTCCTTATAAAACTTAAGTTTTTTAGAGAATTCTGATTTTTTATCGTCATTTTTATCTGATTTTTTTAAATTGTCAAGTGCTCTCTCACAATTTTTGATTTTTATCATCATATACTTTTCTAAATTCTCGTCTTTTCTATTTAAAATATGCTTTCCAAATTCTAATTCTATTTCAGAGTAATCTTCAGGCTTACCAGTTAATGCTGAAATTATCTGATAAAATTTGTTGTTTTCGTGCACTAATACTTCATTATCTATTAAAAATCCATTAGCTATCAGCCATTGTCTAACTATAGATTCTCTGTTGTTTGGGGATAAAATCAATCTGGTGCTTATATCTAATTTATTTTTGCCTTTTAACAGAATATCTCTCATCAATTCTCCACCGATACCAGATATTATTATTGTATCTGCTTCGCCGAACTCTAAAACATCCAGCCCATCCCCACATCTAAAACTGAATGAATCTAAAAGTTCTAATTCTTTTGCTGTTCTTCTGGCTTTATTAAGCGAAGGATTGCTTATGTCTGCTGCGATCACTTTTTTTGCTTTTTTCCTTAATAAAGCGGCAATACAAGTAAATCCATGATCGCACCCTATGTCTGCAATAACATTTGAGTTAGCTATAAGAGATAATAAACTCTCTATTCTTTTATCTATCTTAATATCTGTTTTTTTCATAGTTTAAATAAAAAACGGCACTCACATTTTTAGAAAAGCAAGTGCCTTATATAATCTTAAATCATTATCTTATTCTAAAAAGTCTCTTAGTTTTTTGCTTCTGCTTGGGTGTCTTAACTTTCTTAAAGCTTTCGCTTCAATTTGTCTTATTCTTTCCCTTGTAACTTGAAATTCTTTTCCAACTTCTTCTAAAGTCCTTGCTCTTCCGTCCTGCAGCCCAAACCTCAAGCTTAAAACTTTTTCTTCCCTTGGAGTTAAAGTGTCCAAAACATCCATAAGCTGTTCTTTTAAAAGAGTGAACGCCGCAGCTTCAGCAGGAGCGGGAGCATCTTCATCAGGGATAAAATCGCCTAAATGGCTGTCCTCTTCTTCTCCTATAGGAGTTTCTAAAGATACAGGCTCTTGAGCAATTTTTATAATCTCTCTAACCTTCTCTTCAGGGATGTCCATCTCTTTAGCAACCTCATCTGGCTGTGGATCTCTTCCATATTTTTGCAATAACTGTCTTGATACCCTAATAAGTTTGTTAATCGTCTCTACCATATGAACTGGAATTCTAATTGTTCTTGCCTGATCTGCTATTGCTCTTGTAATAGCTTGTCTAATCCACCATGTTGCATATGTGCTAAACTTATAACCTTTAGTGTAATCAAACTTTTCTACTGCTTTTATAAGCCCAAGATTACCCTCTTGGATTAAATCCAAAAACAGCATGCCTCTGCCCACATATCTTTTTGCAATACTAACTACAAGTCTAAGGTTTGCTTCTGCTAGCTTACGCTTAGCTCCTTCGTCGCCTTCACCCATCTTTTTAGCTAGTGTTACTTCTTCTTCTGCAGTAAGCAGCGGTACTTTACCAATCTCTTTTAGGTACATCCTTACAGGATCATCAATGTTAATCCCTTCGGGAATAGAAAGATCTAATTTTGCTGGTTTTTCTTCTTCGATTGTCTCTAGTTCTTTTTCGTCAACATCTTCAACAACATCAATTTTTGCAGATTCTAATGCAACTAAAATCTTATCTAAAGTTTCAGGCTTAATCGATTTATCATTAAAAGAATCATTCAACTGTTTATATGTTAATGTTCCTTTGTCTTTACCTTCACTAATAACTTTCTTAAGATTGTCCTGCTCTGACCCGCTTTTAAACTTGGTTGAAATAATCTGCTCTAACGACATTGTCTCTTCTTTAGGTTTAGCCGCTTTAACCCCTGCTTTATCAACTTTTTTCTTTGCAATTACAGCTTTTTCAACTTGGTTAATAGTTTTAACTGCTACTTTAGGTTTTCCAGTTTTAGGTTTTGCCGATTTATTTTTTACACTTTCGGCTTTTTTTTCTGTTGCCTTAGTAGTTTTTAAAGCTTTTTCCGTAGTTTCCGCAGCCTTGGTCTTTTTCTTTTTTGACTCAACATCTATTTTTTTAGATGACGACTTAATTTTTGCTTTCTTCTCTGCCAATTTCAATCCACCTTCCATCAATATGGTTTTTTCTTCTTTTCATGTAATTCTTTATTCAACTCGCTTATTTTTGCGAGAATCGTATCATTATTATTTGTTGTTTCTAATTCTTTATATAAATCATCCAAGTTTTCGTTAATAGCTTTTCTTTCAAACTCTTCTAAAACATGCTTTATATCTATATACGCGCTATTATCATCATCAAGTCTAGCCATAATCCCGCCTGCAATCGTTTGCTCTTCATTATTCAAGTCCGTTAACATTTCGGCATGCGTAGGCAAAATACCTTCTTTTATTCGATTATTTACTACATTTAGTATATTTTTTATTCTTTCATCCCTAAAATACGGCAAATATGCTTCAAAATCATATAATCCGATTTTTTTAGGATTAGCAATAAAGTACTCTGCTAATATCATTTCCAACTTAGATTTTTTGTTTTTCTCATTTTTTTTGTCTTTCGTAATAATATTATACCTATTATTGGAATCTATATTCGCATTAATAGTTTTAGACGATATTTGATCCTTTATAGCATCTATAGAGTGTCCTGTTTCTTTTGAAAGCCTTAAAATATATTGTTCTTGCTCAATTGGGTTTTTTAGTTTCCTTAAAATAATAGTTGCTTCAACAATATATTTTGCTTTATCCTCTTGTTTATTTAAATCATATTCTTCTGATAGTTTATCGATCTTAAAGTT
>Ga0233437_1004539_pt1 | contig 16195 bp, 6 predicted proteins | sample SI_122_August201_FD_182714 | JGI IMG/M metagenome (GOLD analysis project Ga0233437, IMG submission 182714) | Seawater microbial communities from Saanich Inlet, British Columbia, Canada - SI_122_August2016_200_MG | ecosystem: Environmental > Aquatic > Marine > Inlet | place: Canada: British... | reverse complement strand
ACCCGGCACTTAATTCAGCTCAACGCGATCGTATTCGGGGTGCTTTATTAGAAAAAGTAGTAACCCGCGTTCGGGGCGATTACGAATTTCATTGGTGGGCAACCGCGTACCGATGCAATTGGTGTGGCGTTTGTAATTCGGGTGTCGGATTAACAGGACTAGTGTTACTCACCGAGCATCCTCAACTAACCGATATTGTTGCAGAATCGTACAATCGTATTAACAGCATGTTTAACGAATTGGGAGAAGATGGCGGTTGGCAGGAAGGTGGCGGCTATTGGAATTATGGAGTTCATACTTCTACATTTTTTGCCGATGCCTTAAAGCGGATCACGAATTCAAAATACAATCTTTTTGAAAATGAGCGACTAAAAAATAACCCTGCTACTTTTCCTCTTCATATTTCGCTTCCCGGAAAACGTTCCCTTAATTTTGAAGATTCTGGCGGGAGTTCCTTAATTGGAAGCACTCATCTTCTAAATAAATTAGCAACTGAAACCAAAAGCAAAGAAGCTGCCTGGTACCGGACAAATTTGCTCGGAGCAGGCAACGATATTTTTGATATTATCTGGCCAAAACCTGAATTTAATTCGGTGCCTCCACAAAATCCTTCCAAATATTTTCGAACCATTGACTGGTGGATTTTACGCAGCGATTTTAAAGATTATAATAAAGTAATAGTTGCCGGAAAAGCAGGAATGAACGATGATCCTCACCACGGACACCTCGACATTGGTCATTTTGTGGTTTACTGGCAAGGCGAATATTTTATTCAGGATATTGGCAGAAAAGGATCGTACGATGAAAAGTATTTTGATGATATGCGTTTTGACTATCCACAAGCGTCAAGCATTGGGCACAATGTTTTGTTCGTGAATGGAGAAAAACAAATTTCTGCAAAGCTAAGAAAACAAGAATGGATTCCTGGAGTTGGTGGGAAAGTTGAAGAATTCCGAACCCTGGAAAATCTTGATTATGTAAGAATGAACCCTACAAAAGCGTATCCGAATAATGAATTAAAAGAATGGAAACGGCATGTTATTTTAGATAAACCGGAAATAACAGTTGTTTTGGATGAAGTGGATGCAGAACCTGATTCAGAAATTGAAATCCGTTTTCACCCTGGGGTAGATTTTGAGGTTAACGATGGTTTTGTTTTTATGGAAGGAGAAAAAGGGAAAATGGCTGTAATTCCGATTGCAATTGAAAACTTCGAAATAGAAAAAGGTAAACATGCCTCACAATTTATAAATGCAACCAACGATTTTTTCTGGGTAGATTATTTCGACATTGAAATTAATTCCAGCAAAGAAAAAACTGATGTTGCAACCATAATTCTTCCTGTTAAAAACATGGACGAAGCGCAAAAAATAGTTTCCACAAAAGAATTGAGAATAGATAACTCAGGAAATCTTACGATTTCATTTTCAGCAAACGGAGAAAAACATTCTTACGAGTTTGAAAACAGAAAAGGTGGTTTAGTCCTGAAAAATTAATCCGAAAGGATTGAATAATTGTAACCCCGGGTTTCAACCCGGGGATAATTAATGAATAATGAAAGAAGGTGCATCAAAGGAATTAACTTGAAAATCTGACCTGTCATGCACCGCACACTTGAAATTTTAATTGAAATGCAAAAAATACCAAATATGAAAACTCATTTACTATTTATCTCTATTTTAATCCTCACCATTCTTTCATGCACTCAACAGCAAAAAGAACCCATCACAATCGACGAAACTTCCAACACCGAATCAATCACCCAAACCATAAAAATAGACAGCGTTTGGGCAGGGCATCCTGTTGGATTCTGTTTATTTACGCATGAAAACCGGCAATACATTGCTTATTACAATGCTAATCGGAATATGGTTGTTGGACAGCGAAATCTGGATGAAGAGAATTTTCAGCTTCATATTATGCCACCAACTTCAAGAGAAACGGCTGGTGGTACAAGTACTGTTTTGGGTTGGGACAGTCATAATTCGGTAACAATAGGAATCGATAAAGAAGGTTATATCCATCTTTCCGGAAATGTTCATGTGCACCCGCTGACCTATTTCCGAAGCACCAAACCCAACGACATTTCAACTTTAGAACAAGTTTTTGAAATGGTGGGGACTGAAGAAAAAAGGACAACCTACCCGCATTTTATGTTGACAAAAGAAGGCGAAATGTTGTACCATTATCGAGATGGTGGCAGCGGAAACGGAAATGAAATTTATAACATATATTCCTGTGAAACTAAAAAATGGTTGCGGATGTTGGATGTTCCTTTAACCGACGGGCAAGGTTTAATGAACGCTTATCAAACACAGCCAACTCTTTTGAAAGATGGTTGGTACCACATGTATTGGGTATGGCGCGATACACCCGATTGTTCAACCAACCACGATTTATCGTACATGAAAAGTCCTGACCTGAAAAACTGGTTTAATGTTTTTGGAGAACAAATAAAAATGCCCGCAACTTTAGATGAAAAAACACTAATTGTTGATCCAATTCCTCCAAAAGGTGGCATAATTAACCTGGAGGCAAAAATGGTATTGGATGTAAAAAATAATCCGGTTTTTGCTTACCACAAATACGATTCTGCAGGTAACCTTCAGTTTTTTACCGCTCAAATTCAAAATGAAAAGTGGCTTTACAAGCAAATAACAAATTGGGATTATCGTTGGGAATTCTCAGGAAACGGAAGTATAAATAGCGAAGTCAGAATTAAAGGATTCCAAAAAAGAACGGATGGGAATTACGAAGTGGATTACTGGCATATAAAATACGGCAACGGTACAATTTTGTTAAACGAAAAATTTGAGAGTTTTGGTAAAGTTTTAAAACCGGAACCTTTTGGTACAGATTTGAAAATTGAAGGAACGTTCCCTGGCCTGGAAGTTCGAAGTTCCGGAGATATTGGAAATGCTGAGGATGAAAATTCACGTTACATTTTAAAATGGGAAACCATTAATCGTAATCGTGACCGACCACGCGAAAAGCCGTGGCCAGAATCCAGTCAGATGTATTTATATCGACTAAAAAAGTAACAAAATGAAATTTTTTTTAAAGCTGTTTGGAATCTTTCTTCTGGCAATAATATTTAATTTTTGTCAAAATAAGCCACAATCCGAAAAACCGGATTTTGTAAAAGAAAATATCGATTTTGCAGTTGAACAGTATTCATTTCAGACTGCAGCGATTGAAGATTCAGGGAAAGTACTCAATCCTAGAAATTTTATCGATGGCAAAATCAAATATATAAAACCGCAGGATTGGACGTCAGGATTTTTCCCGGGTAGTATGTGGTATATGTATGAATTAACCGGCGATGAAAAGTGGAGGAATTTTAGTGAAAAATATACTGAAGCACTGCAGGAAATTCAATTCCTTACCTGGCATCATGATGTAGGTTTTATGGTAGGGTGCAGTTATGGAAATGGTTTTAGAATTACCGGCAAAAAAGATTATGAGAACGTTATGATTCAAACAGCAAAATCTTTGTCAACTCGTTTTAAACCTGTAGCAGGAATTACCCAGTCGTGGAATGTTGATCGTGGCTGGCAGTCGGAAAGAGGCTGGGAATGTCCGGTAATTATTGATAATATGATGAATCTGGAACTTTTATTTAAAGCAACGGAACTTTCGGGCGATTCAACTTTTTATAACATTGCTGTTACTCATGCGAACAATACCATAAAAAATCATTTTCGCGCAGATTACAGTACATGGCATGTTATCGATTATAGTCTTGAAGATGGTTCGGTTCGTCACAAACACACAGCACAGGGATTTGCACACGAATCTACCTGGGCTCGTGGACAATCGTGGGCAATTTATGGATTTACCGTGGCTTATCGGGCAACCGGAAATATAAAGTATCTGGAACAGGCTCAAAAAGCTTTTGAATTTGTTGCCACACATCCAAATCTTCCTAAAGATGGAATACCCTACTGGGATTACAATGCGCCAAATATTCCCAATGGACTGCGCGATGTTTCATCAGCCGCAATTATGGCTTCTGCATTATATGAAATGTCAACCTTTTCAGAAAACAATGATTATAAAAATTGGGCTGATAAAATCATAAATTCGCTTGCAAGCGATAAATACAGAGCTAAAGTTGGTGAAAATGGATTTTTCCTTTTAATGCATTCTGTTGGAAGTATCCCACACAAGGCAGAGATTGATGTTCCGATAAATTATGCTGACTATTATTTTTTGGAGGCATTAAAACGAAAGTCAGAACTGGAAGACAGAAGGTTGTACTAACCTGGATTTCAAACTTCGGAATTATTTTTAAATATTAAAAGATTAGAAAATGAAAAAATATTTGATCCTGTTAATTGTATTTTTTTTGTTGAAATCAGTTGTTCTTCTAGCTCAGCCCGGCTGGCGCGAAATTACTACTGTTGAAGAAATCTGTTCGGCCTATCCCGAAGTTATGCAAAACATGCTTAATCAGTTTAATCTGGACTACATTGGGTTGGAAAAAGTAAAAGCTGCCAATGAAAATGGAAATTTGGTAGAAGCATGTAACGAACTTTTATCATATTACAAAAATGGAAATACAGCATCTTTTTTGAGGGTAACACAACCTGAGAAATCATCAAAAACAGATGCAAATGCCGATATTACCTTAACGAACGTTTTTATAGTTCAAAATGTAAGGGGTGAAGTAAAGTTTGGTGACGACGGCCACCGCGACTGGTATTTTAAAGGACCCAACAACGACCGCGAATGGGCTTGGCTTTCGAACAGGCATTCTCAAATTAGCAATGTTCTGTCAACTTACTTCGAAACGGGTAATCCTAAATATGCTGAATACATCGATTTATTTTTACGAGATTTTATTATAAAAAGTATGCCATATCCGGGAGTAAAAAGCAGTACTTCGGTTTGGAGGGGATTGGAAGTAGCTGCCCGGGCAAAAGTTTGGTCACGAATATTTTATGGCTTATTAAACAGTGAATATTTATCGCCTTCAACACAATTATTGATGTTGAGCAGTTTGCCAGACCATGCACATTATAACCGAAATTTTCATGGAGGTAATAATTGGCTGACCATGGAAATATCTGCTTTGGCAACGGTTGCAACAAACTGGCCAGAATATAAAAAATCGGAAGATTGGTTAGCTTATTCGGTTGAAACAATTAGTGAAAGTATGAAGGGGCAGGTTTATGAAGATGGAACGCAAACTGAGCTCACTTCGCATTACCACAATGTGGCAATGCAAAATTTTCACTTATTCAAAGAAATTTGCGACCGTGCAAATTACCCGCTTCCCGATTTCTTTAACGAAACAATTGAAAAAATGTACAGTTACATTGCTCATGTTATTCGGCCTGACGGAAATAGAATTTTAAATAATGATGGTGACCGGGGGAGTGATGTACAGTTAATTCTTCGGGGTGCAGAAACATTTAATAAACCGGAATGGAAGTTTGCTGCAACTAATGGAAATTCAGGGGTAGAGCCCAAAAACGGGCCTTCTTTTTTTTATCCATGGGCAGGACAGCTAATTTCGCGTAACAACTATTCGAAAGATGCTCATTGGTCGTTTTTCGATGTCGGTCCATGGGGAAGCGGACATCAGCACAACGACAAGCTTCATCTATCAATTTCAGCCTTTGGAAGAGATTTGTTGGTTGATGCCGGTCGCTTTGCTTACACAGGAGAAGTTGCTCAGAAATTTCGTGGATATGCCAAAGGAACTCAAGGACATAATTCAGTTTTAATTGATGGAAAAGGGCAAATGCCAGATACGCGTGTGGTGGATGAACCACTTTCAGAAATTCATTGGAAGATTACTCCGGAGTTTGATTACGCTTGGAATAGTTTCGATAAATACTTCGATGTGGAGGGAGTAAAACACAACCGTACAATGATGTATGTCCGTGATGAATTTTGGGTAATAGTTGATAAAATAGAAACTAAAATACCACGTGAAATTAAAACACTTTGGCATTGGCATCCCGATTGCAAAATTGAGGTTTTGAAAGATGGAATTGTTTCAACCATAAACGACAAGGGGAATTTGAAAGTTATTCCTATTAAGAAATCGACGTGGGTAATTGATGTTATTAAAGGACAGGAAGAACCTGAAATTCAAGGTTGGTACAGCGAAGAATACAATAAGTTTGAATCTAACGATGTTGTCATTCATTCCACAAAAATTAAGAGAGATAAAACTTTTGTTTGGCTATTGATTCCTTCAGTAAATGAAATATCAGAATTAAAAGCCAAACTTATCTCGGAAAATTCAAAAGAAATAATAGTAAAAATATCGAATGAACAAAAAGGAATCTGGCAACTTACTATTCCTTTTTCGAATAGTTATAATGCAAGACTAAATTTTAATTCAATTTCTAAATGATATTGCTCAAAGCGTTAAACATCGAAAACTATTTTTTTACAGTCGGCGGGAAACAGGAATATAGATTTTAAACGATTGTTTTAGATAATTTTGGATAACTTAAAATCAATAGTAATACCGATTACTATTTAATATGTGGCTACAATTCACTTAGTTTTTAAATTTCCCGACCATGGAATAAATTAATTAGTATATACTTTTTCAGGCCTTCGGATTGCCCTTACAACAAAGAAAATCCCCAACAATACAAAAGGAACACTTAGCCACTGTCCCATGTTCAATTGCATGGTTGCTTCAAATGCTTCTTGATCTTCTTTAATAAATTCGATTAAAAACCGGGCTGAAAATGCTAAAATAAAAAACGTTCCCGTAAATAATCCGGGTTTGTCTTTCGATTTAGTTTTCCAAAACAGGAATATTAAAACTCCAAATGTTAGTAAATATGCTAGTGCTTCATAAATTTGGGTTGGATGTTTAGCTACAGTTTCACCATTATTTTCAAAAATAAATCCCCATGGCAACGAAGTTTCAATACCGTAAATTTCAGAGTTCATTAAATTTCCCAGCCTAATAAAACCGATTGCCAAAGCAGTTGGAATTACTATTCTATCGAGTGTCCATAAAATTGTACGTTTGGTAACTACCCTGGAATGAATGTACATGGCAACGATAATTCCGATAGCTCCACCGTGGCTGGCTAATCCACCATGCCAAACTTTTAATATTTCTGATGGGTTTTGTGAATAATATTCCCACCCATAAAAGAAAACATGCCCTAAACGAGCCCCAAGAATTGTAGCAATTATTAAATAAAAGAACAGGCTATCGATCCATTTTTCGCTTACATTTTCCGATTTTAACATACGTTCGGCGACATAGTACCCCGTTAAAAACCCGGAGGCAAAAAGTAAACCATACCAACGAATTGACAATGGCCCAAGACTAAATATTTCGGGATTTATATTCCAGTGGATAAAATTCAGAAAGTTTATCATGTCTTTTATTTTTGGTAAATAAGTTTTTTAATAATTTTATTTGATTCTTAACTTTTTATGCCCCACCTCTGCCGTGACATTGTTTGAATTTTTTACCGCTTCCACATGGACAAGGTTCGTTGCGGCCTACTTTTTTTTCTACTTTAACAGGTTGGGGCCTCGAACGTTCTTGTGTTTGTGTATTAGCTCCATCCATTGGATTTTCTGCTCCCGGTAATTCTGATTTTTGAGTTTTATATCGGCTCATATCTGTCCTTCTTCTTGTTTCAGCCTCCTTCACCTGATCAGGATTCTGAATTGGGATTTGGCCTTTCATTAAGGTAGAGACCACATCTTTATTTACCTTGCTAACCATTACTTTAAAAAGATTAAACGACTCGAATTTGTAGATAAGCAAAGGATCTTTTTGCTCGTAAGAGGCGTTTTGTACCGACTGTTTCAAATCGTCCATTTCACGCAGTTGTTCTTTCCACGATTCGTCGATGGTGCTTAAAACAATTTGCTTTTGGTACGATTTAACAAGTTCTTTCCCTTTGTTCTGGTATGCTTTTTCAAGGTTGCAAATTATTTGGAACATTCGTTTGCCATCGGTAATTGGCACTACAATATTTTTGTAAACTTTCGATTTTGTTTCATAAACATTTTTAATAACCGGAAAAGCTTGTTTCGAAATGGTTTCTACTTTCCGCTTATACCCGCTTATCATTTTTTCATATATTTTCTCAGATATTCCAGCGGGATTCATTCTTTTAAAATCCTCTTCTGTAACAGGTAATTCTAACGAAAGCAGCCGCATCAATTCCATGTTAAAGTCTTCGAACAAATCAGATCCGTGGTATTCATTTACCAATTCTTCTACCGAATCGTACATCATATTCAAAACATCAACTTCAAGCCTTTCGCCAAACAGAGCGTGTTTTCGTTTTTTGTAAATAACTTCGCGTTGCGAGTTCATTACATCATCGTATTCCAGCAGGCGTTTTCTAATTCCAAAGTTATTCTCCTCTACTTTTTTCTGGGCCCTTTCAATCGATTTTGAAATCATAGAGTGCTGAATTACTTCACCATCTTTTAACCCCAATCTATCCATAACCCCCGAAATACGGTCGGAACCAAATAAACGCATCAAATCGTCTTCGAGGGAGACATAAAATTGAGAAGAACCAGGATCTCCCTGCCGTCCGGCTCGTCCACGTAACTGACGGTCAACACGCCTCGAATCATGCCTTTCGGTACCAATAATTGCCAAACCCCCGGCTTTTACAACTTCTACAGAAAGTTTAATGTCGGTACCACGGCCTGCCATATTGGTTGCAATTGTAACCATGCCTGCCCTTCCTGCTTCGGCAACTATTTCAGCTTCGCGGGCATGCATTTTGGCATTTAAAACATTATGTTTTATCCCCCTTATTTTCAACATCCGGCTCAGGAGTTCTGATATTTCAACCGAAGTGGTACCAACTAAAACAGGTCGGCTTTGTTTATTTAAGATTACAATTTCATCTATTGCTGCATTGTATTTTTCGCGCTTGGTTTTATACACCAAATCTTCCCGATCGTTTCGTACAATTGGCCGATTGGTCGGTACAACAACAACCTCTAATTTATAGATATCCCACAATTCGCCAGCCTCAGTTTCGGCAGTACCAGTCATACCTGCCAGTTTGTTGTACATCCTGAAATAATTCTGGAGTGTAATAGTTGCAAATGTTTGGGTGGCAGCTTCTACTTTCACCCTCTCTTTTGCTTCAATGGCCTGATGTAATCCATCGGAATAACGACGCCCTTCCATAATTCGGCCGGTTTGCTCATCAACAATTTTAACTTTATTATCGATAACAACGTATTCCACATCTTTTTCGAACATGGTGTACGCTTTAAACAACTGATTGATGGTATGAACGCGTTCCGATTTAATGGAATAATCCTGGAGTAATTTATCTTTTTTCGATTGCAATTCTTCTTGTGAAAGCCCAGAATTTTCCATATCGGCCATTTTCCCACCTATGTCAGGCAACACAAAAAATTCAGAATCATCTAATCCCGCAGAAATTAAATCAATTCCCTTGTCGGTCAATTCTACCGAATTCTGAGCTTCTTCGATAATAAAATAAAGAGGATCGGTAACTACATGCATATTTTTACTATTCTCCTGCATGTAAAAATTTTCTGTTTTTTGCATGAGTGCTTTCATGCCTTCTTCGCTCAGGAATTTTATTATCGATTTATTTTTAGGTAATCCTTTATGTGATCTGAGAAGTAACAAAGCACCTTCTTTTTTCTCATCGGCAGTTGCATCTTCTTTTGAAAGTATTCGTTTGGCGTCGATAAAAATGTGGTTGACCAAATCCCGCTGGGCCTTGAACAATTTTTCCACATAACTTTTCATCTGTTCAAACTGCTGGTTATCGCCTTTTGGGACCGGACCGGAAATAATAAGGGGTGTTCGGGCATCGTCAACTAAAACAGAATCAACCTCATCAACAATTGCGTATTGATGTTTCCGCTGTACCAAATCTTCGGGATTAATGGCCATGTTATCGCGCAGGTAATCGAACCCAAATTCGTTATTTGTGCCGAAAGTAATATCTGCATTGTAAGCATTTCTACGGCTTTCTGAATTGGGCTGGTGTTTGTCGATGCAATCGACCGAAAGGCCATGAAATTCGTAAATCGGCCCCATCCATTCGGCATCTCGTTTCGAAAGGTAATCGTTGACAGTAACAATATGTACCCCACGTTTTGTGAGTGCATTTAAAAATACCGGTAAAGTTGCTACCAATGTTTTACCTTCTCCGGTTGCCATCTCTGCAATTCTGCCATCGTGAAGGACAACACCCCCAATTAGCTGCACATCGTAATGAACCATGTTCCAGGTAATTTCGTTACCGCCGGCCATCCATTTGTTTTTCCAAAAAGCTTTTTCACCTTTAATGTAAATACTATCGCGATTGGCCGCAAGGTTTTTGTCAAAATCGTTGGCACTTACTTCAATGGTTTCATTTTCAAAAAACCTTCGCGCAGTTTCTTTAATAACAGCAAAAGCAGCAGGAAGTATTTCATTTAAAACTTCTTCCAGTTTAGCAACAATCCGATCTTCAAGTTTGTCGATTTGCGCATACAGTTTTTCACTTTCCTGAATATCAGCTTCCTCAACCTGTTCCTTTATTGAAGCAATTTCGTCTTCTTCAGGTTTAATCCTATTGCTGATAATATTCTTTAATTTTTCTGATTCTTCTCTTAAACCGTCATTCGAAAGCTGTACAATACGATTGTACTCTTCCTTAATTTTTTCAACTATTGGTGAAGTCTCTTTTATATCCCGTTCCGATTTATTTCCGAGAATTTTCCCCAGTATTTTATTTACGAAAGCCATTTTTAAAATTTATTATTTCAATTAATAAAGCCGGTGCAAATGTAACTAAATGAACAGGCTTAAAAAACTATCAAATCACATTTATAATAATTGTGCCAAAGCCCGATTTTAAAAATTGTCAGGTCATATTTTCCGGGTTAAGGTAATTTTGCGTCAAAAAGCAAAAAATAATCATCATCATATTCTTCAAATATCGATTTTTTGTGCATTTTACAAATAGGAAAATAACATGTAAAAACCTAATCCAGATATACTGGAAAAGACAAATCTCAAAAAACAAATAAGTTCCAATTTTTTAAATATTCAAATTCTAAACTATTCCTTATTATGTTTCAAGCAATTTGTAATTTTGATATTGATTTTTGTGATTTATTTGTAATTTGATAATTTTTATTTGTTATTTTCTGCAAAAAAGCGCACGAATATTATTGATAAGCGCCTAATTGTAATTTATACAGAGTAGGTTACAATGTTTTTTCAAATAAACCCTAATTTGTCTGATTTAACTCTGATTAAATAATTGCCTGCAAGAAACTTATGGAATGGTTAAAAAATCTTGTAAATTCAAATAATTCAATACAATTTAAATTGAAGTGTTTTAGCAATGATGCATGATTTTTTATACATTTGAATGAAAAATTTCACTCTTAATGTTGTCATATTTATTTGCAATCGTAAAATAATCTACATATTTGTTTTAGAAAGTTACTAAAATTAACATTAAACTTAAGTACTATGAAATTAAAACTTTTACTTTTTTTATTCTTGTTTTCAACTGGTATTATTAATGCTCAGGATACCATTAGATCTTTGGTAATTACCGAGGCACGATCCGACGGGCAACCAGAGAATTTTATTGAGCTTACAAATATGGGCGATCAGCCTGTAGATTTAAGCCAGTTTGAATTTGGATTAATGCGCCCCTGGGCTAATCCGGTATTAGATGTTTGGAATGACCCATGGACACCGGAAGGAAACCGGTTTTTTATGTTACCAGAAGTTATTCTTCAACCTGGTGAAAGTTGGGTAATTACTACAGCTTATGACTTCGGAAGGGCTCAATACCTGAAAAAGGTACCTGGTTTCGAAGGCAACGAACGACAGAAACAAGCCGAAATGTATGAACTGGGAGATTATTTTGTTCATGTTGCAGAACCAAAGGGCGATGAAACTGACAGTGTAACGGTTGATGATATTTATGGTGATGCATATCAATGGACTTTTGAAGAATGGAGTGGACGTGGAAGTTTTTATATTGAACAACATTTGTCGGAAACCGATTCAGTGGTTATTGACCAGGTTAACGGTGTTTTTGACAACGATGGGTTGAACTTCAGCGCTGGTTTTTATGATGTTGCAGGTGTAACCGGGGCAACAGGAAATTCTACCCTTGTACGTAAATTTGGTGTAAAAACCGGAAATCTTGATTTTGCTAATGCACGGGGTGTTGGCTTAGACGATTCAGAATGGATGCCGGTTCCGAATGGTGTTTCACCATGGCGAGATGTTTATTGGAGTGTTGGAAACCACGGTGCATATAACTTAGACGAAAATACGCTTGAATCGGATGTTATTGATGTCGATTTTACTAATAAGGTATTAACAGTACCATGGGGAATTCGCAGAGGCGATGGAATTATGCACAATATGGTCAGAAAACCAGGTATTGCATGGCAATATCATGTTTCTGCGGTATTTGAAGATTCATTGAGTTTTGCCTGCCACACCGGCGACCAAATAGAAATTTATGTTTTTGGAGAAGATCTGGATGTGGCCATTTTTGATATTGTGGTGGCAGATCCAACAGCAGATGCAAATATTGTTGTTCCGGTTTCTAACTTAGATCCTGTGGGAGGCGAACAGTGGTGGAGAGATGATAATGAAGAAGGATTGTTAGATTGGCCAAGGGTAACACAAAACGATTCTGGAATTGATACAATTACAGGTACATGGTTTGGTATTCCGTTTGCGACTCGTTCTGATACTTTAATTGAACGTTTGGAAAAAGCCGTAAATGCAAATTGGGAATTTGTTTGGGTTGATGGAGTCGCCAGGCCAGACTTAAAAAATGGAGACAAATTAAAAGTTACCGCTCAAAATGGTGCTGTAAAAGAATATTGTATTCAGGTTCAACCTTTTGATCCAAGCCATAATGCATATTTAAGTTCGATTACATGGCCAGATATTCCTGATTTCTACCGAGGTATTTTTGGATGGGTAGGTGATACAGTACCAGGTTTTAACGGAACTACTTATAATTATAAAGTTACGGTACCCCTTGATGTTGAAGGAATTCCTGCACTTGTTACAAAAACAGAGGATTTAAATGCTAAAGTAGATGTTTCACGCGCAGCTTCGCTTAGTGGTTCCACTGCCGATAGGACAGTTTCATTCGTGGTTACTGCCGAAGATGACAGCGTAAAAAATAATTATAGTGTTGAATTGATCAAAGAAAAAGATCCATCAAAACTTCAACCTTATGCTGCCGAACCGTTTTTATCTGAATTAGTATTTTGGGATCAGTGGAGTAATAGTTTTGGTGAAATTTGTAATCCGGGCAACCAACCCCTCGATTTAAGTAATTACATGATTGCCATGGATTGGAATACAGATCCTGCCGCAATGGTTGGTTCGAGGATGGGTGAAAATGATTGGTTAGACAGGTACGATAAATATGTTCCTGGCTATAAATGGGTGGATCAGGCGCAATGGGCAGTTACCCCTGGAATCTTGAGACAAGACCTCAATGTTAACCCGATTGTTATGCCCGGCGATGTATTTTGTTTTGGTGGCATAGCTACCGATGGGCAGGTCGTATTTTCATGGGGACCGGATTATGTATGGCCTGTGCCAGCACAATTAGATGTACAGTTTCATAACACTAACGGTAATTTTGTATATACAAATCCATGGGGCGAAGAAGTTAGCGGTAATGGAACTCCAATACGTAAATGGTTTAATGCTAACTGGTATATGTTTAAAATCCTGAACGATTCGATTAAACTAGGGTTAAAACCAGCAAACGATCCTAACGATTTCGAATTAATTGAAGTTTTTGGAATGGCAGATGGCTCTAATTGGGTTATTGGTGGAAAGGGAGCAAATATGATTACCAACTGGTTCAGGAAACCAGATGTTTATATGGGGAATCCCGAATTTGAAGGTTCGTTTGGAACAAATCCTGAAGATAGTGAATGGGGGTTTACTGACCAGCCTTATTGGCAAGCCCGTAATGCAGGCTGGCCTTATGAAATCCTTAATGTTGGAAATGATATAGGACAACATTTTATGTATGAACCAACACACTATAAATCTACGGTGAGTTCTATCGTTTATAAAGTGAGTGAAGGATTTTCTATGAATGAAGAAATCAGGGGAATGGTTGACGGTACAACTGTAGCTAATTTCCTCGATAATTTGATTAAAGCAAACGAAAATCAAACACTATTGGTGAAAAGTGGTGCGGATGATTCTGAATTGCCAATGGACGCTATTCTTAGTATGGACGATATTTTGGAAGTAATGTCAGCCGACAGTAGCAATACAACATTATATGTACTTGAGGTTTCGGAAAACGGCTTAAGCGGAAATGCGGTGTTAACTTCTGCAAGGTACGAAGTTACCATCGATGTTCAACCAAAAAGCGCAGGCAACGAAAATGACGGTGCTGGTTCTATCGAAGGGTTTGAATACGGTACACAGTTAAAAACAGTTGTGGCAAATGTTGTTGTTCCTGCCGGGGCAATTATGAATGTTATTAGTAACGATGGTGCTTATGTTGCACAAAAACAATTGAATTTTGATACAGCTTATGTTGATGTAACTGTCAACCATAATATGTTCTTCGAAGTTACAGCCGAAAATGGCGTAACAAGAATTGTTTATCAACTTAAACCAGAGGTTTCTGAAAATTCAGCATTTTTAACTTCTGATGTTTACACTGTAGTTCAAAAAGATCTCCTTGTCACATTTGTTCCAAGGGGAACAAGTGTTAGCAGCTTCCTTGCGAATGTCGTCCCATCTTTGGGTGCTAGTATCAAAGTGGTCGATAAATCGGGTCTTGAAAGAACTATTGGCGAACTTTATCAGGATGATAAAGTGATAGTAACATCACCAAGCGGAACAGTTCAAACGGTTTATTTCCTCTCGATGTTACGTACCGAATTTATACCACAAACAACTTACCTTGCCTACATATTGTCGAATACTTACGCAGTAGATCAGGTAAATAATGTTATTGGCGGAGCATCAGGAAGCACAACTTTGGCTGCTTTCTATAGTAGTATTACAACTTCGATGGGGGCTACAGCGGTTGTAGTTGATGCCAACGGAAATGAAAAAACTACTGGTGATTTGGACGACGGGGACATGGTGAAAGTAACATCTGCCGATGGTAAAATGGAAGCGATGTACACCCTGAACCTTGACCTCACATCTGCTGATGTGTTTGATTCGGGCCAGATTAATTTATATCCAAATCCAACCAGCGGAAGGATAAACATTTCGGGTGTTGAAGTTGGTGGAAGAATTCAGGTTTTCAATTTAATGGGCGTTTCAATTCAGGATATAAATATCCAAAATAGTGTTGAAACGGTAATGTTGAATGATCAACCTGCAGGAATGTACTTAATTGTAGTTAGCGATGAAGACAAAATGCTTGGTCGTTATAAAGTTCTAAGAAGATAAAAATTTTATAATCTTTAAAAAGTAAGAGCCTGTATCCGCAGGCTCTTACTTTTTACATTAACCTCAAAAAGCAGGAATGAAATTGGTGTGCCAGCAATTCAATTTGTTTTCTGGTTTTTTGGTGAAAATCAAGACAAAAATTTATTTTGAAAAACAATACTTTTAGATTTTACAAAAATGAATTCAAAAAGTTTTAAATTACTATTGTCAGTATTTCTTTTTATAGGAATAATATCAAATTCTTTTGCCCAAATAACACCTCACGAAGCCATTTTGCAAATTCAAAAAGGGATTAACCTTGGAAATACCCATGAACCACCTACCGAAGCAGGGTGGAACAACCCTAAAGCACAGGAGTATTATTTTGATATGTACAAAGATGCAGGATTTCAATGTGTAAGGATTCCCGTACGTTGGGACAATTACACCGGCAAAACACCTCCTTACGCAGTGAGCACTGTCTGGTTAAACAGAATCGAACAAGTAGTAGAGTGGGGATTGTCGCGCGATATGTTTATTGTTATTAACTCTCACCACGACAATTGGATAAAAGATAATTACAGCGAAGCAAACAAAGCCCGTTTCGACAGTATTTGGACACAGATAGCCGATCGATTTAAAGACAAACCTGAGAAACTAATTTTTGAGGTCCTGAATGAACCTCATGGATTAAACAAAACACAAAACGATGATATGCATGCCCGCATTCTTTCAATAATACGTAAAACCAATCCAACACGTTTGGTGATTTTTCAGGGACATAACTGG
>Ga0233437_1004534_pt1 | contig 16208 bp, 14 predicted proteins | sample SI_122_August201_FD_182714 | JGI IMG/M metagenome (GOLD analysis project Ga0233437, IMG submission 182714) | Seawater microbial communities from Saanich Inlet, British Columbia, Canada - SI_122_August2016_200_MG | ecosystem: Environmental > Aquatic > Marine > Inlet | place: Canada: British... | reverse complement strand
GAACAAATTTTTAAATTCCTCTATTCTTGTTTGGCTTTTTGTATTAACCCAAACCACAAGCTAACCGCAAAGATCGCAGAGAAACGCAGAGGAACTTTCTTTCTTTACTTTTACCACGAATTGATGTAGGGGCTAGGTTATAGGGGTCGGTTTCACGCATCAACGCATCAACAAATTTTATAAAAAGCTATTGCAATGAATAGTTTTTCAACATATACTCCCCAAAATATAAGATAATAGTAAAAATAACCTCAAAAAATCATAAATCATTGATAATCTTACCATGGAGTTTATGTATAAAATTGATAAGACATTAATAGAGAAATATATAACAAAATTTAAACTACCGAAAATCTCTAAATTTTTATTCTGTAAACCACTGTTCTCAATAATCGTCACATATCCAATGATATTGGCAATGATCTATTATCTTTTTATAGCATCTCCAAGATATGAGAGCTCTGCCACAATAGTAATCCAGCAAAATAAATCTATCCCAAGTTCATTTTCTCTTACATCACTAATTGCAGGTGGTACATCAGACACATTTAATGCCTTTCTTTATATTGATTATGTTAAATCATTTGATATGTTTTCAAAGCTGAATAAAAAAATTAGTATACAGGCACTTTATCAGTCTAAAAAGGGTGACTGGTTATCAAGACTGCCTAATTCACGTCCTGATCAGGAGAAAATTCTGAATTATTATGAAAGTATGCTGAGAGTAAAATTTAATTCAGAATCTTCAGGTATTGATTTGTCAGCCCAGGCATTTACCCCGAAAGATTCATATAAAATTGTAAAAAATATTATTGCCCTTTCTCAGGAATACATTAATGATATTAATAAAGAGTTGGTTAAGAAAAAACTCACATTCAATGAAGAATTAATGCATGAAGGCAAGAAAAAACTTCATAATGCAAAGATGGAAATAATTAAATTTCAAAATAAATATAATATTGTAGATCCGACACAATCAGTAAAAACCAAAATAGCTATAATGAATGAATTGTTATCTCTGCTTGCGAAATATGAAACTGAAATGATCACTATGAAGGTTAGACTTAATCATAACTCTTCTCCGATAAAAAAATTACAAAATAGGATCAATGGAATAAAAAAACAAATAGACGTAGAAAAAGCAAAAATTTTGACACTCTCAGGAGAAAATATTTCGAATGAAAAATTGAATTATCTTTTGTCACAATTTCAGTGGCTGAAGATAAATCTAGAATATTCTTCTCAAATGTACCAATCTTCTCTGCAGGCATATGAAGCTGAGAAAATTGCTCTTAATAAAAATCAAGTTCAGTTACTTGTTATTGATCCTCCATACGTTCCTGACTATGCAAAATATCCCCGCACATTATATATATTGACCAGTCTGCTTATTATTCTACTCATGATTTTCGGAATAACCAGAATGATTATAACAATTATCAATGAACATAGGTATTAAAATGAATTTCAAAAAATACTATACTTTAATGTTAACTATACTTTTTATCTCTACAGCTACTTATATATATGGAGCTGCCGACACTGCTTTGACACAAGATGCAACTTTATCAGGTGGCAATCAGTTTCTTTATCCAGGTGCAGCAAGGCAAAAAATGATTCTTGCAAATTTGGAACAGGGACAAAGCTCAACTGCTGCCGAAACATATAATGATCCCAATAAATCGATTGCTACAGAAGTCGGCAGCAGTGATGCCGGTAAGCAACTGCAGTTAATAGGTGACTCTTTCGGTTCAACAATCACCGCTGCAATGCGGAAAAAATACCTAAGCGGTTATGAAAGCCTGCTTCCTGTATTTGGAGAAAATCTTTTTGCAAGACAGATTCAACTACCTCTTATACCGTTGCATAATCCAGAATATCTTATTAGTATTGGAGATCAAATTGCAATTACGATTTGGGGTGAATTGGAAATAGCACAACAATTTACAGTCGATAGTCAGGGAAATATTTTTCTGCCTAAAATTGGTCCGATACATGTAGCAGGATTACTGAATAAGGAGTTAAACAGAATAATAGATTCAGCAATAAAATCTGTATTTAAGGATAATATTAATATTTATGCCAATCTTGTAACAGCACAGCCTATAAAAGTTTTTGTGTCTGGATATGCTTTAATGCCCGGTTTATATGCTGGAATTTCATCAAATTCTATACTCTACTTTCTTTCCAAAGCTGGTGGAGTTATTTTAAACCAGGGTAGTTTTAGAGATATAAAAATAGTTAGAAATGGTAAAGTTATAAAAAAAATAGATTTGTATAATTTCCTAAGAAACGGCACACTGCCTTATATTCAGCTTCAACAGAGAGACAGTATTGTTGTAGGACCTTCAATGGGAAGTATAAATGTTTCAGGTAAAGTATATAGGTCCGCATCTTATGAACCGGGCGAAAATGGAATTGCTCTAAAAAATCTTATTAATCTTGCCGGTGCTTCTTCTGATGCAACTTATGTCTTAATTCAGGACAATAAAGGTTATCTTCCTAAACAGTCATATATAAAACTGGAAGATGTTAATAAACAAATTATATATAGCGGAGAGGAAATAACTCTTATTTCAGATCAAAACTCAAATTTTGTAAGAGCTTCTATATCAGGTGCGGCATTTACACCGCACCATATAATTGTACCGACAGGAACAACTCTTGAAGAAATAATGAATAAATTTGTAAAATTGAAGCCGAGAGCCAATGCTCCTGACACTCAGCTTTTTAGAAAGAAAATTGCAATCCAGCAGAAAGCTGCAATAATGTCAAACCTTCTAAACTTTGAAAGAGATGCCTATACAAGTAATGTCCTTACAGCAGAAGGAGCTCTTATACAAACTAAATTTGCTGATCTTGTAACTCAGTATGTTAATAAAATAAAGGAAGTTGAACCTAAAGGTCAGCTTGTTATACACTCCCCTGATGAATGGAAAAGCATTCAAGTTGAAGACGAAGATGTTATAAACATTCCATATCAAACTCAGGTTGTTCGTGTAGACGGCTGCGTATTAACTCCTACAGCTTTGATTCTCAAACCTGACTTTGATCTCGGTGATTATATTGCTGCTGCCGGAGGTTATACCAATATAGCTGATACATCTAATATTATTATTGCCTCACAGAATGGAACTATTAAAAATACAAGCCTTGCCTGGTATAATTTTTGGTCAAGTGTCCCTGAACTAAAAGCAGGAGATCATATTATGATTCTTCCAGGAACCTCAACACAAGGTCTTACTGTCTTAACAGCAGTAGCCCAGGTAATTTATCAGGTTGCAATATCAGCCAGAATGGTAACTCTGTTTTAACTAAAAAAGTATGAATACAAACCATCAGTTTAAATTTATAAACAGCTTATATTTATTTAAAAATGTTATCTGGGCACTTTTTATAAAAGAAATAAAAGTGCGCTTTTCAAACAAAGGATATTTAACTTATTTCTGGATTTTAGGAGAGCCTCTTTTTCAAATAGGATTTTTTATTATTTTATTTGCGTATATATTTGCGAGAGCAAGTAGGTTTGGGTTGCCTATTCAACTTGTTGTTCTGACAGGAATAGTTCCATTCCAGATGTTCTCAGGTCTAATCTCTAAAAGTATGGGGGCAGTTGATGCGAATCAGGCACTACTCGCATATAAGCAGATATCTATATTTAGTACTATTATAACTAGAACATGTGTAGAAGCATTTTTAACTGTTGTAACTTTTATTTTTATATACTCTTTATATTGTTCTTTTGGTTTATACTTTCCGATACATAATATTTTGCTTTTTGTTACCTCTTTTATTCTGCTCATTATATTTACTGTAGGGATTTCTTTTATGACATGCGTATTGGGATTCTTTTTTCCGGATAGCAAAGTCGTTATACAGATAATTATTAGATTTGCATATTTCTTTTCTGGAACTATCTTTGATATTTCTATTCTTCCACATGAATATCAAAAAATTCTTCTTTATAATCCTGTATTACAGGCTATTACTTTAATAAGACGCAGCTTTGTACAATATGATCTTCCATCATATGGAAGCGTAAGTTTAAGTTATCTTTTTATGTCCAGTATGATTACACTTTTTTTGGGTTTACTGGTATATTTTACAGTAAGAGACGAGTTTATAAAACAGGCTAGAGCAAGAACGTAATATTTGTTAATGTGTTGATTTTTCTGATGTGGTAGATAAAGTAATAATGAATTTGTGTAATTGGTGGATAAATGATCATAGGTAAATTATGATAAAACTTGATAATGTAACTAAATTTTATAAGTATAAAAATAAAATTCATTACGTATTAAACAAGGTACATTTTGAGTTTCCAACTAAAACCAATATTGCAATTCTAGGACATAATGGTGCTGGAAAATCAACTCTTCTTCGACTTATTGGTGGAATGGAATCTCCTAATTCGGGAAAAATACACACTGTTGGACGAATATCATGGCCTGTAGGACAAACTCAAGGTATACAGGGATCATTAACAGCAAGAGATAATATTAGATTTGTTACTCAAATATTTGGCAAATCTATAGAGGAGAGTAAACAAATAATTTCTTTTGTTGAAAATTTTGCTGAAATAGGTAAACATTTTGATATGCCGGTCAAGACATATAGCTCCGGGATGAAAGCGAGGATAAATTTTGGTCTTTCAATGGCATTTGATTTTGATTATTATCTTGTGGATGAATGTACCAGCGTAGGAGATAAAAGTTTTAGAGATAAAGCTAAGGCAATGTTTGATGAGAAACGTAAATCATCATCTATTATAATGGTGTCCCATAATATGACTGACCTTAGAGCTAATTGTGATGTAGCTTTATATGTTAATGATGGAAAAGTTAAACTTTATGAAGATGTGGAAGAGGCTATAAAACTTTATCAGAATTATAAAAGAGTAGGCTGATATGTCAAAAGAAGAAAACAAACTTAAGATAATTCTGTAAATTATGGATTATCTCTCTATTGCTGATGTTGATTATTGCCAAAATACGATATATTTACTAAATCCAATAGCAAATATAAAATAATGAGGGTTTTATGAATATTTTGATTACAGGGGGAGCAGGATTTATAGGAAGTCACTTATGCGATTATTTATCTGGAAATAATATAGTAGTATTAGACAATCTTGCTTTGGGGAAAAAAAGAAATATTGAACATTTATTGAATAATAGTAATTTTAAATTTATTTATGGCGATATTTTAGATGATGAATTACTGGATAAACTATTTACCAGTGTTAAATTCGATATAATTTTTCACTTGGCTGCTAACTCAGATATTGCAAAAAGTTATTATGATCCAAATGTAGATAAAGATAACACATTTCTGACAACTTATGCACTGCTGAATAAAATGAAAAAATATGGAGTTAAAAAGATAATCTTTGCATCAACATCTGCAATATATGGTGATACAACAGATGTGCTACATGAAGATTACGGACCATTAAAACCTGTTTCGCATTATGGTGCATCAAAATTGGCCAGTGAATCATTTATTTCATCTTTTGTTGAAAACTATGGACTACAAGCATGGATTGTTAGATTTCCAAATGTTGTAGGAGAAAGAACTACACATGGCGTTATTTATGATTTCATAAAAAAATTAAAAAATGATAGTTCAAAGCTTGAAGTACTGGGAAATGGTAAACAATATAAACCATATTTATATGTAAAAGATTTAATTGAAGGTATTTTATTTGTATGGAAAAACAGCAATGATAGCTTAAATATTTATAATCTTGGAGTAAACAGCAGAACTAAGGTCAAAGAGATAGCTCAAATGGTAATTGAGGAAATGAATTTGAATGCTGAGATTTATTACACTGGAGGAGATAGAGGTTGGATAGGTGATGTACCAACGTTTAACTATGATTTAAAAAAAGTGAACACACTTGGTTGGAATGCTTCCTATACATCTAATGAAGCGGTCAGGAAATCTATACAATACATTTTGACATTGGGATCTAGTTAATGAAACTTGTAATTATTGCTGGTGGTAAAGGTACACGCTTGGGATTGCAAAATATTCCTAAGCCAATGGTTGAACTTAATGAAAAACCACTGTTAGAGCACCAAATACTATTGGCAAAACGATACAACATCAATGATATATACATTTTATCTGGTCATTTATCTGATGTAATAGTCGACTATTTTCAGGATGGAAAAAAGTGGGATGTAAATATTACTCATATAATTGAGGATAAACCTTTGAGTACTGCTGGTGCTTTGAAACAATTAGAAAATATATTGCTTGATAGATTTATGGTTTTTTATGGGGATACTATTATGGATGTAGATTTAAAACTCTTTATGGAGTTTGATGCTACGAAGAAAGATTCAATAGGTAGCATTATTGTTCATCCAAATGATCACCCTCATGATAGTGACCTACTTGAAATTGATGATGGATATAAAGTAATCGAAGTTTACTCTAAACCTCATAAAAATAATATTTATTATGCAAATCTGGTTAATGCGTCTTTATATATTTTATCTCCAAAAATTTTTGAATATATTGAAAAAGATGTAAAATTAGATTTTGGAAGAGATATTTTTTTACGTATAATTAAAACTGAAAATTTGTTTGCTTATAAAACTACAGAGTACTTAAAGGATATGGGGACTCCTGAAAGATTTAAAAAAACAAAAGAAGATTTTTTTAGTGGTAAAGTTACTAAGTTAAATAAATCGTATCCGCAGAAAGCTATTTTTTTGGATCGAGATGGAGTAATAAATAAAGAAGTTGATAATTTATCTAATATTGACAGATTTGAACTAATTGATGGTGTGATAGAGTCGATAAAACTCATAAATGAATCGGAGTTTATTTGTATCGTAGTAACAAATCAGCCAGTTATAGCGAAAGGATTTCTTACTGAAAAAGAGTTAAAACTAATACATAACAAGATGGATACAATTTTAGGAACCTATGGAGCATATTTGGATGCTTTATACTATTGTCCTCATCATCCGGAACGTGGTTTTGTTGGTGAAATACCCAAATTAAAAGTAGTTTGTAAATGTCGTAAACCTAGTAATGGTATGTTAATGCAAGCATCACAGAAATATAATATTGACTTAAGTCGTTCATGGATGATAGGCGATAGATATGTGGACGTAAAGGCTGGTAAGAATTCAAATTGCAAAACAATTTTATTGCAAACAGGACATTCTGGAAATGACAAAAATAAATTTAATATAAAACCTGATTATATCTGTAAAAATTTAGAAAAAGCTATTGCACTTATACTAAGTGAGGAATTGAAAAATGATAATTACTAGAACTCCTTTTAGGGTAAGTTTTGCTGGAGGTGGAAGTGACTTAAAAGAGTATTACTTAAATTATGGTGGGACTGTATTGTCTGCGTCAATCGATAAATATATTTATTTATCGATGCATCCTTATTTTAATAAAAATAAATACTTTTTAAAATACTCTAGAAATGAATATGTAGATGATATAAAAAGTATTGATCATAGAATTATTAGACAAGTATTAGAAGACTACCAAATTAAAGGGATTGATTTTAGTTCCAGTGCTGACATTCCTTCGGGTACTGGACTTGGTTCATCATCAGCCTTTACAGCTGGGTTAATAACACTTTGTAATGCGTATAAGAGTATATATATGAATCAAGAAGATATAGCCGCTTATGCGTGTGATGTTGAGATAAATAAATTGGGAGAACCAATAGGCAAACAAGATCAATATGGCTGTTCAATTGGTGGATTAAATTTCATTAAATTTAATCAAGATGATACTGTTTCAATAGAAAAAATTCTATTGCACTCAGATAAAAAGAGTGAACTAAAGAATAATTTAATGATGTTTTATCTTGGTTCTACTCGTTCTGCAAGTGCAGTTTTAGCTGAACAAAAAGTGAACACAGCTACAAACAAGCAAAAAATAAATTTTTTGCATAAAATGGTAAAGTTATCTGAAGAACTTAAAATTGAATTGCAAAAATCAAATATTGATACAATGGGTGACATATTGCACCAGGGTTGGATGTATAAAAAAGAACTATCAGCACAGATTACAAATGAAAGAATAGATTATTACTATAAGTTAGCGTTAAGGAATGGTGCTATAGGCGGTAAACTATTAGGTGCTGGCGGAGGTGGTTTTTTACTTTTTTATGTTCCACAAATCAAACAAGAAGAAGTCAGAGAATCATTATTGGATTTACAAGAATTAACTTTTGGTTTTGATTTCGAGGGGACAAAAGTAATTTATTATAGTGAAAGCTAGGAGATAAAAATGGAAAAATTAATTAGAAAAATAAATGAATCTATAAAAAAAAATGCTAATACGGAATTCTTGTTAATAAATTTAGCAAATCGCACTCTTAAGCGACCATATATTGAAGGCGAAAAAATTGATATTGTTTTTATATTCCAATCGGCATCTTTTTGGCCATCATGGGAAAGTGTATGGGATGCTTGTAATGCTGATGATAGTTTTAACCCTATAATGCTTTTGTGTGATGAGTCAATTAAGGAAAAAACACAGTTTAGGACAGCACGAAAATTTTTAGAGGAGAAAAATATACCATTTGAACATGTTAATGATGCCAATATAGAGACTATAAATCCACATATAATTGTTCTTCACACTCCTTATGATGGACACAGACCTAGATATTTGTACGGCAAAAGATTATCAGCACTGGGTTATCGAATTGTATATATTCCCTATGGTATTGAAATATCTGATATTCAAAAAGCAAGAGAAGATCATTTTACGTGTGGTGTAACAACGGCATCATGGAGGATTTATACTTTTTCAAAGGATATTATTCCATACTATAAAATGTTTTCACCTACAGGTGGAGAAATGGTTAGATCATTTGGGCATCCCAAATTTGATTATTTGAATAAAAAGAAATTTCCATCTCTTCCCACGGAGATTATAAAAAAGGCCAAAGGACGAAAAGTTTTACTTTTAAAAGTGCATTTTCCTAAAAAAGTAAATGGAAAAATGATAACACCTCCTATAGGATTATATGAATTTTTTTTGAATAGCTTAACTATGTATAAAAATTTATTTTGTATTTTTATGCCACATCCAAAATTTTATGAAGAATTGGCTAAGTTTAGAGATGTCAAAAAAATTAAAGGGATGATTGATAATGCAGAAAATATAATTGAGTACACAGGAGATGATTACAGGCAAGTATTAGTAAACTGTGATTACTACATTGTAGATAGGTCTGCCTTGATGATTGAAGCAGGAATTACTAATAAACCAATATTATATATCAAGACTGCATTGCCAGAAGCTATGACTGCACCTGTTCAAAAAATAGTCGATTCATATTATCAGGCCGTTACTCGCAAAGATATAAAAAAGTTTATTGATGATGTTGTTATACCAGATAATGATCCTCTTAAAGATAGAAGGAGAAGTATATTTGAGTCGGTCATACCACCTATGAGCGGCAAATCTGGATATAATATAAAAGAAGATATAAAAGATTCATTGTCTACTGAATCTTTGAAAGAAAATAATCAACAAAATACTTTGCTTACATCAGAATTAAAGGAATATATTACTGAATTATATCAAATGAAAGAATCACAAGATGCGATTATCACAATCCATAAACAGAAAGTTATGAACCATTTGACATATAGGGTGGGGAAGGTTATGATGGAGTGCACTCGTACGCCATTTGGTTTTTTCAAGATACCATTTAGAATAAGAAAAGCTCATAAAGAGTTTAACCAAGAGCAAAAGATGACTAAACTTCAGAAAAGAATCTAAACAAAGGAAAAGAATTTGATAAAACAACAAAACCAATTAATGGAGTATATATGAAATGGAAAGTCTATGTAAGTGATATTAAAGAGCAACTTACTGGTCTCGTCGTTACCGACGTACAAGGGCACAGACTCGATACAGATGTTGGTTACACCCAGTGGGTGGAACTGACTCAAACTGTCAAAAAAAATCGCAAAATTGTGTATTTCTGTGGTAATGGCGCTAGTGCATCGATGGCTAGTCATATGTCTGCTGATCTCGCTAAAAATGGACGAGTACACACTGAAGTTTTAACTGAACCATCTCTTGTTACAGCAATTTCCAACGATATCAGTTATGAAGCAGTCTTTTCTGATCCCCTCTCTGTCCGTGCCAAAGCTGGCGACATGTTGATTGCTATCAGTAGCTCTGGCAGTTCTCCAAATGTTCTTGAAGCTGTTAAAGAAGCCAAGAAACATGACTTGACAGTTATTACTATTTCAGGAATGAACGCAGGAAATCCTCTTCGTTCCTCTGGGTCACTTAATTTCTACATCCCCGCTAATACCTACGGGTATGTCGAGTCAACCCACTCTGTCGTTTTACATCACTGGATGGACCGATTCGAACTAATAACCAATACTGAGTATTCACAATATCTCAAGGAAGCAGATGAAAAAATTAAGACTTAAGGAAGATATAAAACCATATTTCTATATCCGAGGCAATTATGATGTCATGCGTTGTACCGATCATATTAAATTCGATTCGATATTTGATGTTGGTTGCGGCAAAGGAGGAGCTTCATTATACTTTGCCAATCAGTCTAAAAAAGTTACTGCTATAACCATTGGAGAGGAATTTCATACATTCCGAACTGAGTGGTTTAAAGAGCTTAATATAGATGTTGAATATGGGGATTTTGCTAATTATTCTACCGAGAAAAAATTTGATGCTGTTTGGATGTCTCATAGTCTTGAACATACACAATTACCTGGTCAATTTTTAAAGAATGCTTGGTCAATACTAAACGATAACGGCTGGTTATTTGTACTCGTTCCTCCTTATAATCATTTACTTACTAATGGTCATTTTTCAACTGGTTGGAATATGGGTACCTTAATGTATAATCTCTTAGTATCTGGTTTTAACATCAAGAGCGGGCATTTTGTCAGATACGGAAGTAATTTATGTGCATTTGTTCAAAAAAAGCCAAACTATCATTTGGAACCAGGAACATATGTTTCCATAGCTAGTTCTGCTGCAGAATGGCCGCTTCCAGTACATCACCATTCCTCGCTAGAAAATATCTACCAGATTAATTGGTTTGATGATTTTAAAGATAAACTCAAAAAAGAGGAAGATGTTAGAAAAAAAATTAAGGCTGAAGAAAGTTGTTTTGCAGATCTATATTTAAACACAGTTTTAAATAGTGATGAAACAATAAAAAAACTTAATAATTTTAAGAAGACACATAAGGGAAAGAAAATCGTATGTTATGGTGCTGGCTTGTTTGCAAAAAAAGCACTCATGAAATTTGATTTTTCTGGTATGAATATCATTGGATTTGTGGATAATGATGGACGAAAAGCAGGGAAAGAATTTTTTGGTTTCAAAATTTATCCATTAAGTTCTATCAATAAAGAAATAAAGCCAGATATTGTTTTGATGACCTGCGTTAAAAAAATGTGGAGTTTACACCATACTATACCCAATGAAGTTAAGCAAGGTATCAGAGATGTAGTTATAGATCACAAAGTATTCTCACTTACTTAAACAAAAGCATTGGTTCTATTCGCGTTAATGGTTTGTTTTTAAATAATTGAACCTAGCATACATAAAAATCGTTTTTTAATATAAACTATTAATCACTAGTATTTTATCATTAATTAAGTTGAGTTGACAGCTATTAATGCGAACATAGCCAAAGCCATAATTAGCTGATGGAGTAATTTTTCTGATGTTTAGCATCATACATACTATAGCTATAATAAAAAGTTTGTGTTGGAGTAGTGAAAGATATAAGATGAAATTTGTTGAAAGATGAGTTGATTGCATAAATTAGCCCAGTGCTCTGTATCGGGATATAGTTTATGAAGTCTTTTTGATTTGCTATGTGTCTATGGATTACTGAGGAACTTTTACATGTATAAAATGATGCATTTAAATTGCTATGACATTTGCGATATATTTATAAGCCTAAAAAGTATAGATTCTATTTTACAAGAAACTTACTTGTAAATATTAATGATTACACAGTATACAGATAACAGTATTCATGAATAAAATATTTTTAATTAATTTTTCTATATGGAAAAAAAGATTACTTAAACCTTTTTTTTTAAGTGAACCTAATAGTAAAATTTATTATTGTGATGATTTATCTTCTGTTATAAGGAAGGGTATTGATAAAAACTCAAAAGTTTTTATATGGGGGATAAAAGATTACAGCGACGTAAACCTCAAAAAGATTATTACTTATTTAGACAAACATAAAATTTCCTATCATAGGGTAGAAGATGGCTTTATAAGATCTGTCAATCTAGGTGCTGCACATTATATGCCATATTCTCTAATTTTTGACTCTAAAGGAATATACTATGATTCAACAAAAGAAAGTGATTTAGAGAATATATATAATTATTATGATTTTGATAGCACCAATGATTTGTTTATTAGAACCTCCAAACTCATTAAAGAAATTCTTGATTTAAAAATATCAAAATATAATCATCTTTGTCATAAAAAATTAAATATAAATAGAGATTATTATGATAAAGTGATATTAATTCCAGGTCAAGTTATAGATGATGCCTCAATCATTTATGGAGGCTGTGGAATGAACAATAAAAAGTTGATATTAGAAGTTAGGAGGAATAATCCTAACTCATATCTTATCTATAAACAACATCCAGATGTAGTTGCCAGTTATCGTTCAGGAGGGATTGAAGATAGGTTTATAAATGATAAATGTAATCTTATTTTAGAGAATATAAGTATTGATAGCTGTATAGATATTGCAGACGAGATTCATACTATAAGTTCATTGTGTGGCTTTGAATCTTTAATTAGAGATAAAAAGGTGGTAACTTATGGTATGCCTTTTTATGCAGGATGGGGACTTACAGAAGATAAGCAAACATGCATAAGAAGAAAGAGAAAGTTAACTGTAACTCAACTTGCAGCTGGAGCTTTAATATTATACCCCAAATATATCAATCCAAAAACTAAACAACTGTGTAGTGTTGAAACTGTTACTGATGAAATAATAAAGGAACAAAAACTTTATTTTTCTTCTCGTGTTTATAGAGTGTTGAAATATATCAATTGGAAACGAATGAGGTTTATTAATGAATTTATATATTATTTTATGCACTTTAAAAATGTCATTAATAAGTATATTATTTCACGTTTTATCGATTCAAAAAAATCAAAATTATAATTTTAATAATAAAATTGATTTAATAAGGGTATGCAATGGAATTTGACATTACAGAATATGGTAAAGAGGTTTTTGATATTGAAATATCAGAACTTGAGAAAGTGAAAAACAGAATAGGCAGTGAATTTTCTCATGTCGTCAGACTTATAAATAACTGTACTGGCAAAGTAATTATTACCGGAGTAGGTAAGTCTGGAATAATCGGTAAAAAGATATCATCTACTTTGGCTTCTACAGGAACATACTCTGTATTTATGCATTCTACCGAAGGACTTCATGGTGATTTAGGCATGATTAATAGAAATGATATTGTTCTGGCGATTTCTAATAGTGGTAATACAGATGAAGTTATTGCAATAATGCCTTCTATTAAGAAAATTGGTGCAACAATTATTGGAATGACAGGAAATAGTAAATCAAAGCTTGCTAAGCTTGCTGATTATATTTTGTATATTCATGTTGAACGGGAAGCATGTCCTATGAATTTAGCACCTACATGTACTTCAACTGCTGCTTTAGTGATGGGAGACGCTATTTCTTCCACCCTGATTAAACTAAAAGAATTCAAACCTGAAAATTTTGCACTCTTTCATCCCGGCGGCAGTTTAGGGCGGAGGTTATTGACAAAAATAGAAGATATTATGATTCCTTTTAAAAACTGCTCAATATGTAAACCTGATGATCTTATAGAGAAAGTTATAATTAATATGACTTCTAAATGTCTAGGAGCAACATGTATTCTTGATGACGACAATAAACTTATCGGACTAATCACCGATGGTGATTTAAGAAGGTGTATGCAAGATAAAAAAATATTTTTCTCATACAAAGCCAAAGATGTTATGACTATTGATCCTTTAGCTATCAATAAAGATGAAATGGCTATAGATGCAATGGATATGATGGAGCGTCGTGTAAATAGACTCTCTGTGCTTCCTGTTGTTAATTCGGATAAAACTCTAATAGGCTTAGTCAGGATACACGATCTACTATTTTAACCACTAATTTTACAAATTAACACTAAATATTTTGGATGAATGAATCAATATTTAACCAAGGTAGAATAGTTGTGTTATTCCTGTGCTGTGCAAGCTCACCACCGTATATTAAATATGGTGTTAAACATTTATCATCGGCAAGTTTTTTCCATTTGTTTAACTGTGTAAACCAATCAGTAGATATTGTTGCTCCTGATTTAACCTCAATGGGAATTAAACCATTATTTTTATCAATTATAATGTCTATTTCATCTCCGGTATTATTACGCCAGAAATATAAGTTTCTATCTTTGCATTCGTTATACCTAAACTTTATTAACTCAGATATTACCCAATTTTCAAAAAGAGCTCCACGCATATTAAATGAAAAAAGTTGTTCCTGATTTTCAAGTCCAAGGAGTCTGGAAGCAAGACCTGTGTCATAAAAGTATAATTTTGGGGTTTTTACAAGACGTTTTCTGAAATTTTCATGATGAGGGTATAATCTAAAAACAATATAGCTTGCTTCGAGAATCGCTAGCCAGGCAGAAACAGTTTGTTGATTTATCCCGCAATCAGCTCCTATTCTGGAAAAATTTACTAATTGTCCGATATTCCCTGCACAAAGCTTTAGAAATCTTTGGAAAGTAGAAAGATCCCGTACATTTATGAGTTGTCTTATATCTCGTTCTATATAAGTATTTATGTAAGAGTTATACCATCTTTCAGGAGATATATGTAAATCATGAATAGGGGGGTATGAACCGTTATATAAAACTTCATTAAGGTTTTGTGATTCAATCTCTCCATTTTTCATTTCATCAAACGAAAATGGTAAAAGCTGGAGCATTCCTATTCTCCCAGCCAGGGACTGTGATATTTTTTCTAATAAATTAAAATTCTGTGAGCCGGTAATTATGTATTTTCCGATTTCTGATGAGCTATCAACAATTTCCTGCAGATAAGAAAATAGTTTTGGTACATATTGTATTTCGTCAATTATTGCTCCATGAGGGAACTGTGCTAAAAAACCTCTCGGGTCATCTTCTGCAAAAAATCTATAATCAGGGTTTTCTAAGCTAACATATTTTTTGTCTTTAAAAACTTTCTTCGCAAGTGTTGTTTTTCCTGATTGTCTCGGTCCGGTAATACCTACAATTTTAAATTCTTTCGCAATTACCTTTAAAATTTTTTCAGATGATCTCTTAATCATAACATTCTTACAAATTAATAATTTAATTCTTATATTGTAAGAATAGCTGAACGTTAAAAGAAATACAAGTTTGCAGTTTAAGATATTTAATTAAAAACGGTTTAACTGATAATTAGAGAAAGAAATCACTAATTACACGAATTAATTCAAGTGAGTTGATGTTTTATAGAATTATAAATTAAGTTACAAAGTATGAGTGAGTTAAAAAATATACGATTGAAGCAGATGTATCAGAACTTCGAAAAAGCTTTTAAGCTTCTTAGGAAATTTGTACATTTAGACAAACCTGATGAAATAGAACGGGCCTGTGGTATTCAATTTTTTAAAATAACTTACAAATTAGCTTGGAAAACATTGAAAGATTATTTGGAATATGAAAAATATATTGCTAAATCACCAAGAGAAACTATAAAGCTGCATCTGATATTGATATTGAAATATCAGAACTTGAGAAGGTGAAAAACATAATAGGCCGTGAATTTTTTGATGTCGTTAAACTTATAAATGACTGTACTGGAAAAATAATTATCACCGGAGTTGGAAAGTCCGGGATTATTGGTAAAAAAATATCATTTACTTTGGCTTCTACAGGAACATATTCTGTATTTATGCATGCGACTGAAGGACTTCATGGTGATTTAGGCATGATTAATCAAAATGATATTGTTCTGGCAATTTCTAATAGTGGTAATACAGATGAAGTTATTGCAATAATGCCTTCTATTAAGAAAATTGGTGCAACAATTATTGGAATGACAGGAAATAGTAAATCAAAGCTTGCTAAACTTGCTGATTATATTTTGTATATTCATGTTGAACGGGA
>Ga0233437_1004533_pt1 | contig 16215 bp, 28 predicted proteins | sample SI_122_August201_FD_182714 | JGI IMG/M metagenome (GOLD analysis project Ga0233437, IMG submission 182714) | Seawater microbial communities from Saanich Inlet, British Columbia, Canada - SI_122_August2016_200_MG | ecosystem: Environmental > Aquatic > Marine > Inlet | place: Canada: British... | reverse complement strand
ATATATTCCTTAAACATTTGTGGGGAAAGATTACTAGCATAAAGTAATCTCGTAGGTTTTATGTTTCTATTTTCCCTAATGGCCATAATGATATCTTTTATTACTTCAAGCCTTTCTCGTTTTTTTACCATGTTTAATTGTATTATTTATCCTCTTTATCAATTACTTTCTTCTTTTTAGTAAATTTATTAACACCATATAAAAATATTAGAAAAATTATTACATTTAAAATATAAATATTAGCCAACCATCTTAATCTTCCACCAAGGAAATTAGCAAAAATAAAATTAGCCAACCACGCAACAAAGTTTAAGACCATTACTCCAAAATATAATTTAAGAAATTTATGTTCTTTTCCTTTAGTTTGATAATTATTGTAACTAATCACACTAGCTAATAAAAACAAAATAATCTGAGAAATAAACATAAAATTATAACCACCCCATAAATAATCTAAAACAATAAGGATTAATGTCAAAGCATACAGCATAATAATTTTTGGATTAAGTAAAGAACTAGTATCTTTTTTAGTTTCTAATCTTTTCCATAGTAAACTATAAAATAAGAAAAATCCTGCCATGATCATAAAAAATTCAAAAGCCATCTTAGTTAAGGAAGAATAAATTGGAGATATAAGAAGGGCTCTTAGCAAAAAAGCAATACCATAAAAAAAGAAAGCATTTCTAAAATACCTAATTCCTTGATGAGAACTAATCCTAAATAACTTATCTGTTTTAAGGACAATAATTAAACAGATAAATGCAATTATAACTGAATAAAGGACTCTGAATATACTTTTATTCTGTGCAATAAATTGATAAAATTCTAATGGAACATACATAAAATTTTATCCTTTTTTACTTATTTAAAGGTTTATGTATAACGATATAGATTATTACTATATAATAATAATATTTATCCTTGCTTCTGACGCTTTATAAGTAATTTTTCTTTAATATATCTATAAAATAAAAAGGAGGAATAATGATGACTCAAAAAGGTGAACAAAAAATGAATAGAATCCCTATTAAACTTACCTTTTTAGAGTACTTTGGTTTTCTTAGTTTAGATAGTTTGTCTTATACTTCTTCAACCCTTTTCAAACAACAATCTAGAGAATTTATCTAGAACTTAGAAAATCTAATGACCAAAATGACAGACGACATCCCTCCTTAACATATACAATGGAAAAACCTTAAATCAGGTTCTTGACATGCATAGTTAACTCTCTTTTTATAAGAACCTGGTTTTTTCCAAATCTAAGCTCGAGGAATATTTTTCCCCTCGTTTTTCATAGCTTTATCTAATTCTTCAACAGCACCCTTATCACCAACAGCCTTCGTAGAATTAACATCAACAAACCCAGATGCACGAGCAATATTTTCTTCAGGTATTTTAATTAAATTTTCTTCTTTATCCATAATATGTCTATAAAATCAGATTATTTATATTTTGCCCTAATTACACAAATGCGATTTTGGGATTGTTTTTAATTGCCTCATCCAAATTATCTAAGGCCCCTCTTTCGCCATTTTCAGGAGTAGTGTCTTTTCTTGCCTTGCTTGTTGCACTTCCAATATAATTTTCAGGTAGATTCATTTTTTATAAGTTTAAAAAATTAGCCAAATTTGGTTTAAAAAACCTTTTAAACAATCCTCTCTTAATTTTATTATGAAGATTTCAATAAGAAAAGGAGTTGGATTTGGATTAACTTCAGGGATAATCACAACCCTTGGTTTAATCGTAGGATTAAATGCAGGAACACATTCAAAAATCGTAGTTATTGCAGGAATTTTAACAATCGCTATTGCAGATGCTTTCTCAGATTCTATGGGAATCCATATTTCTGAAGAGTCAGGACATAAAAATAAATCTAGTAAAGAAATATGGGAATCAACAATTTCTACATTTTTTTCTAAAATAATTGTTGCCCTAAGTTTTTTGATACCAGTATTATTATTTACATTAAAACAAGCAATAACTATAAGTATCATCTGGGGTCTTTTATTAATAACTATTTTCAGTTATTACATTGCGAAAGTTAAAGAAACACCACCTCATAAGGCAATTTTTGAACATCTCTTAATTGCGATTTTTGTAATAATCGCAACGCACTTTGTTGGGATGTGGATTGCAAGTGTTTTTATTTAAGTAGAAGAAAATACTTATAAAGAAGTTCGCATTATCTAGTTTAGAGGTTTGATATGGAAAGAGAAGAATTTTTGAAAAAACTTGAAACTGAGATTAAGATATCTAAATTATCTGGATACACTTTAAAGAATTATGTTGATTTTAATAAATTACTTTTAGAACATTCAAATAAAAATCCTTTAGAAATTAACCAAGATGATGTAAAATATTTCTTAGCAGATAAAATGAATGAAAGGGCTTCTTCTTCTGTAATTTTATTTCTCGCATCAATAAGATTTGCATACACTAATGTTCTTCAAAAAGATCCAACTGCAGGAGTTAAGCGTCCAAAAAAAGAAAATAAGATCCCAATAGTCTTAACAAAATTAGAGATTCAAAAATTATTTGATTCAGCTCAGACATTAAAATCTAAATTAATTTTACAACTCCTTTATTCCTCAGGTTTGAGAGTTTCTGAAATTGTAAATCTTAAATCTAATCATTTAGATTTTATTGAAAATACAGGGTGGGTAAGAGAAGGTAAGGGGAAAAAGGACAGGATGTTTATTTTATCTCAAAAACTATCAAAAAAACTCCAAAAATTTATTTCAAAACATACAGATTGGAATTACTTATTTTCAAAAGATAAATCTTTATCAACAAGAAATATTCAGAAAATAGTCCAAAACACAGCAAGATTGGCAGAGATAGATAAAGAAGTACACCCACATACATTGCGTCACAGTTTTGCAACACATTTATTGGATGCAGGAGTTGATTTAAGAAAAATCCAGATCCTTTTAGGACATAGTAGTATAGCAACAACTCAAATTTACACACACATTTCTGGAGAACAACTTAAAGGAATTAAGAATCCTTTAGATAATTTATAACTGTCATTATAATAATTCTTATAAACTTAAAAACAGATTTATTTAAATGAGCGATAGGGAATTAATACTGAGTTTGATATTTGATGAATTTAATTTAAATAGAGATAATTCAATAGAAAAATCAAAAATACAAAAAACTATCTATATTTTACAAAAGTTTGATATTAAATTGGGATATGGTTTTTCATGGTTTGGTGCAGGGCCTTATTCTTCTGAATTAGTTGAGGAGTCTTACAGTGTGGTTCATAATAAAGAAAAATTTTCTAAAGAAAAAGATCCCTTTTCAGAAGCATCCAAAAAACAGTTTAAATATATTAAAAAAGAATTAAAAAATTATCTAGATAATCCTCAAAAATTAGAACTTCTTGCAGCATCATATTTTGTTATAGATATGTTCGATACTCCCCGATCTCCTGAGTACGAAAGAGGTTTCACAGAGTTTAGTGTTTTTAAAACTTATATGAATAAAAACTACTCAAGCAAGAATTTTGAAAGTTTTAAAGAATCTGATTTAAAAGAAGCATGGGTTGATGCAGCAAACATAATTGCTCATAAAAATTATAAAAATAAAAAATAAAAATCAGCCAGTATCAATAATATATCTGCCTTTTTTCTTTCTCCAATTGATTTTCTTTCTCCAAGTGGCATTAGGATATTTTTTAATAATCTCTTCAATCATTTTCCAAGATCTTTCTAACCCAAAATTTATTCCACCAACTAACGCAAACGAAATTTCATAAATCACTTTAACACACCTCTTTATATCCAATATAATCCTTTTTTCTTTAAATAGAAAATTACAAAAAGAAATATGTTTCTCAGTCTGATATGTATTTATATACCAAAAGCCTGAAAAGTAGTTACATTTAATTTGGAAGTAGTAATTGCTTTTTTAATCTTCTTTCTTATTAATTTCTGATGTTAAAATCAAACTCACACCACTAATAACTAAAATAATACCTACAAACATAAATAAGAAATAACAAGGAGCTAGTTGCTCATAACTACAAGAGTCACACAATTGATTACAAGAAAATTTATTAAAGAATGCCCAAATAACTCCAAGCAACATAAAACAGACACCTAATATTGTTCTTATAAGTTTCATACTCTTTTTAGTTTTCTCCAAACATCACCAATTTTAGTTTTCAATTTCCTTCTTTTCTTATCTTTCATTACAATCAAAGCATATCCACAAACAATAAAGATTATTCCAACAAATAAAAACAAAGAAGAACAGGTATTTCCTTGAGCCACAGAACATTTATCTGCACAAATAGACCCACATAAAAATTTATCTGCAAAACTCCAGAAGAATCCAAATCCTTTAAATCCAAAACCTACAACAGTTCTTAATGTTCCTATATGCACCATCTTTATTAAACTACTAAATAAAATTTCACTAATAAATGTTTTTATTTGCGTCTTTCTTCATATTTTTTTATCTTAAGGGCATATTCGGCTATTAATTTTTCATATTCTCCTAACTTTTCCCTGTATTCTTCAAGCTCTCTCCCATCAGCTTCCTTATTCAATAAGGCATCTTTAATTAGGATTTTTATATTACCTAATTTTTCTTTTATCAATACAGGAAGGTCTTTATTACCATAGATTTTAAATAATTCCTTACTTTTTTCTGAATCTAACATATAACCCTTTCTCGGATCCTTATCTGCAGCCTTAAAAGAATTTTCAAGTTCTATAAGTGGGACTAATATTTCACACAAATCCATTAATTAATATAGATATTCAAGTTATTTAAAAATTTATAAACTACAAAACCTATTACTGTTAATGGGTAAAAGAGGGTCAGGAAAAAATTCTAAAAATTCACCTAAATATTTTCAACTAAATTATAATTCTCAACAAAATTTAAGGGTTATTTACGGACAAGAGACTTTTTGTGGTTACATAAGGGCTCCGAGATTAATTGAGGAAGAAAAAAAGTACATTGCAGGTTATTGTTCATTAATTAAAAGTAATTGCCTTAGGGAATTACCTATGAGAGGAGATTCTTGCACTATTTTTAAGGAATTTCATTCTTCTGGAGAATCTGAGAGGAGAAGACAAGAGAGAGAAGAGGCCAGAAAAGAGAGGATAAAAACAAGAATGTTAGAAGCAACATTAGTATAGAAATGCTTTTAAGAGACCATTTATTTAACAACTTATTAAATTAGAATTTATAAAAAATGGTGATTTACTCTCATTCAAGGCTCTCTGCGTTTGAACAATGTCCATTAAGGTTTAAATTTCAATACATAGATAAAATTAAACCAGATATTGAACAATCAATAGAAGGATTCTTAGGAAATAAGGTTCACGATACCTTGGAGTGGATTTATCAGGAAGTCGCAAAAGGAAGAACATTTCAATTAGACGATATTATAGAATTTTATATTGAAAATTGGCACAAAGGATATAATCCAGATATTAAAATAGTTAAAGAAGAATATAATTCGGAATTTTATTTTAATAAAGGGGTTAAATTTCTAATAGATTATTTTCTTAAATATTCTCCTTTCAAAGATAATACAATTGAATGTGAAAAAAGAGTTTTAGTAGATTTAGATAATGAAGGCAGATATAAATTACAAGGATATATTGATCGGTTAGTGCATCATAAAGATACGAATATTTTTGAGATTCACGACTATAAAACCGGGAATTTTCTTAAATCTCAAGAATAATTAGATCAAGACAGGCAGTTAGCATTATATTCTATTGGAATAGGACAAATGTTTGAAGGTGTTAAAGATATTCATTTAGTTTGGCATTTTCTTGCATTTAATAAAAAAATGGTTTCTAGAAGAACTATCGAGCAATTAGAGAAGTTAAAACAAGAGATAATTCAATTAATAGATAAGATCGAATCTGCAACAGAATTTCCTGCTTGCCCAAGTATTTTATGTAAATGGTGTGGATTTAGAAATAATTGTTCTTTCAAGGATCAGTATTAAATAAAAAATTTAAAAAAGTTAAAACAAAAAATAAAATGTGGAACTTATATGAAGATGACAAGGAGTTAAAACCTCTAGTTTTTTCCAATGGAAAATCACAGGCAGATGTTATAAATGAAGTTTTAGAAGCAATCAAAGAAGGACATAAAATAGTTTTTATCAGAGGGATGTGTGGAACAGGAAAATCTGCAATCGCATTGAATCTTGCAAGAAAGTTAGGAAAAGCATCAATAGTTGTGCCAATAAAATCTTTGCAAGAACAATATTCAAAAGATTATTCAGGAAAAAAGTATGTTTTGCATAATAAAAAGAAACTTAAAATTAAATCAATAGTTGGAAGACAAAATTTTAAGTGTGTTTACTTAAACGAAGGAGATAAAAAAATAGATCTACAAACATACTATCAAGAAAAAGATGCAAAATTAACAGACCTTTTCTCAAGCTCTCCAGTACCAAAATTTTCTCAAAAAAATGAAACTTGTGACAATATTTTTCTTCCTTGTAAAATTGAAATAAAAGAAAGAAATCTATCAACAGTAAAAGATTATATCAAACAAAATCCGGATGTAAATATAACTGATTTTGATTCTGTTAAAGATATAAAAAGAATGACGATAGCCCCGATATGCCCTTACTATTCTCCAATATTGCCAGAAGACTTTGAAATTAAAAAATTCAAAGATGCAAAAAAAATAACTTATCAAGGGTTAAATAATAGAAAATTTACAATTTATCAAAGAAAGCCTGGTTGCGGTTTTTATGACCAATATGAGGCATATTCAAGTGCAGACGTCATAATATTCAATAGCATGAAATATAAATTAGAAACTTTAATGGATAGAAAACCTGCAACAGATGTTGAAATCATAGACGAGTGCGATGATTTTTTAGATAGCTTTGCCAATAAAGAGCAAATAAACATCAGCAGATTATTATTTGGATTAAATTCAATATTCCCCGAAGATGCAGAATATCAAAAAACAATAGATAAGTTAATCGATATAACGAATACTTTAAAGAGAAAATATAAAGACCCTTCAACAGAGCCAGAGAATATTAAAGGAACCTTAATCGAAGAACTTCTTAATGCAGTTTTAGAAAATACAGAATTATTAGATAAAATAGAAGCAGATGAATCAAATTATATTTATTATTTAGACCAAGTTGCAAGAACATTCCATGAGTTTTTAGAAGAAACATTTTCCTCTGTAGAAATACGTGAGGGAGATATAATTATTCATTTAGTTACAACAAATTTGGCAAAAAAATTTAAAGAGCTTGTAGAAAAAAATAAAGCATTTGTAATGATGAGTGGAACTATTCACTCAGAATCTGTCTTGAAAAATATTTTTGGATTAGAAAAATTTAAAGTCATAGATGCAGAAATTCAACATCAAGGGGATTTAATCAAATGTAAGCATGGATATGAAATGGATTGTAAATATGCTAATTTTAAATCTAATAAAATTTCAAGAGAACAATATCTTAAGGCACTTTCGAAAACAATTTCTTGTGCCAAAAGGCCAACATTAGTGCATGTTAACGCCTTTGCAGATCTACCAACAGAACAAGAAAAATCAAATTATGAATTAGATAATCTCATAACACAAAATCAACTAACCCAAGAACAAAGAAACGACCCTTTAGGAAAGAGGATAAATGATTTTAAAGAAAAAAGAATGCCCATATTATTTACAACAAAATGTAATAGAGGGGCAGACTTTCCAGGAGATATTTGCAATAGTATAGTTGTAACTAAATTTCCTTATCCAAATATTTCAGGAATATTCTGGAAAATTCTTAAAAAAACAAACCCACAACACTTCATGAGCTTTTACATGGATAAAGCAAGAAGAGAACTTCTTCAAAAGATATACAGAGGATTAAGAAGTAAAAATGATAGAGTATATCTTCTTTCTCCAGACATAAGAGTCTTAGATTTTAATGTCAACTAGGCAAATAAATATTAGGATAGCTAGTTGATATTAAAATTGTTTAACGTTGAATGATTATTTTTTTACTTTCCCTCTTCAACAACACCAGTATCTTCACCAACTTCTTCAGAAGTAAATAATTGAGCAATCGAATAAATACCTCTTAAAACATACTCAATACCAAATATAAAAACAATATAAATTAAAATATTATTAAATAAAGAAGGTATCTGAACCATTTTATCAACAATACCTAATGTATTAAAGAAATTAGGCTTTAATAAAAATGTTGCCAATATTGTAAATGGGAGTATCTTTGCTAAATCTTTCGATAGGTCTTCTGAAATATACGCCGTAATCCTTGTAGAAGCTATTATGGCTGCAGAAATTAATAATATCTGCTCAGGACCCGCCTCAGATAATAATAGCAAAAATAAAGACAAAATCGCAAACCAAAATAATACTAGGAATGGGAGTATCACTATATATTCTACACTAAACAAAACAATTGCTAAAAATTTCTCAAATCCTGGACGTTCTGAACGATTGTATTGTCTCAAATTTAATGCAAGAATTTCCCTACTTGCAAGAAATTTATAAAATTTCCAAATAAATACAGCATATATTGCAATAAAAATGGTATAAAATGCCAAATTGATGATTAACCTATATTGTTCAGGAACAGAATTAATTATCCCTCCAAAAAAATCAACAATATATTCAAGCACCATCTTATGATATATAACACCAATCTAGATTTATAAATGTTAAGAATTATCTAAATGACTTCTGTCTTTTTCTTCTTGCCTTTGAATCTCCAGGCTTATAGGCTTCTTTTCTTCTTGTATCAGCAACTAAAAGACTTTTATCATATTTTGTATAAACTTGTTTTAATTCATCCGAATCTGTAATTTTTACAATAGATCTTGCAATAGCTAATTTAACTGCTTGAATTTGACTCTCACTTCCACCACCACTAACCCTACAACTAATATCAAAATCAAATTTACCTAAAATCTTTTTAGCGATTTCAATAGGTTCCTTAACAACTAATGATTTAAAAAAATCTAAATTTTCATAAGGTATTTTATTAATTGTAACTATTCCGCTTCCCTTTTTTATTGTAGCTTTTGCTATTGATGTTTTTCTTTTTCCACTAACTGTTATATTTTTTTCAATTGCCATTATATTTTCTCTACAAGTTGTTTTAATGTAATATATTTATTATGTTTTGGTCCTTGAATTTTTTTCATTTCTTTTTCCTTAAATTCTTCTGGAACTCCATTATAACATTTAACTCTTGAGAATGCTTGTTTTCCTTGCCCGCCCCTATGGTCTGGCAACATACCTCTAATTCCTCTCTTTAATATTTTATAAGCAATTTTAATATATTTAGGACCTTTGTTAGAATGTCCTCCTTTCTGTTTTAATGTTCTATGTCTATTGATAATATCTTTTTGATTTCCAGTTATAACTGCCTTTTCAGAATTTAAAACAGTTATCTCATGACCTTCTAAAGCTTGTTTAGCAGCATAACTACAAATTCTTCCAAAACTTCCTTTTGTAGCATCAATTACAATTTCCATTATAGTATTTTCACTCCTTCTAATTTTTTCTTATCTAGAATATATTTTTTTATTGTTGACATTTTACAACCAGCTTTACTTAATTTATCCTTTGCTTGTTCTGAAAACCCAAGGGCAGCAATTTCAATCTTTTTTTCAATTTCTCCTTGCCCTAAAACCTTTCCAACAACAATAACAGTGTCTTCTTTTAATTTACTTATTTTATCTAAGCTAACTCTAGATTGCAACTTAGTTGATGTTGATAATTTTTTTGCTAAATCTAAAAAATTATTCTTTTTAGCAAGATTTATAGTTTCAACTAATACTGGATTTGTTTTTCTATCCATTCTCTTACTAATTTTTGTTTTACTAATTTCCATTTTTCAATTTTAGTTTATGAGATCCTTATGCGGGAAAGAGGATTCGAACCCCTGTAGGCACTAAGCCAACACGACCTTAACGTGTCCCGTTTGACCGCTCCGGCATTCCCGCGTAATGCGGACTACTTAACAGCCTTATTAAGCTCATCTAAATTCTTATTTAATGCTTCAATAGCCTTAGAAAAAACTTCTTTAACTTCGATTTGTTTCCAAGATTCAACATTAAAACTTAATTCTTTAGATTCTTTAGCTTTTTTAATTTTATTAACTTGATCTTCTGATAATCCTTTTACTTCTAATTCTTCTTCATTATAACTAATTTTTCCCTCATCATCAATTTCAACAAAATCTAGAACATCCTCATCTAAATTATGTTTATAAAAAATTAATCCTGGAGAATATTTAATATGGTCAATTCCTTTTCCAAGTTTTGCGTTAGCAACAAGTTCAAGTTCTTGCTCATCATCTAAAATTACAATTGGTAATTTATAATCTACTCCAATTGAAGGAGAAATCTCCGTAGAATAAACAACATTAGGTCCTTTTGCCTTTAATTTAAATTTAGTTTCTTTACTTGTAACATTAGTCTTAATTGGAACTAAACCTAATCTGTGAGCAATAATCTCATCATATAATGCAGAATCATTTTTCATAATTTCAACTTCATCAATAGCCATTATAGGAATTTCTAAAACACTTCTTCTAATCGCATTAGCTAAACTAATAGGCATATCTGTAATAAAATTAAGTTTTTGTGCTTCTTTATCGTAATTTTGTATTTTTATTGTCATCTTATATTTTTTTATTAATTTTATGGATTTTTAAACCCTTCTACCTCTTCTTCCACCTTTCTTTTTAGGCCCGCCCCTAGGGACTCTTGTAGTGTCCATTATACTTAAAATTTTGAATCCTGACCTTGTTAAAGACTTAATTGCAGCATGTGCTCCAGGTCCGGGATTGTTTTGACCAGTGCTAGCTCTTATTTTAACATAAAAACCAGTGATACCATTATCTTTAGCTTCTTCAGAAATTTTTTGAGCAATAAACATTGCAATAGTTGGATTCGCTTTCAATCTATTTTGTTTTGTTGATTGTCCACCAGTAAACTTGGCAATAGTATTCCCAGCCATATCTGTTAAAATCATGATAGTATTATTGAATGTAGTATAAATATTAAGTATCGCAATTCTCTCTTTTCTTTCTTTTCTCTTTTCTTCTTGTGTTTCTGGTTTTTCTTCAACTTGTTTTTTAATTTCTTCAGGAGAAGTATCTTCTGTTTTATTTTTCAAAGCTTCCTTTGCCTTTTCTATTGCTTCTTTTGTTATTTTTTCGTCCGCCATATTATGCTGTTACCTCAATAGGTTTAGTTTCAATATCTTTTGGAGCTTCAACAACTTCTACCTTTTCTCCACTTGCCACTTTTTCGGCATCTTCTTGAGTCTTTGCTTCTTCTTTAATTGCTTCAGGTGTTGGTATATGTCCTTCAGGAGTTTCTACTTCTGCTCCTTCTTCAATTACATCTTCTTTTATTTTTTCCATTTTAGCCTTTGCATTTGTTGGTTTTTTCAAAACTATATCTAATTTTACTAATGGTTCTTCTTCTAAACTAACTTGATAAGAAGGAATATTAACAACTTGGTTTCCGATACTTACATGTTTATGGGTAACGAATTGTCTTGATTGTTTTGGAGTTGTAGTTAATTTTTTAGTAAATACAATTGTTTGCAATCTTCTTTTTAACCAATCTTCTTTATTCAATGCAAGAGCATCAGCAATACTTTCAACATTAAATCCTTTTAATTGTAATCTTTCAACAAAAGCTTGTTTTTCTTCATCAGGTTTTGTAATTAATTGCTTAGCTAAATTTCTAATTCTTCCAATTGAAGCATCTGCTTTCCAAATTTCTTTTTTATTTTTAAGACCATATTTCTCTCTAAGTACATTTTCTTCTTCAATTCTTACCTTGTCAAAAGGTTTTCTTGGCCTTGAATATTTTTTTGATTGTTTTTTCATTTTTTGTTTGTGTTGTGTGTGTTTTGTATTTATCTTATTTACTTGATTTCCTTTTAACTCCTACTGCAGTCTTACCTTTTTTACTTCTAAAGTTAGCTCTTGTTCTTTGTCCTCTTGTTGGATGTCCGAAAGCATGTCTTAATCCTCTGTAGGATCTAATTTTCTTTAATCTTCTAATATCAAATTCTTTTTTCATATCTAAACCAGTTCCTACTAAATGCGCATCTTCTCCTGTTTCAAAATCTTTTCTTCGATTTAATAAAAATTCAGGTAATTTTGGATTTTTTAAAAATTCAGTTATAGTTTCAATTTCCTTTTCAGTTAAATCTTCAATCTTTTTCTGACTATCTATTTTTAGTATTTTACACATAGCGTTACAAACACTCCAAGAAACCCCTTTAATATAGGTAAGTCCAACTAAAACTCTTTTATTCCCAGGAATATCTGTTTGAAGAATTCTTATAATTGAAAAGTAATCTTGCTTTTTTTCTTTCCCAGCTTCCGCTACATTTCCTTCTTTCTTCTCTGTTTTAGTTATTTCTTTTTCTGACATTTTTATTATATTATTAATTTAGCACAGAAATCCTATTTCATAAATAAAATATATTTTTCTTTGCCTGTTATTTCTTCTACAAGCCTTTTTTCAATTGCCTTCCTAGGTCCAGGTAAATTAGCAACTCGTTTCTTTAAATCATCTAGAGATTCAAAGGGCTTCTTATTTCTTTGTTCCAAAATAGCTTCAGTATGCTTTTTCCCAAAACCAGGAAGTAATTCAAACTGATGCAGTCTTGTATTTATTGCTTCTGCCTCATTGAAAAAATCAACAAACTTTTTCTCATTGTCTGCTATTTCTTTCTCAATGAAAGTATGTAATCGTTCTTTTGCTGTTTCGGTAAGCTTATCTTCTGGGAGTTTCCCAAGAATATAATATATCTTGTCTCTCTTACCTTCGCCGATATATACTTCTTCATCAACCTCTAATTTCACACCACGTCTAGGGACTAATTGTAATAACGTAAATCCTTTAATTCCAATAGCCTGAGCTATAGGCATCATTTTGTTTTCTAAAGGATAACCATAAGGTAAATAATCTAAGACAATTGCATTTTCTTCTTTTTCCATTGTTATTATTTTTTAGCACTTTTCACAAGCTCAAGTATTTTATTTGTTTCCTCTTCATTTAAACTAACATCTACGAAAATTTTGTTTAAATCAGAAGCATCTTCAGGTAATAAATCAGAAATCTTAACTATATGTTCTCTTTTAAGTTTAAGCAAATCCATTTCTTCAAGTCCTTGTTTAATCTTTTCAGATTGTTCAGACTTTGCTTTCAAAAATTTCTTTAAATAAATTTTAACTTCTTCTTTTCTATCGCTATCAGGAATATTTTCCAATTTCTCTTGTACTTCATTCAAATTTAATGGTGTTCTATCATATATCATTTTATTTTAGTTTCTTTAAGTGGACTGGGTGAATTATGTATGTTTTGTCCTTATTTAAATCCTTTATTTTAACAATGTAAGATCTTCCCCTTTTACTTTCAACAACCCCGCTTCTTCCTTGTAATTGTTTTGGAAACTTAGGATTCATAGCAAGTTCTCTTATAACTGCAACTCTATCGCCTTCTTTAAAATCTTGAAAGTATCTACTAAGGCTAAGCTTTCCATGTTCTCTTTGTTTTTTTCTTTTTATCATTTTAAATATTTAGTCTTATGTTGAAACGATCGTACTAAGAAAACAAATTTTCTTAGTGTCTATCGTCATTTAAGATAGCCAAAAACTATCCACTAAGTCTTTACTATATCAATCTTAGAAATATTGCATTTAAAAAGGTTTGGTATTGGGATTTTTTATCCCTGTTCTAAATCCCCACGATTATTGGCCTCACGCATATTCTGAATAATAGCATTAAACATTTTCTCTCCAAAAACTCCCTTCCCACATCTCTCACAAAAATCTATAACACTTGTTTCATCAACATCACATTTACAGTACATACATTTTTTCATATAAATTTATCACCTTTATCAGATTAAATATCTAATTTTATTTATAAATATTTGTATCAAAAAAACAATAGCTTTTTTTATTTTTATGACCCCAAGAATTATAAATTTTATTTATATTTTGATTCTTTCTTTTTCTTTTTCTTATATCTTTTATAAAAATAATACCCAACAATACCTAATATAATAACTCCGAAGATTGATCTAGAAGTTCCATTAGAACTTACTCCTAATTCAGAAGCACTCATAACATTAAAATCAATCACCATATCCTCAGAATACTCTTTATTTAATGCATCCATATAACTAAGTTTTAATTTTAGTGGGATCATTTTTTCATTATCAATTTTTAATCTAAAATCAACAGATTCAAAATCATCAGAATCTAAATCTCCAACATATTCTTTATTTGCAGAAATTATCTTGTATTCTTCAGAATCTAATAACTCTACCGTTAAAAATTTTAAATTTGCTAAATGGTTATTAACAAAAGTTATTGTTACCTCTCCAGTATCACTTCCCTTATAGATCTCAGAGGAATCAATTTTAGCAAAGATTTTAGGTTCACTTTTTATTACTAAAACTCCAAACCCATCACTATCTTGTCTTTCATCTCCGATATGATTCACATAATCTACAGTTATTGTTGAATTATACATTCCCTCATTAGCATCAGGGGTACTGATAACATCAAAAGTTAAATCAACAATCTCGCCAGAATAAATCTTCCCAACCTTACTTTTACTGACACTATTTAAAAATTTAAGTTCTTCTGGCAAATCCAACTGAACTCTCACATCTGTTAATTCCTCATTAGCATTATTTCTAAGTGTAACTGTTATGATTCCAGATTCTCCTGGGGCAATATATTCAGGACTCATTTCAATTTTCTCAATAATCATTACATGTCCAAAATTAATTCTCCTCTCTCTATCATCATCTAATGCGCTAACTTGCGCAATAACTAAAAATAAAACTAAGATACTTAATAGGCCTAAAATTTTCATCTCTTTTTTCATATTATTTTCAATGTTTTATAGTTTAAAAGTTTATCTTATTCGTAACGCAAAGCATCGACGGGCTTTAATTTACTTGCTTGATAAGAAGGGGTTAATCCTGAAACAATTCCAATAAAAAAAGCAAATAACAAAACCCCCACAAGCAGATAAGGATTCATAGATGCCCGAATAATATCAGAACCAATTAAGACTGCAGAAACATACTCGATAGATTTTGCAATTATGATTCCTGTTAATAACCCTAATCCTCCTCCAACCAATCCGAGAATCCCTGATTCAATTACAAAGATTAAAAGTATGTCTGAATTTTTTGCACCAATAGCCTTCATTGTTCCAATCTCCTTATTTCTCTCAAGTACTGAAGTATACATGGTATTTGCAATTCCAATACCACCAACAATAACCGAAATACTCCCAATTCCAATTAAAAATGCAAGTAAAATATTAAGGATGTTGTTAAAGATAGCAACCATTTCCTTAGGAGTCTCAACTGAAAAATCAATAGTTTTATCATCAACATCTCTAAATTTTTTTAATTTTTTTTCTGTTCTCTCTGCAATCTCTTCAATATCCGCGCCCTTCTCAATCTGCACCCATATTAAATCTACTCGATTACCGGTACCAAAAATTTCTCTAAGATCTTCAAGAGGGATATAAACTTGTTGGTCATCTTGAGGATTTCCAATAGCCTCTAAAACCCCAACAACTTCAAATTCCACATTATTAATCTTTAATTTATTCCCACTTACAATAGGGTTACTAAAAAGATCACGGTGTTTGTAATTATAACCAATTAGAATTTTTTTCCTATCTCCTTCTTTTAACATTCTTCCCTCGTCAACATCTAAATTAACTGCTTCAAAAAATAACTCCTCCTTTTTCTCATCATCATTTGGAATCCCAATAACAAAATAATATCTTGCAGGATCCTCTTTGAATTCTATTTTTCCATTTTCAAACGAAAGATAAGTGGCCCCATCAACCCCTCCTACTTTTTCTACAATTTCTGCATCATCGATACTTAATTCGACCGCGCCCCCTGGAAGGCCCAAACCCCCAGAACTACCTTTTGGCTGTATAAAAAATTTATCTGTCCCTAGTAATTCAAATTGTTCATCAACATAATCCTTTAGCCCTAATGACAAACTAACTAAAACAAAAATAGTTAGGATAGCAAGGAAAATTCCAATAATAGTTAGTGAACTTCTAGTTTTCTTTTTCCATAAATTTTTATATGCAATTTTAAAATAATCTTGTATCATATTTTATCCCCTCAATGCGTCAACTGGTTTTAATTTACTTGCCTGGTAACTTGGAA
>Ga0233437_1004528_pt1 | contig 16230 bp, 15 predicted proteins | sample SI_122_August201_FD_182714 | JGI IMG/M metagenome (GOLD analysis project Ga0233437, IMG submission 182714) | Seawater microbial communities from Saanich Inlet, British Columbia, Canada - SI_122_August2016_200_MG | ecosystem: Environmental > Aquatic > Marine > Inlet | place: Canada: British... | reverse complement strand
AGAATTACAATACATGATAAATCCAAAGTGGATAAGCAAAATGAACAACAACCTAAGCAACATGATAATAAAATATTCTCATATGTCAGACGACAAACTTTATAGAGGAATACAAAATCTTTCATCTGCCTCTGTCGTAACATTTCATTCATTCAAAGAGCAAATCGATTACATAAAAAAATACAAATACAATATTCTAAATGAAAATGAAGGCCAAAAAATAACAATTTGTTGGATGGCAGATCACTTACTAGCAGCAATAGTAAATCTTGGAGACCGTCCATTATTCTATGAAACAACAAAACAGAAAAACCTAGAACACTTCACACTAGTAAAAGGAAACACCTCATTAGACAAAGCGATACTAAACTTCAATAAAAAATTCGGCATAACTAAAATGAAGATCGGTGTAAAGGGAACACTTGACATAAATGTCGGAGTCTACAATGACACAGTTTTCTTATTCATGCACCCACAAGATTTAATCAAAGATGTAGAAAAATTCTTCAAAGCAACAAAAACAATAGATAAGATGAACATAAAACAACTTAACAAAATATTAAACAAGAAAACAAGCATCCACGTAATAATAATAAAAGAACACGACTTGTCAGAATATTTCACACACTACATAAAAGCATTTTTCAAGAAATAAATCATTACATAGGTTTGGAAAAATATTCCTTAATATTTTGTGGAAGATTTCCATTTACAAATTTTTCAAAACCCTTACGATCAAAATAAAACTGCAACTGTGCAGCTGCAAATCGTGAATTTGAAAGAGTGTTCCCACCTAAAAACATAAACCTATCCTTTTCTCCCAAATAATCTTCTATTGCAGTATTGATTACAGAATCACCACATGGATCATCTCTTGCTCGTTGTCGCAAATGGAAAATATCACCCTTCCCCTTAACAACCATTCCCTCACCAAAATCAAGACCATAATTCTTAGCTATTTTCTTAGCCAGTCTACCTTTAAACTGATCGAGTCTTTCAGAAAAAACAGGATTATAAAAATTCGGAAAACCTGTAGTTATCAACTCAACCACTCTCGGTATTCCTGTAACAACAACAGAACTATCATAATCTTCCATAAATGCAAGACCATTAAGAACACCTAACGCACCATCTCTAAAAGGTTTTCTTGCTCCAATAGAACGTAACCGAAGTATTTTTTTACCATTTAAATCTTTAAATTTATCATCTTCCAATGTCTTGACTTCATAATAACTCATACCAACTGGTTCGCCTGTATCAACTCTATGAACAAACATTGTTTTACTCTCAAGTTTCCTTCCACCATATTCCCTTCGAAGCTCAGCTTCTATCTCTTCTTCATCACCATCATAAATTTCAGAAGCCAAATCAACCACAGTATCAATTTGCACATCAGTCATAATCCCACCGGGTACAGTTGTAAGATAAAATGGTACACGTTTTCCATCTTTTTCTTTCTCAAAATACAACCCATGCCTGTCTATTTTCCCTATTATTTCACTTGTTTTGCCTTCTCGTAAAGCATAAATCAAATCTTTAGGAGTATAATGATTTTTAGGAACATCTATTGGCTTTGAATCAAATTTAGGGAATTTTGTCATAGCTATCAGTACACAAAGCTTTATTTTTTAGACATATAACCTTCCAAAAAGTTGAGGTTTTCCTTAAAGTGCTTGAATTTGTTATATACCTACCTAATAGCAGGTATCTAGTATGAAGGTCAATAAGGAAAAACCTATTTTAGCAAATATTCAAGCTAAGGTGAAACAAAATATGGAAAGAATTTTACAATGTAACGCTTGTCAGAGCAATCTATTTCATTTAATCAAGCTAGGAAAAAAGCAAATAATTGAATGCTCAGGCTGTAAGTCTAAAACAGAAATGAAAAAGTAATATCATATCATGATATCTAGCCAGACCAATTTAACCAAGGATTATAGATATCAAACATTCACGAATCATGCTCAATAACCAGAAACAACTAACACCATAAGTTATTTGATTAACACCAACCTTCCGGGTCGGCAAATTTCTTGCTGACCCACTATTTCAATATTAGCTGTAGCTATAGATAATACTAAAATAATACTAAACCGATTTCACTTGTATAGAAAATATTTCTGAGACAATAATCCCTTTAAATCTTTCAGTTTCATAAAAACTGTATGCTAGATGATGATAAAAAATTAAATAAAATAAAATTCTTTAAAAGTCAAGGCTACAGACAAAAAGGATGTAGAATACAAGTTGCTTATCTAGATGGTGATAAAGAAAGATATGCACTTCTAAAAACTGGAACAGAAGTAACTGTTAATGGACAAATAGAAAAACTATATCAGCCATGCAGATTTGAAAAAAAAGACAATATAGAAAAAGCGCCTATTTACACACGAACAGAATCCGGAATAGAAACTTTAAGACAATTACAGGATCTAGAAATAATACATGCAAAAAGCGGAAACATAATAATTGACAAATAAAAACAAAAGAAGCTATTCTTTATTTTCTAATCCATCCATTTCTTTAACAACTTCTTGTAGGGTTTCTAAAAATTTAATATGATATTTCAAAACACCTGGAAGTCTTTTAGTAACCTGTAAAACCTTTCCTGTTTGTATTTCTAATTCAACACCGCTAGGATGTTTTCCTTTTATTTCAACATAAGGAACATTTTCAAGTCCATCAACATCTCTTCTACCAAAGTCAAGTATAAGCTGTCCAACATTAGACGGATCTTCTTCCAGATCAGCTGTAACTTCATAATGATCTCTTCCATCAACAGGATTAAGAAAACCAATATACATATGTGAAAATTTACCACGGGAAACAAGTTTCAAAACATCCAATTCTAACTGTCTCAGATTTTCAAAATCACAATACAAACCTTCAGCTTGTCCATTTGGCCAATCATACCCAACAGGAAAACTAGCTTTCATATCAACTCTATCAACAGGAACAGGTTTTCCACCAATCATTCTATCTCCTTTGTCAATAACACGAAATCCCATTTCTTTGAAATGTCCCAAAGGATGATTATCTGTAGGAACACCAAAATCATACTCTCTCTCAACAAAGAAACCATTTGAAACCCCACCAGGTATTTCCTCAACAGTTTTACCATACACCACAGTTCCATCTGCTAAAAACCCATAATCAATATTACCATCAGACCGAACAATATTATAAAGACTTCCGACAACATCATTAAAAACATTAGGAAGTTTATCAACACCAGCTCTTAATTCAACAGGACCAAAAATATTCATACAAAAACACCTATCAAAATTAGCGGTGCAAAACCTTAAATATCCATTCCAAAATTATTTCTTCTTCAAAGCCTTCTTCTTAGAAACTCTTTTCGCCTTTTTCTTAATTTTCTCAACAGCCTTCTTTACAGAAATTTTCTTAACATTCCGAGTAGAACGAGCTATAGATTTTTTGACAACTTTCTTTTTTATTGTTTTCTTAATATTTTTCTTAACTATAGATTTCTTCTTAATTGCAACTTTCTTTCCCTTGCCCTTCTTCCCTTTCTTCTTTCCCCAATCTGCCTTTGACTTACACTCCAACTTAATACACATATTAAATGGACGCTTACCAAACCGCTGAACTCTAACAGTTGTCATTCCACATTCTTTACAAGGTTTATGTAAATTAGTAATTCTAGCATTGTGTGGAACTGGATATCCCCTTTGACAAGATGGATTCCAAATTTTTTCTTTCCATTTACAATCACATTTACCTTTCAATTTTCCACAAATCAAACATTTACACTTACAAGCTTTCTTAGAAAATCCACACTTACCACATTTATTGTAACTTGAACACCCAATAAAACTTTTCTTTGTAAATGGATTAAAAAGTAACTTCAACTGCCCTTTACAATCAGGACAAGTTCCCATTAAACTTCTTTCTTCTTGTGTCTTAATTATAGATTCACTTAAAGTGCTTCCAATCTGTTTTTCTCCTTTATTGATTTCATCTATAATTTTCACTAAAGCTTTCTTAGCTTTTTTCAAAATAGGCAAACCTTTCTTCCCTTTATCGATTATACTTTCCATAGACCTATCCATATCTTTTGTTAATTTTTCGTCCACAAGTGCCGGAACATATTTCTTCAAAGTGTTCGCAATACACAATCCCAAATCAGAAACATGAATACTTTTCTCATAAATATAATCACGATTATAAAGTGTTTGCATAATTGAAGAACGAGTTGCTCGAGTTCCCAGTCCTCGCTTCTCCATTTCCTTAATCATAGATGCTTGAGAATAGCGCGGTGGTGGAGAAGTTTGTTTATCTAATTTCTCTATTCCCAAACTTTTCATTTTCTCGCCTTTCTTAATCTCAGGGAAAATAATTTCATCTGTCTTCATAAATGGTCCATAATACTCTGTCCAACCTTTCTCCAAAGTTTTCTTACCAATTGTTTTAAATTCGTGGTTACCAACTTTCAAAATAAGTGTAATTCTCTCACGCTTAGCAGGTTTCCCGAAAACCGATAAATACCTACGTGTAATCAAGTCATACATTTTACCAAGTGGTCCACTTAATGCTCGCTTAGGTGGTTCAACTGTTGGGTGAACAGCTTCGTGAGCTGGATCATTTCTTTTACCTTCATTTGGAATTAAAGCAGGATGCTCTGAAATAAGCTTATTCACAAGCTTTGTATATTTTTTCAATGTTGCAATCGCTTCCAAAATTGCAGGATTATTAATTTGTTTTGGTAATTTCTCAGAACTTGTTCGTGGATAAGACGCATAAGCAGAAGTATAAAGTTTCTGTGCATAACCCATTGTTTGCTGTGGTGAATAACCAAATAATTTGTAAGCTTCTGTTTGCAAAGAAGTAATGTTAAACGGTACAGGTGGTTTTTGCATATACTCTGTTGTCTTTACAGAAATAACAACCGGCTTCTTACCCTTACATTCTTTCAAAATCTTTTTCGCTATCTTTTCATCAAGAATCTTCCCGCCCTTATAATCAGCAATAATTTTCATCCCATTTATCTCAAGGTTCAATTTAATTTCCCAAAAAGGAGTTGATTTAAATTTAGAAATTTCTTTCTCTTTTTCCGAAAGCATTGTCAACACAGGCCCCTGAACACGCCCCGCAGAAAGTATTGCAAATCTTTTTCCGTGCGTTTTAATCGCATGCATTAAAGCTCTAGAAACAGAAATACCATACATGAAATCTAATCTATGCCTAGTTTCCCCAGCTTCAATATTTTTCCAATCCAAATGACCAGCCATATTTTTATAAGAATCCACCAAATCCGGTTTAGCTAATGTAGAGAACTTCATTCGCTTTCCATCTTTTTTCCCTGTCATAAATTTAATAACATTATACGCAATAACAGAACCTTCGTTATCATAATCTGCTGCACTAATAACTTCGCTTATTTCGTTGTTGTTAACAATCCATTCAATTGTTCTATAATATTTCTCAGAAAATGCAGAAATCTTTCTAATCTCAAAAGAAGGCTTCCATTCTGTATTATAGACAGGATATCCTTTATCAGGAGTTGTCATATTGAACAAATGACCAACAGCTGTTACAACTATATGTTTTTGATTCCCTCTAAAGAAAGTATGATAAGCAACGCCCCATTCACTCTCCTCTTTCCTCAATCCCTTCTCAGCTAATGCTTTCGCAATGTGCATAGCTGCATCTGGCTTTTCCGCAACGATTAGAACAGCGCCTTTCATGAAAGAGTATAATATAGGATAGGTATTTAAAGGTTCTTGATTCAACCCAACAATTATAAAGTATATATACCAAACTCAGTTATGGATGACGATTTTAATATTGACGAATTCAAAGATGAAGAATTGGGCGATTTAAACATAAACAAAGAAAACACATCTACAGATTCTTCTAAACCAATAACCAAAAGGGATATAAAACTAGCAACACCTTCCGAAATAATAGCAATGTACAAAGAAGGCAAACGAGATTTTTCAAATTATAACGTCGTCCCAAAAGACTCAACTGTGGCAGAAGTAAAAGATAGAAAAGATTTCGAAGGACAAGACCTTCGAGACATCGATCTATCAAATTCAAAAGTAATGACAATGAATTTCACAAACACAATTCTAGACAATGCAAAATTCGACAAATCAGAAGTAACAGATTCATTATTCAAAAGAGCAAGTTTGAAAGGAACATCTTTCAAAGAAGCAAATGTAAAAAACACAGACTTTTCATCTGCTAAATTATCATCAACGGATTTCACAGAAGCAGACATTACATTAGCAAAATTCAACAATTGCGACATAACACAAGGAATTTTCATAGACTGTGTAGAAGAAAAAATAGAAGGAATACCAATGACATCTGCACAAATTTTAGCCGAATATACACAAGGCCGTCGCGACTTCACAGGAATACGCTGTCCAAACGCACAACTTTCTGGATTAAACCTAAAAGGAATAATTTTACGAAATTCTTATTTACACTATGCTGACTTTTCTTCTTCCGATTTAACAGACGCGGACTTAAGCAATTGTATTTTAACATCTGTAGCTTTCGTTAACACGACAATGAGAAATACAAACCTTTCTAGAAGCAACTGCTACTGGACAACTTTCAAAAAAGCACATTTTGAAAACACAAACTTCCGAAAAGCCAATTTAATCTGGACAGATTTGAGTGGAACAGATATTGGTAGTGCACACATTGAAGGCGCAGAATTAGGATTCTCTTTAATGGAAAACGTAAACTTAGGAATGAATGTCGTAAATATGTCACCCGACTTAATGCGAACAATAAAACATTCTTCCCCCTCAGGCGCAAAAATTCTACAACCAGCTTCAGCAGGCCACATGACTTATGGCGGTGGCGGAGCAGCTGGATATGCAAGCAGTGTCGGTGCATCTTACGGAGGCAGAGGTGGATATGCCGCTAACACAGTTGACTGGGAAGAAGAAGCTGATCCTACAAAGAAACTAATCAAAGACAGAAAGAAAAATACATATGCATCATTTGGAACGTATGGTTAATATTCGCGAAACAACGAGCTATAGATAATATTTACGAGATATAGAAATTAAAATGGTTTAAATGAAACCTTTCTTTTAGGACCAAAACTAATATCCCCACTTAACATAGCAGCATAATATGCTTTTTTTTCTTCTTCTGATTTCAATTCAACACCCATCAAACCATCCATAGTAGAATCAAAAGCTTTAATAAATTTAATATTTTTTTCTCTGTATGATTCTATTTTGCTATTTACTGGAATCGATCTCTGGTCAACACCGATATATTCATCTTCAATAGAATAAAAACCGATACCATCATTTGGAAATATACTTTCAGCATCATCGTTGACAATAACAATAGAATACGTATCACAAACAAATGGTGGTAATTCACCAAAATCTTCTTTAGCTGCCTTCAAATCAATATCTTCAAAGCTTTCATCTGGTTTCCATGGACCAAAAAAATTCGAAACAAAGTCTTTGTAATCTTCATCAGACAATAAATTTTTAACTGTTTCAAGAACACGTTGTGGAATTCTAACAACAGAAGATAATCTACCATATATTTTTTTCTTACCATTAGATCTCTCAGATGTTATCTCAACACTACCGACAACACCATATCTACTAAGAATCGGTGATTCGGCCATAGTAGAAAATTTTCTTTTATATCCAGCATATTTAGGTTTTGCAAACATAACACCTTCACGTCTATCAGAAACATTAAAAATAGGATTCTTAATCGAACAATCTTGAATAGTTGATTTTCCATACTTCATTAGAACAGCTGCAGCTTTATCACCAGCATATGCCAATTCACCATCAACTAACTCACCCATAGGCAACACTATCATAGCATTCTCACTATTACCAACAGGAACCAATGATATATTTTTACCAGTCATTCAAATCACTCCGTAATTAATCACTAAAAGCCATTTCCAGAACCAATCTGAAGCTGCTCATTGCTTGCACCAGGAAGTGCTGGTGGTCTAAATTTCATTTTCTGAGGTTTGGGTGTTGGAGCTCTAGAACCATCTTCTATAGTTCTATAATCTTGTAAAATACTTTCCCTCATTTCTTCAGCAGTATAACTTTTACCAGCAACCTGATCTACACCACGATCAAAAGTTTGTAGCCAATCAGTAATAATTGGAATGTATGGAGATATTCTATCGTGTATAGGAAGCAACTGTTTATATTTTTCAATATCAGAAGAAGAAGAAATACCACTCCATTGACGAGCATTTACAGGTTCGTCACCAAAAGGTTTTTCATCAAAAGGTACGAACAATCCATTAAAATCATCATCCCGCAAAACAACATAAAAATATTTATCATCTTTAAAGAATGGTAACTCTCCTTGAAGTTTCTCTTTCATATTTTCTACATCTAATTTTTCGATATTTAAAAGATCAGGATCCTTCCCATCTAATGTTGCGGGCCAATCACCAAAATATGATTTAACAAAAGTATCAAAAGAACTTAACTCTCCGTTCCCTCCATCATTCTTATCCAATCTCAAACCAATAAAATCAACTGTTGAAGTAGGAATTCTAACCACAGCCTGTATAGTGCACACAGAAGAACTATCATTACAAACTTCGACTGAACCATATGCACCATATCTACTATAAAAAACAGGACTCGCTAAAACAAAACTATTAATTACTGCACGACCGTATTGAGGTTTTAAAAACACCCCATCATAAAGCTCTTCTTCAGGAACAAAAACAGATATAAGTGGTTTTTGCAACATTTTTGTTCTATCATGATCACCATGCCTACAACCAGCAGAATTATTATAATGTTGTCTATCAATACTTCCATAAAGAGCCTTTGCTATAGCTGGATGCAAATATGGCACTATTGCTTTTTCATCTGGCAAAAACAGCATATTTTCTCTATCTGCATCAATATCATGTAGTACTTTCATTCAAATCACTCTTAATATTTCTCACAAATGAGCTATATCACTCAGTAACTAAAATCTGAACGCTAAAGCTTAAATATCAAGAAAATATTGGTGTTTTACTTAATATTTTCCACGCTTAAATACCTCAATATTCTACTACATATTAGTGATTACATGAATACAAAAACCATAAAAACTATTCCAACATTAGAAGAATTAAGAACTGTTACAAAATATTTCGATCCACACTCATGTTCAATTCATTTACAATACGATAACACCCCGATAACTATCAAAATAAACAAGATACGTCAAGAATCACCAACAAATCAATTTTCTAAAAAACAAACAACTACCGAAGAACATTATATATTCGTTTCCGATAATGGAATTAAAAAAGAAGTAAAGGAGTGTAACCCACTTGACAACCACAAAAGAATGAGATATAATTTTCATTCGTGTGAAATAGGTAGATTAATGAATGATACAGATTATGAACAAAATCCTATTCATTGTGGATTACACAATAATTGCGCGTATTATAAAACATTTACAGAAAATTTAGCTAAAGTTAAACAAGTAGCTGAAATGTTAAGGCCATTACTAGGCGATGAACAAGCAGATGATTACAAAACAGATTGTTTTCAGTCTAATGATCACACAAAAGATCACGGATGCAGAATAAATATACTCAAAAGGTCACCATGGGCATTCCCATTAGTCAACGCTCAAAAATCAAAACTAGAAGACAAAGCTTTCTGGATACAAATAGCTGAAACATTATCTGAATCCGACGAAGTAGAAGTAACTGGATATGATCTATCAGTATAATTATTCTAAATCGATCAAAACTATTCCCCTTTCTTGATTTCCTTAAATCCAGTATAAGGCACAAGCACTTCTGGAATCTTTATTGATCCATCTGCTTGCTGATACTGTTCTAAGATCGCTATCAATGCACGAGAAGTCGCCACACAAGTATTATTCAAAGTGTGTACAAATCCTTTTGCAACAGCTCCTTCTTTTTCGCGATACTTAACATTCAATCTCCGCGCTTGATAGTCAGTACAATTAGAAGCTGAGTGTGTCTCTCTAAACTTTCCATCAGCCATCCAAACTTCAATATCATATTTTTTAGCAGCTATAATTCCAATATCGCCTGTACAAATATTCACAACACGATAATGCAAATTCAATGCTTGGAACAACTCTTCAGAATTTTTCAAAATCTCAGCATGGAAATCCCAACTCTCCTCAGGCTTACAGAAAACAAACTGTTCAATCTTATTAAAGTTGTGCATTCTGAAAAGTCCCTTAGTATATTTTCCATGACTACCAACTTCTTTTCTAAAGCAAGGAGAAACTCCACAAAATCGCATTGGCAAATCTTTTTCATTAATTGTCTCATCCATCATCATTGCACCAACTGCATGTTCTGACGTAGCTATCAAATACAAATCTTCCCCTTCAATCTTATACATAACATCTTCAAAATCTGCTAAATCGGTCACACCTTCATAAGGCTTTCTCTTAAGCATCAATGGAGGCTCAACCATTGTGTACCCTCGTTTAACCATAAAGTCCATTGCAAATCGCATTAACGCATAATCCAAAATCGCTAACTTCCCCTTTAAAAAAATAAAACCTGCACCTGAAGTTTTAGTAGCTCGTTCACGATCCATAATTCCCAAATCCTCTGCCAATGTCACGTGATCCTTCGGCACAAAATCAAACTTCGGAGCTTCACCCCATCGTTTAATTTCCACGTTCTCAGTATCGTCCTTTCCATATGGAACAGATTCATGCAACATATTAGGAAAGCCCATATGAAGAATTCTACATCGTTCTTTCAATTCTTTAACTTCATCTTCCAAATTTTTCATTTTCCCAGGAATTTCCCCAGCCTGTTTAAGTTTTTCTGCCGCATCTTTCCCATTTTTCTTCAATTCGGAAATCTCTTTAGAAATTTGATTACGTAACTGCTTAAGTTTTTCCATCTCTTGCAACTTTTCCCTATACAGTTTATCCTTTTCCACAAATTCATCAAGCTGTTCAATCTTATTCGAATCTTGCCTTCGTTCCAAATCCTTTCTAACAATCTCAGTCTGTTCTCGCAACAACTTAATATCTAACATATAATATCACTCCAATCTAACAAATTTAAGTCTTTTTTTCCAACGGCTTCAAGAATTTAGGATTCTTCTTAAAGAAAGATCTCACCGGTTTAAGCATCTGAATAACTGCCTCTGTAACACCATTCTTCAAATCCTGTGGATGAATAGTTTCAAATTTAGAATCAAATTCTTCCCAATTCTCAAACACCAAATCCCCACCGAATTTTTCAGGCCGTTTAATCTCTAACTTCCCTAACCCAGGAAATACATGGAACTTAGCTATCTGATAAATCGGATTACCTTCCCGCTCCTTAGGACAAAACGCCTTTCCTAAACGCTTACGAATATTTTCCTCTGAATCATGCAAAAACACCATTGTCTCTGGTTTAGAAGAACTCATTTTACATTTAGAACCTTGCAACGAAACCATCAATGGATGATGAAAACAAACTGGCTTTTTCCAGTTAAATTTCTCTAAATATTCACGTGCAAGTACATGTATTTTACGTTGTTCCATTCCCCCAAGCGCCGCATCAACCCCTAAAAACTTAAAATCCAAAACCTGCATAGGTGCATACATTACTTGAGAAAGATGAGCATGTTCAATATCACGAGCAATCTCCCTCATAGCACGAATCGAACGACTTACTGTAATACTATCAGACAATCTGAATAAATCAACAAAATATTCTGACTTCTCCTGAAAAGATGACCCCAAAACAAATTCTGTCTTTTTCTTATCTAATCCACATGCCAAAAAAGTAGCCTTCCAATATTTTGCCACTTCACGAATCCAACTTATTTCACCCTTCAAATTCAAAGAAGCGTGATAATCTGCTAAAAGTATTTTCACTTTAAACCCAGCTTTCTGAAAGTCCAACAACTTTCGTATTGATATCCAATGCCCCAAATGAACAGGCCCTGAAGTTTCATAACCACAATACACAACAGGAGTTTTCTTTCCCAAAAGCAAGTCTAGCTCTCCCTCTACCAAAACCTCTGACAAATTTCGAGTTACTAATTCCCGTTTTTCTGCTTTGTTCATAATATTCACCTTACCTATTCATTATTTCCTGCTTTTTTATAGTTTCGTGTGCAACATTTTCTCAGACTTGACAAGTTGCATACACAGTTCAACTACCAACTTACTAAAAAGTTGAACTTCGCCCGGCCGATACGAAATCTAAAACCCATTACCGGAGTTCATTCTATCTCTTTGTTGTCTCTCCAGTTGCGCCTTGTCAGTAAATGTCTCACACATAGAATATCCATTTGTTGCCCTAAATCCATTTCTACATGAATCACCACATTCAACCGAATATGCACACTTTCTAGCTTCTCTAATATCGGCTATAAATTGCTTAGTTCTTTCAAACATCTTTCTCACCTCCTTTTCTCCTTTGAGAAATATCATTAGCAAAACACAACTCAAGAACTATACCGTCATTCGCTCTAATCCCAAGTTTCTTCCTAACAGACGCAGGTATAACTATCCTACCACGAGAATCAATTATAGAATTAACAAAAACACGTTTTACAGATTTAGTGTTGACACTAGAGATAAACTAATTCCCCACGCTTGATAAAGTCGTTCACCACTCATTTTAATCACCTAATATCTAGTGCTCAAAGCACCTATAGAATAAACTATCCATCATCACTTTTAAGCCTATGTGGGTAAAACAAACTTTCGTGAATAGTTTAAACAGTTAAAGGAAAACACAAAACTGTGTATTTATATCAAGCTTGTACCTATTCTTCATTATGATTATCAAATGTTTAGGAGGGTGTCGCGAAGTAGGTAGAAATGGATTTTTACTTCAAGTAAAAGAAAATAACCAAAAGGAAAACATTATGCTTGATTATGGTTTAAAAGTTGAAACAGGTGAAACACCTATTCCAGCCCAAGACGTTGATAGTATTCTATTGAGCCACCAACACTTAGACCACTGCGGTTCAACACCTACATTATTCAGAGAAAACAGCAAAGCAAAAATCTACGCAACACCTCCTTGCTTCGACCACACACACATGCTTCTAAAAGACAGTATGAAAATAGCAAGATTAAAAGGAAGAGCCCCGCTTTTCACACAATACGAAGTAAACAAACTAAAAGAAAATCAAATTAAAATAAAAATCGGTGAAAAGTTTTCCACACCTGCTTCAAACGTCGAAGTATTAAGCGCAGGACACATCCCAGGATCAGTAATGTTTATAATTAACACAGAAGGAAAAAGAATTCTCTTTACAGGCGACTACAACTTACAAGACACAAGATTGATGAAAGGCGCAGACATTTCTAAAATAAAAGACATCGATGTTTTAATAATGGAATCAACTTACAGCTCTCGCGAACATTCCCCAAGAAAAGCAACAGAAGAAAAATTATTAAAAATCGTAAAAGAAACAATTGACAACGGTGGAATAGCATTAATACCTGCTTTCGCTGTCGGACGTTCAGCAGAAGTAATTACAATTCTTGACAAATTAGCAAAAAAAGTTCCTATATTTTTAGATGGTATGGCTCGGACTGCCACCAAAATAACAGCTAACCACCCAGAATTTTTACGAGACAACGCACTTGAAAAAGCAACAGAAAACATAACATTCATAAAAAACCAACACGAACGTCAACAAGCAATGGACCAACCTTCTGCTATAGTAACAACAGGCGGTTGTCTAGACGGTGGACCAATTGTACATTACATCAAACATCTATACACTCGAGAAGATTGTTCAATGTCATTCACAGGTTTTATGATTCCAAGAACAACTGGCCGTTACCTACAAGACACAGGCCGATTTGTAAACGAAGACATGGATCTTAAAATAAAAATGCCTATCAATTTCCTAGACTTCTCTGGTCACGCAGGCCGTTCTGATTTAATGAAAACTGTCCAAACAATCCGCCCAAAAAAAGTTATCTGCATCCACGGCGATCACTGCCAAAGATTTGCCACAGAATTAAAAGGCCGATTTGAAGTAGAAGCAATCGCCCCAGTTCCTGGACAAATAATTAAAGTTTAATAGTTTTTCTTTTATTCCAAATACTACAACCGCCTTTCTTAAAATCCAAAACATCATATAAATCGCCAGAATTAATAATTGCCATATCCCCTGTTTTTCGTGACCAACCAAATGCACCAATCCGTAAATCCGGATGAGTTGTTTTCAAATATTCACAAACAACATCAACAACATCCCCCTGCTGATCAAATGTTCTCAACGAAGAAACATCATTATCTAAAACAACAGGTGGTCTAGGCACAGAACTTTTAGGTGTCATATCCCACTCATTATCATAAACGCATAATTCATAAAATTCCCCATCTTCCAAATTTTCCAAATCCAAATGCCATGAAGCTGATTTAGCATCTACGCCATCTCTACCTTTTGAATTTAAAACAATTCCAAGATAAGCATGTTTCTTACCAATAACACAACCTGTTCTCGCAGTAAATACAGGGGGATCATTTTCATAATTCCATTTTTTCAAAACAGCTTCCAATGATTTCCTAGCAAAATTATGTTCTCCCCGTACTCTAAGATTTACAAATTTTTCAACAATATCAGGAGTTTGTTCGCCATTACTAATGTAAATCCTAGTATTTCCTTTTATAAGCGCAGGATAAAAAACCAGATTTTTATCTAATCTATTAGGATTACCGCCTCTAGAAACAGCATTAATAGAAAAATATCGTCTTTCAATACCAGCAAATCTATAATCACCAGATTGAAGATTCCGTTGTTTATTTTCATCAGAACGCGCTGTAAGCTTATACAAAACCAAATCATTAGAAACAGCTATATGTCTACCACCGAAAAAATAAGTTTCCGATATTTTTGATACATTATCTAACAATTGTCTATCGACCATATCTACCAAAAAGTTTTACGGGTCTCATATTTAAATGTAGATTCGAAATAGTTGATTATGACAATCACAATCGATGGTTCACATGGAGAAGGAGGCGGACAAATGATCAGAACGTCTATCGCTCTCTCAGCTATTACAGGAATTCCAGTGAATATCAAAAACATCCGCGCAAAACGCTGCAATCCAGGTCTTTCAGCCCAACATCTAAAAGCTATACTTGCATGTACAGAAATGTGTAACGCCGAAGTCACTGGTGCAGAATTAGGATCAAGTGAAGTAGAATTTATTCCCAAAAAAATCCACGGTGGAAAATTTTCAATAAACATAGGAACAGCCGGTTCAACCGCTCTAATTCTCCAAACATTAATTCCAGTTGCTATTCATGCACCCGATCCAGTAAAATTCCAAATCAGCGGCGGCACAAATGTAAAATGGTCAATGGATTTTGAATACATGCAACATATTTTCGGACACTACATGAAATCAATAGGAATTGATTATCATATTCAAATTGAAAAACGCGGCTTCTACCCAAAAGGCGGTGGAAAAATTTTAGTTAAAATAAAACCAGGAACACCTACATCTTTACAGCTAACAAAACGTGGAAAATTTCAGCGGATAGATGTACGCGCAATTTCAGAATCTCGATTAGAATCTAAAGATGTTTGTGCCCGTGAATTAAAAGGATTTTCAACAATTCTAAAACCCAACCACGAATTTGTAGAATACCATAACGCAGATTCAATCGGAACATCAATGCACGCCCACGCCCATTACGAAAACTGCAAATTAGGCTCTTCTGTAATAGGCGATATAAAAATCTCAGCCGAACAGTTAGGAAAAAAATGCGCCACCCAACTAAAAAAACAAATAGACTCAGGAGCATGCATAGACGAATGGATGGCTGATCAAATTCTTCCTTACATGGCTTTTACTGGTTCAGGTAAAATCCACGTCGCACATATAACACAACACACAGAAACAAATATCCACGTAATTGAAAAATTCTTACCTATCAAATTCAACATCGACAAAGAAAACAATATAATTTCTGTAAAAAAATTATAATATCAGTCACAAAGCAACTATAAAAAACAATATCAATAAAATCTACTTAAGTTCATACAAAGTATATTTAACAAATTCTAATTCAATATAATTGTCAGAAAGAAATTCCTCAAGCTCAAGTATTTCTATTATATTTGGATTTCTATAGTATGAACTTTCCTCCAAAACAATAAACTTAGGTTTAGTTATTTTAACTTCGTCTGAAAATTCACCAAGTCTACCTGTTTGATTAAAGTAATTCAAAAGAAACGTAGACTCAATAACAATATATTT
>Ga0233437_1004527_pt1 | contig 16230 bp, 10 predicted proteins | sample SI_122_August201_FD_182714 | JGI IMG/M metagenome (GOLD analysis project Ga0233437, IMG submission 182714) | Seawater microbial communities from Saanich Inlet, British Columbia, Canada - SI_122_August2016_200_MG | ecosystem: Environmental > Aquatic > Marine > Inlet | place: Canada: British... | reverse complement strand
CAATCCATGCCATAACTCCATACACCACCATACTGCAAAATATCCTCTCACTGATCGATAGAGGATTCAGCTTTCCAAGCTTTGCCGCAGGCCTGGCCGGCATCCACTGGACATTCAAATACCTGGGACAAAGAAATTTCATTAGCCTCGAAGAAGCCGAGGCACTAAGCCCCCTAATCCCATACATAATGAAGTGGGCCCAAACCCAACAAGAAAATCATAACCATGATATCCTCCACGGATCCCTGGGCCCCCTATACGCCATCGCACGGGCCGAATTGCAATTCGGCCCGTGCCCGCACACCCACAATCCCCCAGTCGGCCACATCACCGATCTGGGCCTCGCTCACGGAATACTCGGACAAGCACTAGCGAAGAATCAAGCGCAGCAAAATGATATCATCGATGACCTGAGATATCTACTTTCCCAAGCAGATTGGAGCATGAGGCAGGGATCAGTGTTTCCGACAAAAATTGTGGATGGCAAGCCTATTTTTCCGTCGCGAATGGCATGGTGCTATGGGGATCCCGGAATTGGCATCGCCTTGATGCAACTCGAAACAGATTATGAGGAACTGAAAGGAGCAGGAGAGAGAGTACTTACCCTGGCAGCTACAAGACGTGATCCTGAAAATACCAGAGTGGACGATCCATTTATCTGTCATGGATCAGCCGGACTGGCACTGATATTTTTCAAAGGATGGCTTTTATCGAATAACGATAAATTGCGCGAAGCAGCGAGATATTGGACAAAGGCAACAATTGAGTTTCTGGAAGAGGTCCGGGGTCCGAAGTCCGGGGTCCGAAGTCCGAAGTCCGGGGATGGTATGAATGACTGGCCTGTTTCTGTCCTTGATGGATTATCTGGTATCGGACTGGTTCTGATGGCCATTGATCAGGGGCATCTGCCAGGCTGGGAAAAAGGCCTGTTCATATAAAACCCTAAGCCCTATTTCACATCATTAACACCCCTTAACACAAACTAAGGAAAGTAATTACGATATTTGAGAGTGTTGTAAGTTTTCATTTATCTAAAAAACCTAAAAGCTCAACAGCATGTTTCGTCATTATTTACAAACTGCACAGAGGCACCTTCGTAAAGACTGGCCTTATACTTTGATTAACCTGATAGGTTTGACCATCGGTTTGTCTTTGGTGTTTCTGATTATTCTTTTCGTAAACCGGGAGTTCTCGTGGAATAAAAGCCATGAGCATCGCGATGACAGCTATCGTATGCTGGTTCATAATGGAGCACTTGACTGGAATCAGCCTTTAACTCCTTATCTTTTGGGACCGGTACTGGAGGAGGAAGTGCCGGATGTGCTGGCTTATACGCGAATATCAACAGCACGGGTAAATATTATTCAGGAAGATGGCAGTGAATATCCTATTCGCATAACGGGTGCTGATCCCGGGGTGTTCAAGGTTTTCTCCTTCAAATATATTGCCGGACCAGGTAGCTCGCAATTGATGAAGTCGAGAGATGAGGTGGTATTGAGTAAGCAGTTGTCTGATGTTCTGTTCGGAGAGAAAGATCCGGTAGGACAAAGCCTGTCTTTTACCGGCAGGGGAGGGGAGTTTAATCTTACTGTTTCGGGGGTGTATGATAATTTTCCTGAAACCTCGACTTTTCGTCCACAAGCTCTGTTTTCAGTTGACCGTGTAGCAGCTTTTTACAATATGGAGAATATTGAAACCGATTGGCGAAGTTGTTTCTTTGAGCTCTATTTCAGATTACGTGAGGGCGCAAGCAGTTCTGATTTCGAAAGACAATTAAGGAGTATTGAGGAGAAATATTTTGAGAAAGACTGGTTGTATAGCCTGGATAAGCAGAATATCAGTGATATGTATTTGCATTCTGATGAATTGGTGAATGCAAGAACACATCAGGGCGATTTAAAGAAAATCAAAATATTTACGCTGGTGGGAATTCTGGTTCTGCTAATAGCTGCTTTCAATTATGTTATTTTGGCTTCGGCCCGTACTGCTGCCCGCTATCGTGAGATTGGCCTTAGAAAAGTAAACGGGGCCAGCCGAAGAAGTATTTCAACACAGATATACGGCGAATCGGTTTTAACCTCCTTGCTGGCTTTTCCATTGTCACTATTGACTGTGGCACTGGTGATTCCAAAAATCAATCAGATCATGGGCACAAAGCTGGCTTTTGAACCAGGTGTTCATCCCTGGCTTCTTCCGGGCTTCTTAGCTGTATGCTTGTTCATCGGGATATTCTCAGGAGCATACCTGGCGATATATCTTAGTCGTTTACGTCCGGTTGATATTCTGCGTAGCCGATCAGGGCTTAGCAGTACCCGTTCTGTATTGTACAAAGTGCTGGTTACTGTTCAGATCGTGATCTTTATCGGGATGCTTTCTTGCTCTGCAATAATATTTAAGCAGGTAAAATATGCCGAAACCATGGATCCGGGTTTTGAGCGGGAGAATTTGTTCCTAATTGATATAGACATGTACAAATTCACCCAATGGAATGCCTTTGCCGGGGAGTTGCGTAACTTATCAGGTGTGGAAAATGCTGGTGTGGCAATGGGCGGACCACCAACTGAAAGTATGGGAGTGTTTCAAATGCCTCATCTGACTGATCCTGAGCAGATGATTACAATTGAGGGATTATCAGTTGGGGAATCCTACCCCGAGACTATGGGTTTCAGGCTGATATCCGGCAGGTTTTTCACCCCCGGGGCTGAAGATAATGAGATCAGACAAATAATAGCAAATGAAACGGCGATCAGAGAGCTTGGCATTGTGGGTGATCCGGTCGGACAAGAGATTGGTACACGGCGAATTATTGGGGTGATAAGAGATTTTCACGTGCACTCGGCAAAAAGTAAAATTACTCCCATGTTTATCAGCCTGAACACGAAGTACTGTTATGAGGTAGCCGTGAGGATTAATCCTTTACAACAAGAACAAACAATGAAACAGATTGAGGCTGTGTACCGGCGGATGGGGGGACCGGATGTGCTCTACAGTATTCAGTCATTCGATGATGCCCTGGCAAATATGTATAATACTGAGAGGAGTTTCGCTAAAACCCTGACCGGATTTACGGGTTTGGCCATCTTTATCGCAGTATTAGGATTGTTCGGTTTGTCCCTCTTACTCGCATCACGCCGTACGAAAGAAATCGGAATCAGAAAGGTATATGGTGCACCGGTATGGCGTATTGTGACTACCATCAATCGCAGTTTTACAATCTATACAGGATTGGCCCTTTTGATTGCCATTCCACTGAGTATATGGATAATGCAAAGCTGGTTACAGAACTTTATATATCGTACAACAATTGGCTGGCTCGAATTTGCAGCTTCAGGCATGATAGCACTTGTTATCGTATGGCTAACAATAAGTTATCATGCATGGCGAGCAGCACGAATGAATCCGGCGGAGGCAATTCGCTGGGAGTAATAAACAGTTTTAGTCTTTTATGAATAGGCTTGTACTGCTTCTGTATCCTGTTAAATCTAAGTACCAGTCCATGTAACTGAATCCACCGCTTGCTGCCCATTGGTCGAACATGAGATAGCCATCAGTAATACTTATTTTCTCGAGTGGATATGTAAAGCTTACCGGAAGGTTCATTCCCCAGGGGAGACCGAATTTTGTTTTGTAATAGTATTCTGCCTGAATGTCGGTGGCATCGTTACCAGTGCCAAAATATGAGTCATCGGCAAGATCGGTAGGAGCATAACCGGGTAAGTGTATTTCCCTGCCTCTTTCGTCAGTTCTGAAGATGAAAGGATTGTATGGTGGCTGATCGATATCATCGGCTGAGATTGCCTGATTGAGTTTTATTTCTATATTAATATTCGCCGGTTCAACAAAACTGTTATTGACGTTGGTGTTTACTCCCACTCCCGATCCCGGGTGTGGCAGCACCTTAAAGCCATTGGCAAATACTATTACAGTTGCCAGCTCCTGAGCATTTTCGAGACCATTACTGGCAATACTAAGATCAGAGGATGAGAATGAGTAATCAGAAACCACTTCGGATACGAGTTCAGGATCAAGATCAAGCTGAAAACCAAAGCCGTTGTTGACGCTTCCTCCTATTGCTCTGAGGGTGAAATTGACACCAATGGCAACTATTAAGTTATCAGCATTCTTAATCTGTTTGAATTTGTAATCTATAACCATGTCATTAAAATCGTAATCTCCTCTTGATGGCCATAAATCTTCGTAGGCTAATGTTCCAAAAGAGTTTTCGCCAGGATACCAGGTGATGAAAGCCCTGGTGGCATCAACAGGATATTCGTCAGTAGCATCGGGTACACCATCGCCATCTGAGTCGGGATTCGCCTGTTGAGCATCTTGTACCATAATCCCAAAATCGTCGGAGTCTGTTGGAAGGTCGAACAGGTATTCTTTATCACCATTAGCCGGGTTTATTTTATAAACTTCTTTCTTGCTGGCGGCATAAATGTATCCATCTGAGCCATAAACAGCAGCTTCCATGGTGGGTGAAAGGGGATTAAGGATAGTACTGTACTTGTTTTTCTCGCCGGTAATTTTGACTGAGTAGAGTTTTAGACCTGCCATGTACAAAGTTTCGTCGGGAGCAAAGCAAATATCATTTTGTGTTCTTTCACTGTGTCCGTCAGTTTTATATTTTGAGATATATTTACCAGAAAATGGATCAACTGTATATGTGTAACGCTTATAGGTGCAATAGATTAGTCCTTCATCTGACCGGTAATCCATTCCTGAATAGTTTAAGCTTAGCTTCATAATATCTCTGACTGCTCCGGTAGAGATGTTGTATTCGATAAGCTGCTTATTGTTGCCGCAGTAATAAATGACATTATTTGCTTTGTCAACAGCTATTGCGCGTGATCCTTGTTTCAGTTTACCCATATCATGATAGGTGTAGTCACTCGTTGAAAAATACCCAAGGTTTCCTTCTTTATTTAGTGTGTAGATGATATCCTCGGATTGACCGCTTTTCATCTTCATACCACCAGTATGATTATAGCTAAGAGTTTTTCCTGTTATCTCAAGAATTTCTCCTGAATAGGCTCCATCTGCATACCTTCTCAGATAGATGAATTTCTGATGACTGGGGACATTGAGTTTTGTTGTCCACTGCCCGTTTTTTATTATGCCCTGCGTTAAAAGCTGATTAGAATTACTGATCATGATGATTGTATCTTCCTCAATATAAATCACTTCAGGTTCTTCATCCGAGGTGTAGGAATATACCTGGTAGGTAACCATATCTTCATCGTCGGTGATGCTTAGTTCAAGATCCCCAGCAGTTTCATAATTAAAAGATTGCGGTACAACGAGATCGTTGATGTCGGTAATATCGACAGGAAGATTGCTCTTTGTACATCCGAAGGATATTGTGATCAGTGTGATTAAAATTAAGCTACTGATACGGCTGATTGACAATTTTACAGCTTGATACATGGCGGTATTTATTGATTCAACACTAAAGTATGTTAAAATCAAAGCCAGACAAAAAGCTTTTGACGAAAACAATGTCCGGATTCCGACTATTTGATGAACAGACCTCGTTGATAACCTTGTGGTAATGGTGTTCTAATTTGAGGGTAGCACTAGCCAAACTCGATTATTCCAAAATCCGACAGGAGATTAACGATATCTAATACTTCTGATGTATGCTCAGAGTCTACCGTGGCTTTCAGAAGAATATCTGCAATGCTCATGTATTCAGCATTTGGGAATGGCAGGTTGATTAGGAATGTACCTTGAGCCCGGGTGAGATTGATTTTCCTCTCCTTTTGTTGCCGCCCTTTGCCAGTCCAGATAGCCACGGAGCTTAGATAATCGTTATTTCTTGCTGTAGTAAATTTGGCCTTGGCATTTTTCTTCTCTCTGATCTTTTTGAACAATGCTGAATCTGTCTTTTCAAAGGGTTCCTTAGAGTAAAGTACAAGATCAATACTGATCTCGCTTTTCACAAGGGAATATCTGTAATACGGACGTTTGTGCTCGAAAACTTCCTCGCGACTAAGTATGTTGAGCTCAGTCATAGCTTCCAGAAAGCCCTGTGCGGTTTTAATATGCAGGTTCAAGCGTGATGCTGCCTCAGATGCAGACAAATCCTTATAGCTACCAAGTAGGCTGAACAGGTCTTTAGCATAATCTTTTGAAATATAAGATCCGAAAATAGCAGCTGATTTAAAATCCATAGAGAATTATATCGTGTGGTTTGTCTTTAACTGATCCTTTATCAGATCTCCTTCACCCTCCCTGAATTGTTCGAAATACCCGATAAACAATGCTCCCATCGAATCACACAAGCGATCGAATGTGAGGGCATTCTTGTACTTCTTATAATCGGTGCTGGTGATATGCACCGACACCTCACCACTGTATTGTATGCTGATACGGCTCTCATGTGTGTAATGACCAAAAGTGTTGTATAAGCGTTTAAACCAATCATCCGGCAGGGAAAAAGAAATGCCATTTTCTTCCATAACAGGCACTATAATAAGTAGTTTTCTCATTAAATGAGCAAAGCCATGAAGTTCTCCTTTTGAGCAAGTAATTTTACCTGCCGGATATGGCCTGTCAGTAAATCCGTTCTGAGTGTCATCGATCGGTCTTGCTGCTAATTCGAGAATTTTTCTCTTCATGATATTGTGTCTGAAGTCGAAATAGAAAATGTAAGCGGTGATAACAAGCAGGAGCACATTAGGGATGATCATGGCTTTTTCCATATTAACTAAAAAGCTGAGGGCTATCGACATATTTAGAAAGGTAACAGGAATGAAAACCGAGTGCTTGCTCTTTAAAAAGCCAATAACAAGAGTTAAGGTAATCACCAGGTATATGATTCCGGATACTTTGTTTGCATCTGTTTCGGTGAGTAAAGTTTGAATAATGGCGAAGCCGGTGATAAAGACCGCTATGAACAAAACACAGATGATTATAATTCTAAGTCCTACGGCAGGTTTCAGTTTATCGATTGAATTCATGGTTTTTTTAATAAGTCTTTGTATTATTTTCGCTCCAAAATAAATTCTGATACCACATTAAACCGGGTGACTTCACCGACCTCATCAAAAACAAAAACCAATCCGTTTTGATTGAACTCATCCATCCATTTACCATTTTTATCAGGTGGCTGGAGTCTGATGAGCTGTGAAACTGTCGGATCTTTTACAACCAGGATGCTGTCTTGATAAAGCACTGTTAGCTCATTCGCGATTGCAGCAAAGTAATATTTTCCCAGATATGGCCTGAATTTCAAGGGGACGGTTTCATCTGTGCTTTCAGGGCTTGAGCGCTTGGGGCAGGGGATAAGCTGATGTAAATGCATATTCTTAGCCATGCCAGAATCATCCATCTCGAACGAGAAATACAAGCTATTGCTAACACTTGAGTGCCACATTCCTTTATCATCGGGAGGATTCAGGGGCATCGCTATCTGATTGGGGATTTGAACAGACAGGCTGCCATTTTTGTAGCTAACATCGAATGTATTGCCAGATACTGGTCCGGTATAAGCACCAAGGTAGGGCATGAATTTATTTGGGATATCGACTTCCTCAGTTGATTCTTCTTCACGAATTTCGTATTCAATGATCCTCATCTCTATCGGATTGAAAGATGTTTGCTCACCCAATCGTAGGTGTCCGGAGTCGATGAAATTGAATTCTGTTGCTGTGGCATCCACGGGTATCCACCCGGCTTCACCCATGTAAATCTCGTTCCAGGCGTGCTGGCCAAAAGTGCCTCCGTAAGTAGAGGTGTACATGCATCCGATCACAAATTTGGCAGGAATACCAACTGCCCTACATAGTGCAGCCACCAATCGTGAATGGGCTCCACATTCGCCATTGCCTGAATCAAGTGTTTTTCGAGCTGTGAGTCCGCCAGGAATTGCATAAGTGATGTTTTTCGATACCCAAAGACTTATGCGGGTGGCGGCCTCCCATGTATTTTCAGCTCCTTGTGTAATCTCGTGAGCTTTATTAATTAATTTGGGATCATCACTTTCAATAAAATTCTCGGGGTTTAGATATTTTTCCATATCGGGCTGTTTGCTGTAATCGCATGGGAAATCCGGTGCTCCTGAACCATCATAAATGGAATGTGAGATCTCGAAAACTCCTTCAATGAGATTATCCTTAACGGTACCCTTAAATTCTTGTCCGGGCAGATTCAGATCATCTGGTGTTATCCACTCTCCTGTAGTTCTGATTTTTGCCTCAATTTTCATATACGCTATACCGCTTATGTTCTGTATTACAGTACCTACTTTGGCGAATAGTATATCATCCATCTTTGCTACTTGAATTTTTTTGATCACAGAGGGACTGGTCAGGTAAATTCTTCTGCCGTTTAGAAAAGTTCGTTGTAACATGAGTCCGGTAGTACCATCAATCCACAAATCACAAATCAATCCGGTCTTCTTATTCACCTCATTGAATTTCAGAGCCTGGTAATTCTTTTTGTTTAGCCTGATTTTCTCATTTCCTAAAAAGGTGTAAGATCGGGTTTCTATTTCTCCACTCATGGATTCAATAAACAGATAATCATTGGCTTTGGTACCATCCGGCAGCTTATTAATTAAGAAAGTATAGTATGAGCCATTGTCCAGGACAATATCTTTGGTAATGTTGAAGTTCGTTGTTTCTCCATTCAGTTTGTTGGTATAGACTACAGACAAATCGTCGACCTTAATCTCATATCCCAGAGACAATCCCCCTTGTTGGATGTCTGTGTTAAGGTGCAGGTAGTTTCCGCTTGTCGGATCGATTATTTTATTTGATTTTATCTCCATATCTACTTCCCCGCCGAGAACCGACTGCAATACAATGATTTTGTCAGTAATCATTATCAGAATTGCTTCTTCTCTTTTTATCGGGATCACATCCTCCTCGATATATCCACATAAAACATCGCTTATCTCAATGGCATAAAAATGTTTCTGTTCTTTTTGTGGATAGCCAGTTTTATTATTCACCTGGGCGTTTAGACCAGATGCTAGCATAAAGGCAATAAGGAGGAAAAGCTGGAGGCTTTTAGTTGGTTTCATGATATTAGGCTTTAAGTTGCATTGTTTGAAAGGTTCAAATATTGTATACTTCATAAATTATGAACTATGCAAACATACAATAATATTATTTAACCCACAAGTAATTAGGTGAAGACAAATGTTTTCCTGGAAATGTAAAATGTACTAATCAAGTCTGGTTAGCACTTTGCTGGTGCAATCATACTGCCAATTACTCGATTCAGGGGCGGCATCAAGGGGGAAATAGATATGGAACACATTATCAGCGAATCTGAATTCAAACATATTATCTATTGTAAAGGCCACGGCTGTATATCCGTATGAAAACACAGCAGAAAACAATCTTTCGGAATTATCCGCAGGATTAATCATGGTTTGAATTGAATTGGGTTTGGAATAGGTTGGAACGAAAAATGCCCACATTCTTCGTGATACGTTTATCCATGTTGCCTCATTTACATAACTCTCATTAATAAATGTAATTTTTATAGTGAAACCACCTCCCATAACAATCGGTGGTTCGGTATTATAATTGACAGTATAATTCTCCCCCTCTATGATTTCAAATTCGTATGCTTGGGAACTGGCTTCATGTTTAAATGTTGTTCTTTCATCGATTGGTGCAATGAGATAATTGCCCGGACCAATACTATCGATTTTGTAATTTCCATTTGAGTCGGTGATTGTTGAATCGACATAAACATGCTGATTGTTATATGTTATGGTATCAATTTTGGCATCTTTATCGAGCAGGAACATATTTATATTGGGAACACCTTGCTCAGTCATGGGATTATAAACTTGTCCTTGAACGCTACCAATAACTTCAGGCACATCAGGTTTTGTGCATGCCAATAGGCTTATAGCTAATGCAATATGGAAGAAATATGAAAGTGTCTTCATGGTGTTTTATTTAATCGTGCTTACTCATAAAAGATTGGCTAATCACAGGTTTATCAGACATACTGAATAAGGCATGAATTTATGAAGAATAAGCCGTCAAATCAATTATTTTATTGGTTTTCACTCAGGGAATTCCGGTTCGACACTAATCTGCCCATTCAACTGAATCAGTATATAATTATTAAATCTTAAACTTTATTCCGGCCGAAAACTTAAAGCCTGTACCCCGATTATATATATCTCCTGAAATTACTGAATCATCAATATAATGCTCAATATGGTAGCGTTTAAGATTATGTAAGCCATAATCGTATTCACCATTTACAAGAAAAGAAATGAGTGGTGTTATATTGTATTCAAAGCTTGCTCCTCCTCCAATCAGGAGGCCATATGAGCGATCAATAAAACGTGTTGTTTCTGTGTACACCATTGGTTCTTCATTTTCATTATGTCCGTGTAGCCCGATTGACCCTATCTGGCCTTTTTTGAGTGAAACCATATGGGTTAATCCAAAATAAGGATTAGCAGAAATTCGATTATTGAGATCAAACTCATGTTTAATCCTCATTGGAATACCAAAGAAATCAATTCCACCAGAAGATGAAGATGAACCATGTATTCCACCACTAAACTCTCTGATAGAATATCCCAGGTTCAGCTGATTGGTAGAAATTCCAGTTTCAATAATCCAGTTATTGAAGAAACGGTATCCTGCCAATAATTCGGCTATAATAGTGTTTCTCAATTTGATAGGGCCCCCAATCAAATTACCGGTATTAGCATCATTGAACTGACTTGATGATCCGATTCTTGCTGAAACATACAGACGTCTTTTGTTTTTTAATGTTATTAATATATCCACGATCATCCATTGAGAAAAAATCCCATTTAGCTCCTCCTTCCCAGCCTAAGTAAGTTCTGTTTTGGGCCATAGCCAGGCCTGATAATAGGGTGATTGTTAAAAAACAGCTCAATGCACGTTTCATTTGATCATAGATTTAGGTTCAACATTACGGGGGTAAAAGTGAAACGATATGCAAAGCGGATTATTTTGCAGACATCTTTTCTTACACGAAATTAGTTTTGGGATGGTAATTAGCTCCTCAATACTCAAATCTTGCGATCAAAACCGAAATATTCAGCTTAATTTTTCGAATCTATACGAATAATTTCTCAATTTGGAATAATTGAGCATAGGAATAGCCTCAATTCCTTCGTTTGCAGTCCCTACTCCTGCCTGCCCCGAATTTAATCAGGGACTCCCGACTCCCGACTCCCGCCTGCCCCGATATTATTCGGGGACTCCCGCTCACGCTATTTCTTCCTCACCCAAAAGAGCAAAAAAGCTGAAATAAGGGTAAATGCGGCTACTGAGAACAGAATAATCGCCAGTCTTTGCCAGTCTTCACCTATTGCTTTTCTTACTTCAATCAGATCGAGTGTTGACCAAACCCATTCTATTGATCCAAGAAGCAGTGCTAATTGTAAGATCCATATGGTCCAGGGCTTTTTGACAAGCAGTAAGAGTGGCAATCCTACTGATAGAATCATTAAGATAGTCTGATCGTTTCTTGAGAAATGAGCGCCAAGAATAAGCAAACTCAATACAGCAGGTATAAAGGTCCAGCGATTGGTACGAGTGATTTTCATATTTCCACTAATTATGATCACAAAGGTGGGCAAAAGAGTCGAATTGAAGTGACATAAAAGAGATAATTTTTTTTGATCAATCAAGGCTTCAGACTAAAGAATAAGCATGGAATGGATTGTAATGTATTTTATGAAAAAAGGTATTAGTAGTTTTTCTGAAAACTGAAAACTGAAAACTGAAAACTTCCACCCTGTACTTACCCCTTAATCCCTACGCCCTAATCCTTATGCCCTATTTTTGCGTCTTTCCCAAATAAACCACCCGAACAATCGGATTATCATCCATATCTGACTCTTCAACAATCTTCATAAGTTCTTCACGATATTCAGGTGTGAACAGTTTTTGTTCTCTCCAGCACTTAGATTCGAGATGAGTTTTCAGATCAACCATTTGTAGTAAACTTGCCCAGCGATTATTGTAGGTAGAGCGAAGTAAGGTAAAGGGATGCATGCCGTCGATATCATTCATTATTCCCAGGTAGCTTGTTTCTGTGTAGGGACATGCTGAGTAATTAATTGCGGAATAGAACTCCTGATTTTTTTTGTCATATACCAGATTGCACCATTTGTTTTTTGCACCGGTGAGGTTCATAATCATGTAACCCGGAATTGTTTGTAAACCGATAGGTGATCGGTATTTGTCATATTCTTCTTTAGGAAGAGAATTAGCCGGAGGTTTGAGTTTTCCTAAATCGAAAACGAATTCAGCTCTTTTTGTGCCATTTGCAGCAAGTGAGAATATTGTGTCGCTCATTTGTTCCCTGAATAATATATGATTCTCATTAATCAAGCACTGGTCTGATAAATTAATCTCACCTTGTTTGCCTCTCGGGCGATTGGCAGACCAAACGGATTCAACCGGACCAGCTGGTTCGATAGTATATTCTCTGAAACGGTAGTTCCCATCAGGATCCATTCCATTCTGATTGGTGTAGGTGACAAGATGTTCATTGTCAATGAATCCAAAACCATCATACATAAAGGCAACGCCTTGTATTCGTCCGATAAACTCCCCGCCAGTTTTATAGAAATAGATCATCATCTGGTAGAAATCTGCAACTGCAACTATTTTGCCATCCGGACTCACATCCCAATCGGCCAAGGCCAGGTATTCACCAGGTCCTTTTCCTTCACGACCAATTTGATACAGATATTTTCCGTCATGATCGAAAGCTAAAATCCGTGGCGCACGCGAGATTTTAACCAGAATCAAATCATCAGTAACAATAACCGCTCCTCTGGAAATCAAACAATCTGCATTGGTTTCTAATTTGACATATTTGATTCTTTGAGTGAAATCGCTCAGTTTCAAGCTTCTTTGGTTCTTCAAAGCTTTGTTAACATCAAGTAAAATCGGATCAGCATCGCCCTGGCTCCATCCGGCAGGAGCAAGAAAACAAAAAGCAAAAACAAACATCAATAATCGCTGAATCATGGTAAATTGGTTTAGTGTGATGGAGGACGGATGAAATTACGAATATTGTTCGACGAAAGGGTGGATGGCTTAATGTTTGGTTGGTTTGGGGTAGTATTTGGGGAGGTGACGCCTATCGTGACGCCTATCGTGACGCCTATCGTGACGCCAAACGTCAACCCGGACTTCGGACGAAGTCCGGGCCTATCCCAAAACCTTTCCTAACTTCTCCAGACCTACACGAACCGATGCTACTTTCTCAAAACTGAGTGTTAGCTTCCCGTTCTTTTCACGCATTTGGCAATGACGGGGATGGGTTTGGACGAAATTCAGGATTTGTACAAATATGGGTGAGTTGAAAAATGCTGATTCCTGATTGGCGATGAAATACATTACCATTCGTTGGTTTTTCATCATGATGCGCTCAACACCCAGACGCATGGCGAGCCATCTCAACCTTATCATGTCGAGCAATTCTTCGGTTTGCACGGGTAATTCACCAAAGCGATCTTGAAGATGCTCAGTGTATATTTGCAGAGCATCTTCATCACTAATCTCATCGAGCTCACGATATAGACGAATACGTTCAGAGGTAGATTCAATGTAAGATTCAGGAAACAAAACCGCCAAATCAGAGTCAATCGAAGTATCATGAACAAAAAGCGACTGATCCCCACGTCCCCACGTCCCCACGTCCCCAGTCGCCCCGACTCCCGATTCCCGATTCCCATCCCCCGACTCCCGATTCCCGACACCCGATTCCCGCACCTCCCGCATTTCCCGCATTGCCTCATTCAATATCTTCTGATATGTCTCAAATCCAATATCTGCGACGAATCCGCTTTGTTCGGCTCCCAGAATATTACCTGCTCCGCGGATATCAAGATCCTGCATTGCAATGTTGAACCCACTACCAAGCTCAGCAAATTCATGAATGGCTTTGAGTCTGCGCCGCGAATCCTGAGCTAAAAGATGAAGTGGGGGTGCGATGAGGTAACAAAAAGCTTTTTTGTTTGAACGACCCACTCGTCCGCGCAACTGATGCAGATCACTTAATCCGAAATGATGAGCATTGTTAATTATTATTGTGTTGGCATTAGGAATATCAAGTCCGTTCTCAACTATGGATGTGGCAATGAGAATATCATGATCGCCGTTAATGAAGCTCAACATACGGTTTTCAAGAAGCCTGCCTTCCATTTGTCCGTGTGCCACAATGGTTCGGGCCTTAGGTAATAAACGGTTTATCAGACCTTCAAGCTCTCCGATATTCTGAACCCGGTTGTGGATGAAAAAAACCTGTCCGTCACGATCAAGTTCATATTCAATAACCTCCTTTATTAATTCCTCATTCAGTGTAACCAGCTCAGTTATAATAGGATGTCTGTTTGGTGGAGGAGTGTTGATAATGCTCAGGTCACGTGCTCCCATCATTGAGAACTGCAGAGTACGTGGAATTGGAGTGGCCGATAGAGCCAGAGTATCTATATTGATTTTTATGTGGCGGAGCTTTTCCTTCATGGCTACTCCGAATTTCTGCTCTTCGTCGATTATTAAAAGACCCAGATCTTTGAATTTAATGCTTTTACTAATGAGCTTGTGAGTGCCTATAATTACATCGATTTTGCCCTCTTCCAATTCCTTCAATACCCGGTTCTGATTTTTCGTGCTTCGTAAACGGCTGATATATTCAACATTGGCCGGAAAATTCTTGAAGCGGGCCAGGAAAGTTTTATAGTGCTGCAATGCCAGGATGGTTGTAGGCACCAGAACTGCCACCTGTTTGCTATCAGCAACGGCTTTAAAACTGGCTCGCATAGCAACCTCTGTTTTGCCAAATCCCACGTCACCACATACCAGTCTGTCCATGGGGGTCTTTGATTCCATATCCTCCTTGACAGCCTGCGTAGACTTAAGCTGATCGGGGGTATCTTCATACAGAAATGATGCCTCAAGTTCGTGCTGCAGGTAAGTATCAGATGAGAAAGCAAATCCTTCCTGGGCTTTTCTTTTGGCATAAAGAGCAATCAGTTCTTTCGCAATATCTTTAATCCGGCTTTTTGTCTTCTGCTTCAGCTTCTGCCATGCACCTGATCCCAGCTTATGCACCTTTGGCCCCTCCCCATCTTTGCCCTTATATTTTGAAATCCGGTGCAGGGAATGAATGCTCACATAAAGGGTATCCTGATCTTTATACACCAGTTTGATAGCCTCCTGCCTTTTGCCATTGATATCCACCTTTTCCAATCCGCCAAACTGCCCGATACCATGATCAACATGTACCACAAAATCTCCCGGATGCAGATCAGTAAGCTCTTTAATGCTCAATGCCTCTTTCTTGCTGTATGATCGTCGTAGCTTAAAACGATGATATCGTTCAAAAACCTGATGATCGGTAAAGCAGGCAAAGCGCAGGTCATGATCATAAAATCCTTCATGCAGGGCGATTTCAATTTTGTCAACTTTTACCTCCCGGATGGTCTCATCGGGATTCAGGATGGCTTCAAGACGTTTGAGCTGCTTGGCACTATCACTCAATATAATATTTCGATACAGGTCAGACTGATTCTCAATAAGTTTTTCTTTGAGGAGATCAAAATTCTTATTGAAAGGGGGCTGCATACTGGTATTGAAAAAGAAACTTTTTACTGAGGGGAAGAAGTGCTTCTGGCCGAATTCGATCAGTTGAATCTCTGTTAGCTTCTTTTGAATCTCCTCCGGATCAACAAGTTTTTTTCTAAAGGTAACTGGATCAAGAATTTCATCATCCTCACGCGTTGAGGCTTCAGTGAGGGACTGAAGTGCTGAGCTCGCACTTACATCTATCCCTTTAAGAATTTGCTCAATACGGTTCAGACAAAAACTCAGATCTTTCGTCCAGAGCTGAGACCCATCCGGCAGGAAATCAAAAATTGTTTGAACAGCAACCTGGTCTAATCGCTCGTTCAGATTTGGAACGATGGAGATGCTGGCATGCTTGCGGATAGATAATTGAGTTTCAATCTCAAAACTACGGATTGAATCAACCTGATCACCTAAGAAATTAATTCTGTACGGATGCTCGGCCGAATAGGAGAATACATCGATGATACCGCCACGTACTGAAAACTGACCGGGTTCATACACGAAATCATTGCGTTCGAATCCGTATTCATAAAGCATCTCTGTGATGAAATCGAGGTTCACTTCCTCGCCTTTTTTTAAGATCAGAGTGTGATCGCTGAGTGCTTTCTTTGATACCACTCTTTCAAGAATG
>Ga0233437_1004526_pt1 | contig 16234 bp, 11 predicted proteins | sample SI_122_August201_FD_182714 | JGI IMG/M metagenome (GOLD analysis project Ga0233437, IMG submission 182714) | Seawater microbial communities from Saanich Inlet, British Columbia, Canada - SI_122_August2016_200_MG | ecosystem: Environmental > Aquatic > Marine > Inlet | place: Canada: British... | reverse complement strand
GTGTACGTGTACGACACCTACGATCTACTCGGCCAGGCGTTCGGCGCGGCCAGCCTGGAAGATGACGGCAAGCCTATCCTGCACCTGGCCAGCCGCGGCACCGAAACTTCCAGGATGGGCGAGCTGTCCCGGGCAACGGCAACCGCCATCCACGAACTCTGCCACGCTTTCACCATGCGCTGGTGGTCGCCGGGGCGGGTCGATTCGCAAGGATGCGATCCCTGGGAGTGGTGGTCGGAGGGAACCTCGGTCTTCATGGAGACGCACGTTTCCCCCGAGAACCAGGATTCGCTGCGCTACGTCGGCCGCTGGGCCGACCATCCCGAGGTGCCGATCGATGATCCCTACCATCTGTACCAGGCGGGCATGTTCGTGCGCTATCTCTATCACCATCCCAGGTTGGGGGCCAAGTTCATCACTGCGGTATGGGAAGAGCCGGAGTTGGAATCGGAATCGGAGCAGACAGAATCGGTATCGGATCCTTGCAGCGCCATCGAGAAGGTACTGGCCAGAGATGTCCCGAACCTGGCTTTCGCTTCGCCTGAAGAGGACGATATCTTCGCCGCGGGCTACTGCGTAGATTCGTACTTCTGTTTCGACACGAGGAGTGCCTGCTTCAATCCGTTCGTCTTCGTGCGCTTTGGGGAGCGCCAGGCGACTGAGAGCTACGAGCCTCCTATATGCGACGCTGCTACACAGGACAGCCTGGACCACCTGGCCTGTCGCTATTACCGTTTCATGCCGCCATCCAATTCTGCGGGAACGACTCTCAATGTGCGCCTTACTGCCAATCCACAGGGCAAAGAATCCGATATAGAACAGCTCAAGGGAATCCTCGCTGTGGTGACCACCAACTGGTCGAAGGGAGAAACGGTAGTTCTCGAGCCAGCATCGGAGGAACGGACATTAGAGAGTTCTATGCAAAACTTCACCAGCGGCGACGTCGACCACATCGTCTTGATCGTGGCGAATTGTTCGTACGGAGAGAATGCACGGGATGGGTTGCGCTATGCCATTTCGGCAGAGGTAGTTTAGCTACAGAATTCTATCGTTGATAGAGGCGCCCGGGATCAGACTTCCCCGGGCGCCTCTGTATTTCCCCTTTCGCGAGGCTATATCTTGAACTGTTCCACCACCTGCTGCAGTTTTCCGGAGATTCCGGTCAACTCCTGAGCCGCCTTTTGAACGGAGCTCGCCCGCTCCGAGATATGGTCGGAGAAAACGGCGATGTCGGTCATGGTGCGGGAGATGTCTTCACCGCTGCCGGTGAGGCTGGTCATATTGTTCGATATATGCTGCTGCGTGGCGTTTTGCTGCTCGACGGAATCGGCGATGACTGTGGTGAGCAGATCCACCTCCTGGACGATGGTGGAGAGTTGCTGAATCGCCTCTGATGATTCACCACTGCTCGCCTGGATCGCCTGGGCCCGACGATTGATGTCCTCGGCCGCCTGGCCGGTTTTCCCGGCCAGCTCTTTCACTTCTCCCGCGACCACGGCAAAGCGCCTGCCCGCCTCCCCCGATCGAGAGGCTTCGATCGAGGCGTTGAGCGCCAGCAGGTGGGTCTGATGGGAGACGTCGCCTATGATATCGACGAATTTTCCAATCTCTCTGGAGTGAACGGCCAGCGTTTCGATCACGTCGCTGGCCGCCTGGGCGATCCCCATCGCCCGGTTGGCGATTTCGGCGACTTTGCGGGTGTTGGCGGCGATTTCGCGGATGGTGACGGAGGATTCGTTCACCGCCGAAGCGGTATCCGTGACGTGCTGACTCACCTGGCCGCTGCTGGAAGAGATGCTGTGCGTCTGTTCGGACGATCGTTTTGCCTCGTCGGCCATCTGGATGCTCAGCTGGCCCAGCGCAACGGAGGAGGTTTCGAGTTGCACCGAGCCGTCCATGATTTGCCCGACGATGCGGCGCAGAAACGCCATCTGCAGAAACGCCTTGCCCAGCGCATCGTGCTGCGAGCTGAGTTCGACGTCCTGGCGGAGGTCGCCTGTGGAGATGGCGGTTGCCGTCGCCGCCATCTCGTTGAGATAGCGCGTCATCTGGAGAAATGCCTCTCCCAGCACGTCTTCCCGCGACTTTGGGACGAATTCGTTCCGCAGATCGCCGGTGGAGATTTGCGTCGCCCGAGAGGCCATCTCGCGCAGATAGGCGATCATGTGATGGAACGCGGCGTTCAGCGATCCTATCTCGTCCTCCGAGCGGATCTCCGGCAGTTGGATGTCGACATCCCCCTGGGCGATCCGGGTGGCGGCCTGCACATTGGCCGCCAGCGGGTCCGATATCTTTTTCTTGACCAGAAACAGGAGAATGAGGGTTTCCACGCAGATCAGGGAGAGCAGGGCGATGCCCATCATCGCCATCGTCTCCTGTCTCTGGGAGGTGATGAACTGGCGCGAGAACACAATTTCGAGCCGGCCTATGGCCTCTTCTTCGTGGATGATCTCCGCTTGCCGGGAAAAAGCGTCGGCATAGAAAAATTCCCTCGGTGCATCCAGGTCGAAGTCGACCGATTCGAGGGTAGTTGGGTCCTTTGCCACGTGCCGTATGAGCTGTTCGGATTCGGGTTCTGCGATCTCAATGGATAGAATATCCGCGTCGGAGAGGTAGGACTGGAGGATATGGTCGACCTGATCGTCGTCCAGATTCCACATCGGCATCTCCAGGTTGATCGCCAGCTGCTGCAGCGCCCATTCGGCCCGCGCCAGCAGGATACTGGTGAACTTCCTCTCCTGCTGGTAGACGCCCAGAACGCCGATGACCGCCATGACCGAGACGATCACGAGGGTGATCTGCAGCGCCAATTTTACCCCGATACTCCAGTTCTTCATGAAGGCTCGAAAAATTCCCAGAGTTTATTTCAGCGACAAGCTCCCACATTACTTATCGACAGAAAGTCCGTGTTTTTTAAGAATTTTTTCCACAGTTCCATCTTTGGTGATCTCCTGCAGACCGCTATTGAACGCCTCCATCTTGCGGGCAAAATCCGGGGTTTTTTTCGAGATCAGGATGTGGATGGGATGCACCGCCACGGGCGGATCGAGAAAAACGATGTCGTCCGGCGTGGTTTTCAGTTTGGGGTTATGGGCGAGCAGGTCGACGGCGGCGAATTTATCGATCACGATGAGATCCACGCGTCCGCCCAGCAGTTTTTTCAGATTCAGCAGGTCGGACGGTGCGGAGTCCTTTTGCAAATAATCTGCCCGGTCGAACTCAGGAGAATTGACGTACCCCATCACGACGCCGATCTTGTATGGCTTGAGATCTTTTAACTCCTTGTATGTTATATCTTTACCTTTCTTTTTACAAAAGACCAGCGTGCTCCAGGCGTACGGTTCCGAAACGGCATAGATTTGAGCTCTCTCCGCAGAAAAATAGGCGGGGGAGAGCACGTCGATCTTTCCCATCTCGGTCTCCTGGCGGGCTCTTTTCCAGGGCAAGAAGGTGAATTTAACACCGAGGCCACTCCGCTCAAATGCTTTGGAGACGATCTCCGATGTGAAGCCGTAGTTGGTGAGATCCCGACCTGAATAGGGCTTCCAATCTATCGTTGCTACCTCGATTTCCGCGGCCGCAGCCGATGTCAAAAAGACAGCATAAAACAATATAAAACAATATTTTAATTTCAAATTTTCCATCCGATTCTTCTCTCTAAAGCAGATATACGGGAATCGGTTGCAAATGATCCCGGTTGCCGGCTTTTCAGCGCGATAGACGACAACGGCCGCGTCCCCGGGGGAACGCGGCCGTCCGACTTTGAATTCTCATGGGCTGTCCCGTTTCAGGGATGCAGGTCCTTTGCCACCTCTTCCAACCCCAGCGACAGCAGCCGCTCCTTGCTGGGCACGGCGGTTTCCGGATCCCAGTCCATGGCCGCGCAGTAATCGCGCACCTGGGTGTCGATGTCCACGGTGATGTCGCGCACGTTCCCTTCGGTCTGCGGCGGATCGCCGATGAGCCGACTCGGCACTTTGAACTCGATCGGATTGAGCCCCTCGCGCAGGTTGAAGGCGTGGCGGATGTTGGCGATTCGCTCGCCGATCTTGTAGCACTCGTCCGTGTCGATATCCCAACCGGTTACCGCACTCAGGAAGGAAGGCACGAAGTTCCAGTCGTAGGACAGGTAGGCGAACATGCAGACGCCCGCGGCGTTGACCACGTGGATCATCCCGCTGCACTTCTTGTGCAGTTCCCCCTTGCCGGTGTACACGTATTTGTCGTGTTCGGGCCAGTCGTCCAGCATCGGCGGCATATCTTCTTGCCCCTGCGTGTGGCGGGCGGGCGTGGCGTCCATCTTGTAGGAGGTAGCCAGGCCGGGCTGGAACTTTGGGTCGTGCATTGGGACTTCGGAGCCCTGCACGTGCATGGCGTACTGCTCTGCCCCCTTGCCGATGGCGGCGGCCGCCTTGCGCGAGCCGTCGGCCAGCAGCGCACCGATGCCCTCCCTCTTGCCCATCTTTTCGAGCAGGGCGACCAGCGCCTCGTCGTTGTCCCAGGTCAGCTCCAGGCCGTCGGTGTCCTCTTTGGTCAGGATGCCATTCTCATAGCACTCCACCGCAAAGGCGGCGGTGCAGCCGGTGCCGATGGTGTCGAAACCGAACTTGTTGCACAACTCGTTGAGCTTGATCAACGGCGGGAACTTGTCCATCAGGGTCATCGTTCCCCAGGCGGCGGCGGTTTCGTACTCCACCTTGTGGTGGGCGACTCCCTTATAGGGGCCTTCCTCTTTGACCGACATGTGGCCGCCGCAGGCCATGGTGCAGCGCCAGCAGCCGTATTTTTTGTCCTGATAGGCGATGACGGTCTCGTCCTTGAAGTTTTCCGCGCCGGTGGGGAAGTCAACCGGGCCGACGCCGCCCCAGTTCTTGACCGGGGAATCGCCGCTCATGGCCGAGTCGCCGGTGATGCCGACCGTGCCATACTGGGCCAGGATATCGTGGAACCCGCCGTTCTTTTTTATATACTCCTTGCGCACCGCCTGCGTCTTCTCGGGATCGGCCAGCGGCACTTCGGCACTGCCCGAGACGACGATCGCCTTCAGCTTTTTGGAGCCCATCACCGCGCCCACGCCGGAGCGTCCGGCGGCGCGGCCTTTGTCGTTCATGATCGCCGCCAGCAGGCTGAGATTCTCGCCCGCCGGGCCGATGCAGGCGACTTCGACCGGTTTGCCGTTGCGTCCTTTGGTCTCGCCGTGCGCCTCTTTGAGGATATCCTCGGTCTCGTTGGTGTCCTTGCCCCACAGGGATTCGGCTTCGCGCAGCTCCGCCTGCCCGTTCTCGATGCTCAGATAGACCGGCTTTTCCGCCGCGCCGCTGACCAGGATGCCGTCGTAGCCGGCGAACTTCAGGTGCGGGCCAAAGGTGCCGCCGCAGTTGGCGTCGCCCCAAGTATCGGTGAGTGGCGACTTGCAGACGACCACGAAGCGGTTCCCCTCGATGCTGGGCGAGCCGGTCAGCGGCCCGGTGAAGATGCCCAGCAGGTTGTCGGGACCGAGGGCGTCGACGCCCGGCTTCATGCGATCGTAGAGCAGTTTGGCGCCGATGCCGTAGCCACCCAGAAAGTCCCTGCAGAGTCCCTCGTCCAGCGTTTCGTCACTCAGCTGGCCGGTGGATAGATCGACGTTGAGGATCTTGCCCATGAAACCCCTGGCCATATCGGACCTCCTTATTAAAAATTGATTGTGTCCACTCTGTCGTGTAAATTGCAGATGTCGACCGAATTTTGTCAGGCGCCTAATATAAGGAAATTTGGCCGAGTCGTTGTGCAATTATTTGGACCTTTTCGAGGATAACCGTTTTGACTACGGTCGTGGTGGCGGAAAAACCGAGTGTGGCGCGGGATATTGCCCGAGTTCTGGGCATTCGGCGCAAGGGCCAGGGCTGTCTGGAGGGGGACGGGTACATCGTCACCTGGGCGTTGGGGCATCTGGTCCACTTTGCCGAGCCGGACGACTACGGCCCTCCCTGGAACGAGCGCTGGTCGATGGCGCAGCTGCCGATCGTGCCCCAGCAGTGGAAGCTCAAGACCGACAAAAGGACTTCGAGCCAGTTCCAGATCGTCAAAAAGTTGATCAACGACGCCGCCACCCAGGAGCTGATCGTCGCCACCGATGCCGGCCGCGAGGGGGAAAACATCTTCCGCCTGATCTACGAACACGCCCGCTGTAGAAAGCCCTGTCGGAGGCTGTGGGTCTCGAGCCTGACCGACAGCGCCATTCGTCAGGGGCTCGAGCGGCTGCAGGCCGGCAGCGTCTTCGACGATCTGGCCGCCGCCGCCCGCACTCGGGCCCAGGCGGACTGGCTGATCGGCATGAATTTGACGCGCGCCTACACGGTTCACAACAAGGGGCTGTGCACGATCGGCCGGGTGCAGACTCCGACTCTGGCGATGCTGGTCGAAAGGGAACGGCAGATCGCCGATTTCAAGAAGGCGTTCTTCTACGAGCTGGTCGCCCGCCTGCAGGAGGGTTTCTCCGCCAAGTACAGCAAAGACGGCCAGACGCGGATCGAAAAAAAGGAGGAAGCGGAGAAGCTCCACCAGCAGCTCAGCCCGCACAAAGTCGGCACGGTTGCCGATATCCAGGTAAATGTCCGCAGGCACCGCCCGCCGCCGCTCTACAACTTGGTCGAACTGCAGCGGGATGCCAACCGGCGCTTCGGTTTTACCGCCGCCAAAGTGCTGGAACACGCCCAGGCGCTGTACGAGACGCACAAGCTGATCACCTATCCGCGCACCGAGAGCCGCCACATCTCCGAAGATATGGTGCCGCAGCTGCCGCAGATTCTGGGGAATATGGACCACCCCCAGGCACCGGCCGCCCTGGAGCGGCTGCGCTCCGGACTGCGGCTGAGCAAGGCGTATGTCGACAAGAATAAGCTCACCGACCACCACGCCATCATCCCCACCGGCCTCAAACCGCCACCGACCCTGCCCCCGCCGCTGCGCAAGGTCTACGATCTGGTCGCCGCCCGCTTCGTGGCCATCTTTCTGCCCGATCACGTGGTTGAAGAGACCACGGTGACGCTCGACATCGGCGGGGCCTGTTTTGTGGCCAAGGGCTCGAAAGTGCTGGAGGAGGGGTGGAAAATCGTCGAACCGCGTCGAGAGAAGCGCCGGTCGGACGATAATAAAAAGAGGGGCGCCGCCGAAGGGAACGACGCCGAGGATGAGGACCGCCCACCTCTCCCGCCTCTGACCAAAGGGCAGCAGGTCCACGTCGAAGGGTTGGAGGTGGTGGAGAAGGAGACCAAGCCGCCCCGGCGCTACAGCGACGCCACTCTGCTGGCGGCGATGAAGAACGCCGGCCGCCAGATCGAGGACGATGCGCTGGCCGAGGCGATGAAGGAGTCGGGTCTGGGCACTCCGGCCACCCGGGCCGAGACGATCGAACGGCTGATACGCAGCGGCTATGCCGAGCGCCAGAAGAAGAACCTGGCGCCGACTGAGAAGGGGAAGGGATTGATCGGCGCGGTGGCCGAGCCGCTGCGCAGTCCGGAGCTGACCGCCGAGTGGGAGCGCAAGCTCAAGGAGGTGGAGGAGGGACGTCTGTCGGCCGCGCAGTTCTACAGTTCCATAGTCGATTTCGTCGAAGGGCTGATTCCACGAATAGGGGAGAGTCCCACGCTGCCCGCGGAAGCGTTCGCCGATCGGAGGGGGGGAAAAGGAAGGGGCAAGGGTGCGCGGAATGGCGGTAGCGAGGGGGTCGCTCTGGGCAGCTGTCCCAAGTGCAAACAGGGGAGCGTGCGCGAAAATACCAAGGCGTACGGCTGCAGCCGCTATCGCGAGGGGTGCGACTTCACTATCTGGAAGACGGTGGCGCGCAAGAGGCTGACTGAGAAGCAGGCGAAGGAGTTGTTGGAGAAGGGGAAGACCACCCGGCTCAAGGGATTCACCGCGAAGTCGGGGAAAAAATTCGACGCGGTTTTGAAGTTCGACGCCGACTTCAAGGTGGTGTTCGACTTTGGTGCGGAGAGTGGAGGACAGGGGCAATCTCCTCCGCGCGGGCGCGCTACAGAGGGTCGGCCAGCGGCGACAAGAGGGGGGGAGGAGGAGCGTCAGCTACCGCCGCTCTCTACTTACGAAAGTCCACCTCCCGATTATGAGAGCCCACCTTCGAATTACGAGGAATTACCTTCGGCCTACAGGCCCGCGCCTTCCTCAGGGCATCCACCTTCTGCGTCGGAAGAGCAATCGACTCCTCCTTCCGGACGGGCTCCCTCTGCAGAGCGGCAGTCGCCCGTCTGTCCCAAATGCGGGCAGGGGAGGATTATCGAGGGGAAGCGGGGCTACGGCTGCAATCGCTTTCGCGAAGGGTGCAATTTCGTGGTCTGGAAGGAAGTAGCCGGCAAGAAGCTGACCGAAAACCAGATCTACCAGCTGATCGACAAGGGAAAAACCAGATCGCTCAAAGGGTTCAAAGGCAAATCGGGCCGATCGTTCCAGGCCCGTCTCGTGCTGAGTCCGGAGTGGAAGACGGAGTTCGAATTTGAATAGGGAATATCGCGGAGTTACACACATGACCCATCTCTACGTACTGCTGCTGGGAGCGTTCCTGCTAGGTCCAACCGCGACCGCTGTCCAGGCGGAGGAGCAAGAGTGGTACAGCGGTGAGGGAATAGCTCCGATCGTCCATATCACCGTGGAGAAAGCGCGACAGTTCGCCTGGGATCAGGCCCTGGTAGATGCACTTTCCCAGGCGAGTCTGGAGGTGACGGGTGCGACGATGATGAAGATCGAAGAGGGCGGCGAGGAAGGGGACGACCAGTTCTCCCAGTTCGTGCGCACGGCCACGCGGGGGCGGATCGTAGCGGTGGACACCCTCTTCGACGAGGCGGAGCAGCGGACAGTGGCCGGGGGGGCACGGCGCGAGCTGGTCTATCGCGTGTCGATGCGCGCCCAGGTGCAGCCCGAAATGGGGCGGCCGGACCCGGGATTCCAGCTGGAGCTCGACCTCAACAAGGCGCTCTTCGCCGACGGCGAGAACCTCTCCCTGGAGCTGACGGCCAGCCGCGACTGCTACGTCACTCTCTTCAATCTCTACGCCAACGACTCCCTCCTGGTGCTCCTGCCCAACGAGCTACTGCGCGACAATCAGCTGCAGGCCGGGCAGACGCTGTCCATCCCACCGCGCAACGAAGGTTGGGAACTGCCGGTCGGCCTGCTCCCCGGGCGGGAGACCGACCGGGAGGTGCTACTGGCCGTGGCCACAAAAAGTGAAATCCCCTTTCCCGCGGCCAGGGTCGCCAGACAGGGGTTGATGAGCATGGACGAGGCGTTGCTGACCGTCAACCGCTGGCTGGCCGCTATCCCATCCGACCAGCGCACCGAAGCGGTCGCCTTTTACAGAATAGTCAAGTGAGGAATTTGCAATGGAAGCGAGATTTTTGATTCTCTGCATTCTGCTCGTCTCTCTGATGCCGCTTTCCCCTGCAAAGGCCCAGAAAGCGGCAGTGCTGGCCAGGCCGGACTGGGAGGAGCATCTGCGCGCCGTAAAGGGGACGGCGGAGGAGTATCTGCGCAGCGCGACCCAGGGAGCGAGCGACATCCAGGTCAACGAGGTCGGCTACCTGCAGGCACGGCGCTATTACCATCACATTCTCCTGCTCAACCCAGGTGATTCCGGGGTCCTGGCCTCCAAAGAGGTGGTCGAGCAGCAGCTGGCCCGCTTCCGCCGACAGCACCGCTGGCAGCTGTTCAAGTCGGGGACGGTCAACGCCTTCCGGGGCACGCCGTCGACCCGGCAGGTCAACAATGGCAGAGGGCTGGGGCTGGGGCGCGCCCTTCTCGACGTAGAGGCGGAGCTTCCCGTCATCGCAGAGCTGGTTCCGGAGCAGCAGTTCGTGCTCAGCCACATCCGTCGCAGCGTCCCCTTTTTCCTGCAGCTACAGGTCGGGCTGGGTATCGAAGAGCGCGCCATACCTGAAACAGACGCCGCTGCCGACCTGATCGCCGGCCACGGCAGTGCAGAAATCGGCTACACGGTGCTGCCCATACTCCGCTACCTGCTCCCCTATGCCGGGATCGGCTATCGGGGCATATTCGGTTTTTACGAGGATCCCGGAGAGGGGGGCGACTATTTCCTGCACGGCACCTATATGCGACTGGGCGCCGTCCTCTCGCTGGGCCGCACCATCAAGCTGTCCGCCATCTACGACCGCAGTTTGGAAATCTACGGCAGCGAATTCAACTCCTCCCGTTGGCTCGGGGAAAACGTCGGCGTCGACTCGTGCAAGGACTGCTTCGACTCGTGGACGGGGACGCAAATCGGTCTGGAGGTCATGTTTTGAAGAGGCAAAAATCATGCGCTATGTAAAATGGATCTTCCTGTTTGTGGGAGTGGCGCTGGTCGCTCCGCTGGGTGCCCAGATCGAGCCGCCCGCCGATGCAGATCCGAAATACGCCCAGTTTTTCAGCAGCGGCCAGTATCACGAGATCTTTGCGCGCGCCATGCGCCAGATCGAAAAAGGGGAGGGCAAGGGGGCGCTGGGTCACTATCGAATCGGATACGTGTACGAGCGCGGTCTGCAACGGCTGGAGCCGGCCCTGGCCCACTACTACGCCGGTCTGAAGCTGCTGGAAACCGCTCCCGCTGCGGAGCTGCGCACTGCCGGTTGGCTCACCGCCGCCATAGAGCGCACTCTGCAGACTCGCTACGATCGGATCGAAAAGCCGACCGCATACGAGATCAGCGTCCTCGTCGAGGCAAAGTCGGAAATCCTGGCTCCGGCCAAGGATTTCGCCGTGGGCAAGGCGCCGCACACCGACAGTCGCTACGGGCTGACTGACGCCCCTTTGCCTCTCGATGAAAAGTGGGTACACATCCGCATCGGTCACGTCGGCACCCAGGTGGAGGGGATGCGGCCGACCGATCGGGGACGCCACTTCCTGGCCGGGTACACCAAGGCGGAATTCCGCGTCCACGTCCGCGACGTGATTCGCTTTTTCGTGGAGGAGCGCGAACAGCCGGTGCCCGACACCACAGCCGTCCTCGCCGGCTATGCCCGTTTCGCCAGTCGGTACGGACAGTCCCCCCTCGCCTCGTGGGCGCGCAAGCGGATCCGCGAGTTGGAAGGGGGAGCGGATCTGGCTGCCGGTCGGGTCGGAGGGCGGACCCGGCTGCCGGCCGCGGATGTCGATCTCGATATCCCCGAAACCGGCGCCGTCAACGGTGACGCAGTGGCGGTGATCATCGGCAATCGGAATTACGCAGAGCACAATGCGGACGTGCCGGACGTGGAGTTCGCTCTGCGCGACGCCGCCGTGGTGAAGCAGTATCTGACGCGCATGCTCGGTTTTCAGGAGGGGAACATTCTCTATTACGAGGACGCGACCAACGCGGTTTTCCGCAGCCTATTCGGCACTCGCGACATCCCCGACGGCCGCCTGGCGCAGCTGGTCAAGCCGGGCAAGTCGGACGTCTTTGTCTACTACAGCGGCCACGGCGCCCCGGACGTGGGGGAAGAGCGCGGCTATTTCGTGCCGGTCGACTGCGCTCCGGGAGACGTCCGTCTGAACGGCTATTCCCTGGACCTCTTTTACGACAATTTGAAGAAGATAGAGGCGCGTTCCACCACCGTGGCGGTCGACGCCTGTTTTTCAGGCGGCAGTCAGGAGGGGATGCTGATCCAATCGGCTTCTCCGGTTGGCATTCGGGTGACCAATCCCGCTCTCGCCCTGACCGAGGGAGCGGTGTTCACCTCCTCCTCGGGCGACGAGATTTCCTCCTGGTATCCGGAGATGGGACATGGGCTGTTCACCTACTTTTTTCTGAAGGCGCTGCGCGGGGAGGCGGATATGGACGGCGACCGACGGATCACGGCCGGAGAGTTGAGCGCCTATGTGGCCGATCGCAGCGAGGGTGTGCCGTACTGGGCGCGCCGGCTCTATCAGGGGCGCCAGCAGACGCCCGGTTTTTTTGGAGACGGCGAACGGGTGATGGTAGAGCTGGAATAGAGTGCTTCGGGTTTGGCCATTGTGGGGGTATGGTCATTTCCATACTCAGTAGATCGTGAGAAGGTTGGAGATTCCCCTTGTTGCGGTCCGGGGGCCGCTTCCGGACGGCGACAAAACTCGGCCTTGGGGGCGCCGTCACCTGGGGCGGAGCGTTGAAGAGAGAGTGACTGACATTGGGAATTGCGAGCAATGAGATAAGGCGGAGGGACACGGGACGGGCGTCCTTCTGGCTGTTGTGAGGATTTCCAAAAAATAAGTGATTCGATCAGTTGAACGGTGGACGGGCCAGGGCGGCCTCGGACAGTTGTCGCCGTCCTCCAGCAACCCCCGGACCACCACTGATTTTGCGAAATGTTGATAGTGCCAACAGGAGAATTGACGTGCCCAGATCCCGGATCGCTGTTCCCCTTGACGCCAATCTACTCGAAAGGCTCGATCGTCTGGTCGAACAGGGGGTCTTTTCCAGTCGGGATCAGGGAATACAGGTGGCTCTGGAAGAGAAGCTGGAACGCCTGGAGGGCACGCGCCTCGCTCGAGAATGCGCTAAGTTGGATCTCGCTTTCGAGAGTTCTCTCGTCGAAGCAGGGCTGGCCGAGGATCTGGAAGAATGGCCCGAATACTGAGAGGGGATGCAGGATCGATCGGAATCCAGTGAGGTCTCGGCGACTGAGAGGGTTTCCGCAGTAGAGATTCCACGAGAGGACGCAACAAGGCCGACCTGGAAGCGGCCGGCCTGGCCGCGTCTTCCGATTCGCTCTCCTCAGAGCTTGAGATGCCCCACGTTGCCGATCTTGTTCTCTTCCTTTTTCTCCTCTTTCTTCTCTTCCTTTGCGGTCGAATCGATCAGCGCCCCTTCGTTCAATCCCATCCGCGCCTGAATCGCTCCCATCTGTTCGGGGGTGCAGCGGATCGCTTCCATGTTGTGGACTTTGTGCAGGCGTTCGGCCAGCATTTTTGGATCGACATCGGGGGAGATCGTCAGCAGGTCGCGCACCACCAGGGTCGCCTTTCCCTCCAGGTAGTCGAAGCGGGAGGGGATCAGTTCCAGCGGATCGTTCACCAGCAGGAGCTCTCCTTCGTAGAAGATCGTCTTGGTTTTGAGCACGTCGCACTTTTCGGCAATCATCTCTCTGAGGGCGATCGGGCAGATGAGCAGGTTGTTGATTTGCAGCGTCTCCAGCGCCTGGTCAAGGGTTGTCGGCTCCACGTCTTCGCCGATCTGCACCACGCCGGTGCAGTAGAGCTTTTTGCCGGGCAGATTGCCGAGGGCGAAAGCATCCAGCAGGAGATGCCCCTCCATCGGCTCGAAGCCGGCCGGGATGGCGTCGATTTTTACTTCTCCCCCCTTGCCGTCCAGCAGGGAACGCAGCGTGGCGAGGTTTTCCTCGCGGCAGGAGATTTTGCCCATCACGTGCATACTGGTGATCTTGCGAGTGAGCAGTTCTTCTGCGAGCACCTCGGGCGCGTCGATCTTGCCCATCACCAGCAGCTGCGAGTTGTCCTCCAGTCCCTCCAGATAGCTCTGATCCAGGGTGATCTTCCCCTTCACAAACTGCATCGATTCGCTGTAGGGCAGGATCTTTCCCTCGAAGTCGCTCAGCTTGGCTCGGACCACGCCCATCAGAGGTTCGGGGCAGAGGACCAGACCGCAGACCACCAGTTTCTCCAGGCCGTTTTCGATTTCTTCCGCCGTCACTTCCGGTTTGATGATCAGGCGTCCGAGGACGAGGAGTTCGGGCGGTTTCGGCTGATTTTTGATGTAGCTACTGTCGATCTCCAATTCGCCGGTGATCATCTGGGCATCGGCGGACGCCTCTACCGACATGCCCAGATTGCCGATGTTCATTCCGGCGAGCAGGGGTGCGGTCTCGGGCGAGTAGAGGATCATGCCGACGTTGCCGACCTTGCCGATGCCGGCAAGCGTCTCGGGCGAGGCACTGCGGATATCCAGGGTGCCGACGTTGCTGATAATCTTTTTGGGCACTGCTTCCGGTGCGGTCATTTTCGTTCTCCTCTCGGGTTTATCGATCTACGAGTAGTTTTGCTTTTTGGGCGCGCAGTTTGCCGATAGCCAGATGGAGTCGCGAGCGGACGGTGGCGGCCGGGATGCCCAGTCCCTCGCCGATCTCCCGGCTGGTCATGCCGAGGATGTAGCGCTTTTCGAGCAGTTCGCGGTGCGGTTCGGGAGCCAGGGCGAGCAGGTCCGTTTCCAGGGGGGCCTCGTCCGGTTCGACGTAGGGTTCTGCTTCCCGGGCGAAACGCTCGATCAGCGCTGTCTCTCGCTGGCGGGCTCGCTGGCGGTCGAGGAACAGGTTTTTGAGCGTCTGGTGGAGCCAGGATCGCCGCTGGTAGCGCTCCAGCTGTTCGAGGAGCGGCAGGTGGCCGAGGACGCGGATAAATGTCTCCTGCACCAGGTCGTCGGCTGCATGCGGGTCTCGCGTCAGCTTTAGCGCGTAGCCGCGCAGTTTTTCCTCGTATTCTTCGTACAGATCCGCGAGCGTCATTTCCCGATCAGAGTTGGAAGAGCGATGGTTGAAAGGATTTGCTCAGGATGTACAGGAAATAACCGGCCCAAAGCAAGAGAAATCCCAGCGCTCCCCAGATGTTGTCCTCTCTTTTTTCTTTGGTCGGTTTCACGCTCTTTTCTCCCGCTCCATCTGCTTTACTGCGCTTTTCACATCTATAACGACGGTGGGGGAGTAGGTGTTTAAAGTTTTTTGAAAAGGTTGATAAAAGTATCTATAGGGATACTGCGTATGGACGGCTGTCCCGAGAGCGCTCTCGTCGCTCATGACGCTGAGCCCCTGCGGGGCTCGCGGCCTTCGGCACTCGCCCGACATCCTGTCGGGCTCCGAGGCAATCATCCCTGCGCCGCAATCCTGCGGCTCCGGGACGGCCCTTTGGCGAAGCCAAAGGGACAGAAGCCGCTCTGAGAGCACTCCCGAGCCAGCCTGTGGAGGTCCACTGGTTTCTGTCATGGAGGACGGGGATCAACTTGACATTGTTTTCAAAGCCGGTTATTGTTGATCTCAAAGCTGATTCCGTGAAAAGGCGCGCTATGATGACTTTTCTGAACATCTCCGTTCTCGACTCCATGCAGGGGTTCAGTGCGTCTTCGTCGTCTCATTCGTGCAGAGATCGACGGTCGGGGATGTCGTAATTTAGCTTTCAAATACAAACTTCAACCCGCCGTCGAGTTTCGACTCACGGCGGGTTTTTTTGTTGCCATTTGGCCTCGAAAGGAGGAGCATCGTGCTGGATATCGAGCTGATAAGAGAGAAAACGGAGGAGGTTGAGGCCGCCCTGCTCAAGCGGATGGACAGGGTCGATTTTACCGAGTTGCTGGCCTGGGATCGGGCGCGTCGGGCGCTGATTGCCGAGGGGGATGGTTTGAAGGCGGAGCGCAACCGGGTTTCCGCACAGGTTCCGATTCTGAAGAAGGAGGGGAAAGAGATCGGCGGCACGCTGGCGGAGATGAAGCGGGTTTCCGATAGGATCAAGGAGCTGGATGGGCAGCGCACTCTGGTCGAGTCCCAGATACGGGAATTTCTCGCCGGTCTTCCCAATATTCCCGCTGCCGATGTGCCGGCGGGTGGGAAGGAGAACAATCGGGAGCTTCGCGTTTGGGGGCAGCAGCCGGAATTCGACTTCGACTTCCGCGATCACGTCGAGCTGGTCGAGAGTCTGGGGCTGATCGACTATGCGCGCGGCGTCAAGCTGGGAGGCAATGGATTCTGGCTCTACCGGGGAGACGGTGCACGGTTGGAATGGGCGCTGCTCAACTACTTTGTCGATGCCCATCTGGAAGACGGGTACGAGTTCGTGCTGCCGCCTCATCTTCTCAACTACGAATGCGGATTTGCCGCCGGACAGTTTCCGAAGTTCGCCGCCGACGTTTTCCAGATTGCAGGGGATGGCGACCAATTTTTGCTGCCGACGGCGGAGACGGCGCTGATCAATCTGCACCGGGATGAAGTTTTGCGGGAGGAGGAACTGCCCCGGAAGTACTTCGCCTATACGCCTTGCTATCGGAAGGAGGCGGGTGGTTATCGGACCGAGGAGCGGGGGATGATTCGCGGCCACCAGTTCAACAAGGTGGAGCTGTTCCAGTTCGTCCGGCCGGAGGATTCGCAGGCGGCGTTGGAAGAGCTGGTCGGCAAGGCCGAAGCGCTGGTCCGGGGGCTGGGCCTCCACCACCGGGTGTCGCGGCTGGCGGCCGAGGACTGCAGCGCGGCGATGGCCGAGACGCTGGATATCGAGGTCTCGCTTCAGAGCA
>Ga0233437_1004525_pt1 | contig 16234 bp, 12 predicted proteins | sample SI_122_August201_FD_182714 | JGI IMG/M metagenome (GOLD analysis project Ga0233437, IMG submission 182714) | Seawater microbial communities from Saanich Inlet, British Columbia, Canada - SI_122_August2016_200_MG | ecosystem: Environmental > Aquatic > Marine > Inlet | place: Canada: British... | reverse complement strand
GGAAAAGGACATATGTATTTTGCTTTAGGATTGCCTATAGACAAAATGATCGAAGCAGAACTAAGTCGTACAAGAAAAGCATTGGGTGGCGGAGGAAAGTTAACACCAGTATTAGCGCGATCAATTTTAAGTACTGCGTTAAATGATCTTATTGGACTATTTGATGATAGAATAAAAGAAATGCTACCAGTTTAGCAAATTAAACTCTTTGAATTATTTGTGGATAAAATTTCAATAAGTTTCTTAGACTAATAATCCCTTTTGATACTTCTTTTGTACTTTTTTGAAAAGTTTTTCCAAACCAAGGATCGTATATTTTATACCCATTTTTATTTTTTTCAAGTATAATAACAAAATGAGAACAATGTGTTATTTTCCAAAAAGCATATGAATCAATTTGCAGTATTATTGGAGATTTTTTTATTAGTTTATTAACGATATTCAAATCGATCTTTTTGTGAAGAATATTTATCTTTTTTGAAATCTTCATTTTTCTTAGATAGTCACAATAGTTTTTGTTGTCCCAATAATCATCAAGTTTTATGTCATATTTTTTTGCAATATAGTCAAAGTGCCCAATAGCAAAATCATCTTTTGAAAAATTAAATGCATATTCTAATACATCCCATTCTTTTTTCTTTGTTATTTTTGTTTTAGTTAATTGTAATAAACAAACCGCTAAACAAGCTTGGTTAGTTGCTTGAGCATATTTTTGTATCATGATTAGATTTGATTTAGAACCTATAAAAGGATTGTGCAAGGTCAATGCCCACGAGAAAACATGATTTACTCTTTCTTTTCTTCAATTATTTTTGGAGCTTCTTTCTTTTCGGTTTTAATAGCTTCTTTGAAAGTAATTGCAAGGCCCATGTCTTTTGCTAAATCGGTTACTGCTTTGTTTACTCTTTCAAGTCCTTTAAGAGAATCAGAAGGAAGTGTTATGTATAAGACTTCTTCTTTGATCTCTTTTATAGAACCAGGAACTTGTGAATAATACTTTTCAAACATTTTTTCAGCAATTTCTTTCTTAGTTTTAATTTCTTTTACTACTTTGAGAGTATATTCAAGTTCTCTACCAGCCAAAGGATGATTAAAGTCTACTCGAACACGTCCGCCTGAAACACTTTGTACTTTTCCAAGTGCATTTCCAACATTTATAACTAATCCCGGAATTGGATTAATCTTTTGTTCTGCAAAAACCTTTGCAGGTAAAATTCTAACTAAATCAGCTTGTCGTTCTCCAAAACCACTCTTTACATCGATAGACACAGTTTTTTCTTCGCCTTCTTTCATTGTCATTAATTCTTTTTCAACTTTGTCAAGCAAATCTTTTTCGCCAGGAATAATAGTCATTGCACCATAAGTTCTTTTTTCGTTAAAAATATCTTGTTCTTTTGCAACATTTTCAATAGTAGTGTCAAATACTTCTCCATTCAACAATTCTTTTCCAGTAAAATCAATCGATAACATTCTCTTTTTTTCTGTTTTAGACTTAGCAGTAGTTGCTTTTTCTTCAACTTTTTCTGTTTTTTCGCTCACCATAAAAACACCTTTAAAAACACATGTCTTATTCTAATTTATAAGAAAATTCTTATCAAGAAGACTTTTAAAGGTTATTAATATGGACAAAACAAAATCAATGCAAATACTAGTTATAATCGTAGTTATTGCTTTAGCAGGGAGTATTGTCGCAGTTGCATTTACATATAATTCTGACGAACCTACAACAACAATTAATCCTGCAGATATTTTGAATACTCCTGCAAGTGCTTTTGATTACGAAATTGGTTTTGATGCTAATGTAATTAAAGAATTAACTTCGATTAGAATTGCTGTTGATACTAGTTCTATTGACAAACCTGCGATTGATCGTACAGTAAAGGATCTTGACGAAGTAAGCCGAATAACAAGTTCTTCTTTTAGAAAAACTGGTGAAGACCAATGGTTTTATTTTGCTGAAATTGATTTAAAGAAAAGTGCGGTTATTAGCGACGCAGTGCAAAGTATTTTTGCGATAGATTTTTTTGGAGTTGAACGACAAGCAATGAAAAGAGTTACAATTAATACTCCCAAAACTATTTCGGTTAAAAACGCTGATTTAAACATTACAAGAGACTTTACTTTTGATTATCCTACTACGGTTACGCTAGCAAATTTAACAACTATGCCTGGAGACATTATTACAGTTTTTGGAACAATCAAATTACAGGGAAAAGCTGTTTTAGAATTAGAATTATCAGAAAGCAATAACTCTACTGCACAACCAGAGATTTTTACAATACAGGAATCACTCGCATTAACTATTCTTGGAGAAGACTTATTTTTTGAAGCAATGTTTGATGGAAACGTTGATCAAAATACTTTTGAAGCACAAGTAAAAGCAATTGACGCTAATGCCGAAGCAATGGCTTTCACATTTGGAGAAACAACTTCTTTAGCACTTCGAAGTACAACTACTTATTTAAGCGAATTACAAACAGACTTAGCAGAATATGGCGGAGACTTTTATCAAATCGGCGAATTTGATTTAGCTAGTATTTTCATCGAAGATCTAAACGAAGAAGTAGTTCTAACCCCTAGTGGTTTCCAAGCAAAACTACAACCTTCTCACTCACAAGGAGAAACAATTTCACTAGACTTAACTGTTTCTGTTTCAAGAGATACTGCGACAATAGCACAAGCAGAAGAAAAAGCATAAATATCAAAACGCACTACTTAAGTTATGCACAAAAATGCCTTACGAAGATTGTTTAGTATCACTTCGAAGAAACGAGAAACCACAGTAAGAAGCCGAGCTAGTAGCAAACGCCACATAGAAGTTGCCGAACTGAGAAATGAAAAAGGAGAACAACAAAGATTTATTCTGAAACGACGAGCAACTTTACTTAAAGAACTATCCGAAGCCCACAACCCTACAATATATTTTACAAAAAAAGAGCGAAGTTTCAAAGCACTTTTTACTGAAGACGAACTAGCTGGTTTACGCCCCTAATTATTTCAAAAATCATTCTTGAAAACTAAAGATTGCTTCTGCAATATCCCCTTTCTTCGCTTCTAATGCAGCAATAGCTTTTTCTTTTGAAACTTTTGCTTGTTCCATTACCATTTCAATGTCTTCTTGAGGAATAGTTTTCTCTTCTTTTGCTTCTCCAGTTATTGTATAAGTTTTTTGTCCTTGCACAGTCATTGCTTGTACGCTAGGATTATCGAAACTAATCTTTGTTCCGTCTTTTAATAGAATATCTACTTTTGCAGCATCCACGTCATCGTTTTGAATACCCATTTGCTTCATCATTTTGCCCATTTGCTTTGGATTCATTCCACCTGGAAACATAATATCACCTTTATTAAGAAACTAATAATCAAAAACGTTTTTAAGCTTCTTCTGCATCTCTATTTTATGAGCCATAATGTTATTTCTGATTTAGAAGTGTTCGAAGAAAAGTTTCCAAATACTCCGAAGAGCGGGGAGCGAAGAATTGCATTAGAAGGCTATTTTAAGATTGGAGGCGTAGTAAAAGTTTTTTCTAGCGAAAAAGAATGGCCAAAACTAACTTATCCAAATACTTTTGTTTTAGATAGAAAACTAAAAGAATTAAAACAAAAAAAAGATTTGTACTCAAAAAATCTTTCTGGTTGGACAAAAAAATATAAGCAAGCAGAACGATACCATAAATCAAATCAAATAAAAAAATTAAAAGAACCTTTGTATTGGAAACACATGGCAAAAATGACTACTGATAAAGAGTATCGACGCGACGTTGAAACTGTTTCGCTACCAGTTCACTTGGTTGCTGATGATAAGTGGAAACCAATGATAAAAATGTTTGTTACTGATCTTGATTATCGAAAACAATTAACTGAAACTGTAAAAGAAAGTATTGTTTATAAAAAAGATAAGAGAGTTGCTAAGTACGCTGATGAACTCAAAGACTTTCGAATGAACACTAGTGGAAAACAAATGAAGTCACTAGAAAAGAAACTAGCTAAAATAAACGAAATTGAAGTTGCATTAAAAGAACTACACAAATGGGCTAAGGAATAATATTTCTACACTAATTTTAGACCCGCCGGCACTGACCCCTCAGAGCGTTTATAAATAAAAAAAGTCAAATACTGATTAGAACCAACCAGAGCCCGAGCACAGTTCTCGGGCCATATACTGGTTCAAAAAAGGAGTTGATTAAATGATTGAGAATAAGTTAATGAGATTTGTAGCAGGAAACCCAAGAAGCGTAGGAGATATGTCATACATTCGTTTGTAAACGAATTGACCGACACACGGAGGAGAGAAAATGAAAGAATATTATAAAAATATAGAAAAAGAAGAATGGTTGCGCGGGACCGTAAAATCAGGATTACGCGACAAATTATATGTATTTGTTCATTATGGACATTTTGATGAACACGCAGTTTAAGAGAAACCATGAAATTTAGGAGGGGTTAAAATGGAACCAGTAAAAAAAATAAAGATCGGTGCTATCGAAGTAGCTGTTTGGGAGAACACTAGTAGTGAAGGAAAGAAATTCTTCAATACTACCATGGAGAGAAGCTACAAAGATGGAGAAGAATGGAAAAAAACCAATTCTCTAAGAGATAGCGATTTACCAAAAGCGATTCTTGCTTTGCAAAAAGCCTTTGAGTTCGTAGCAATTAAAGACTAAAACACAAAAAAACCAAAAACTAATTAAAAACAATCTAACGTTTTTTTAGTATGGTTTGCATAGTGTATATGGTTGCGGGTTTAAGCAGTCGCTTTGGTGGCAAAATAAAACAATTTGCCAAGGTCGGAAAAAACGACGAAACTTTGATCGAAGTTTCAATGCAACAAGCAAAGAACGCGGGTTTTGAAAAGATTATTTTTGTCGTAGGAGAAAAAACAGACGCTCCTTTCAAAAAAATGTTTGGAGATCAGTGGCAAGGCTTACCAATCAAATATGCAAAACAACTTTTTGATACAAAAAAAAGAGATAAACCATGGGGAACTACCGATGCATTAGTTGCTTCAAAAGACTTTGTGAACGAAAGCTTTGTTGTTTGTAATGGAGATGATTTATACGGAGAAAATGCACTAAGAACTGCGCGAGAATTCTTGGAGAACAATCCTACAAAGGGTTGTTGCGTTGGTTATGAATTAGGCAAAGTTCTTCCAAACAAAGGCGCAACAAATAGAGGGATTTTTGAAACAACCAAAGAAGGAAATATTCTAAATATTCGTGAAGAATTCAATATCCAAAAAGATCATTTGATAGAACGAAATCTAAGTGAAGAAACATTAGCTAGTATGAATTTGTTTGGGTTACAAAAATATACATTAATTGAATTAGGTGAGAAGCTATCACAATTCAAAGCAAATCATTTAGAAGATCGAAAAGCAGAGTGTTTATTACCTGTTGAATTAGGCCAGTTAATAAAAGAAGGTAAATTAGAATTAAAGTTGCTAAAAACTAATGATACTTGGTTTGGCGTAACAAACCCGAAAGATGAAGCAATTCTAAAACACAAGTTATCTGAACTATGAGTCCATATTGCCGGCACCAACCTTAGCAAAGTAATTAATACTCTTTATCTAACAGATTTTTTATGGACCCTGCAAAAAAGGTACTCAAAACAAATGGTTTTCCAAAGTTCAATGAAATGCAAGAACAATGTTTAGACAAACTTGAGAAGAACTTGGTTGTTAGTGCGCCAACTGCAAGCGGAAAAACAATTATTGCAGAGTTATTTATTTTAGAACAAGTTATGAATAAAAGAAAAAAAGTTATTTACACTTGTCCGTTAAGAGCGCTAGCAAGCGAGCATTACAAAGACTTCAAAAATAAGTACCCTGATATTGCGTTTTCTCTTTCTACTGGCGACTTAGATTCTAGTAGTTCGTATCTAAAAAAGTTTGATGTTATTTTTTGCACTTACGAAAAACTTGCTTCTTTATTGCGGCATAAAACGGAGTGGTTAAACAACGTCGGTTGTTTGATTGTTGATGAGATACACGAACTTGATAGTGATCGTGGCCCAGTACTTGAAATTGCAATTACGCAGTTAAGGAATCAAAATAAAGATTTGAATCTGCTCGGTTTGAGCGCAACTATTCCAAATGCGCTAGAACTAGCAGAGTGGTTAGATGCTAAATTAATAGCAAGTGATTATCGGCCAGTTAAACTAACTGAAGGAGTTGCTTTTGATAATGAAATAGAATTTAATAATGGGCTAACCGAAACAAAAGATATTGAAAAAGAAATTGATGAACAACTTGTAAAAGAAAAACAAGTACTTGTTTTTTTGAATTCGAGAAAACGTGCTGAGGGACAAGCAAAAAAGTCTAGCGAAAAAACTATGCACCACATAAATGAAAATAATAAAACTAAACTAGAAAAAATCGCTAATTCGATTTTAAGCGTTTTAGAACAACCTACTTCACAATGTCATTCGCTTGCAGATACAATCAAACTAGGCAGTGCATTTCATCATGCAGGGTTATTACCAAAACAACGAGAATTAGTAGAAGAGAATTTTAGAAAAGGAGTTATAAAAATTATTTGTGCGACCCCAACTCTTGCAGCGGGAGTAAACACTCCTGCCGATCTTGTAGTAATTCCTTCGCTTTATCGGTATGGCCAATATGGGATGGATCTAATACCAGTTAGAGAATACAAACAAATGTGCTTTACAAAAGATACATTAATTTCGATCGATGAAGGATTAATAGATATTAAGAAGATCGTTGAAAACAAAATTAATGTTTCGGTTAAATCATTTAACACAAAAACACGTAAAATTGAACTTCAACCAATTACAAAATACTATACTTCCAAAAGCGATAAATTAGTAAATCTCCAATTTTCGGATTTTACAAAACTAACATGTACTCCCGAACACCCTTTTGCGGTAATTAAAAATAATAGTTTTTTTTGGAAAGATGCAAAAGATTTAACTAACGACGATAAAATTGTTATTGCGAAAAATTGTTTAAAAAGTAAAAATACGGTTTTTTTCCACGAGTTATTCCCAAATAACTGTTTTGTGTTAAATCAAGGTAACTTAATAACTAAATATTGTAAAAAGTTCCATTGTACTGAAAAAGAATTATCTAAAAAAGTAAAGTTACACTACAAACGAATGTACCATATAAAAAATAATATAAAAGCAATGCCAATTCAGATGTTTAATTATATTGCAGAAAACTTAGAATTGACTAATACTAAAAAAGCAAAACTATTAACACATATAAAAAGTAAAGGAGGGAAAACAAATATTTTTCCAGAAAGTATAACAAAAGACTTTTTATGGTTGGTCGGATTAATTGCAACTGACGGTAATGTTAATGAATCAACAAAAGATGGTTCCAAATACACAAACATCAGAATCTTTAATTTAAATAAAAAAATAATAACTAAAGCAAAATTAATTTTAACCCAATTCAATTTAATCCCTTATGAATCTATTCGTGAAGATGGTTTGGTTGGACTTGAAGTTGGAGGAACCTTATTAGCAGACATTTTATCTAAATACTTTGGAATCCCAAAAGGAAATAAAACCACAAGTGTAACCACACCACAACTACTTGAAAATTTGGACCCATATTTAATTGGAGCATATTTATCTGGAGTTTTTGATGGCGATGGCAACTATTCAAAACATAAACAAAAAAGAGGCCAAGAAAGTTTTACATATCGAATACTAATTGTAACTACATCACAAAGCTTTGCCAAAGGGTTAGTTATATTATTTAACAAACTTAGCATTATTCCATCAATTACCCGTTATCAACCTATTGACTGTAAAATACATGGTAATCTCGTTAAATTTACAAAACCTCTATACAATATTATCTTTAGAAAGATTGAATACATTCAAAAATTTAACAAGTTTTCAAATACAATTAAAACTAATTTTGACATTAATTATTCAAAATATAATAATGTTAACACTAGAGACTGTTCTTCAAACAATTTTGATATCATTAGGTTGCGACATAAACATGTTTATAAAAAAAGCCAGACAGTTTATAATTTAGAAATCAAAAAAAATAATAATTATTTTGCAAACGGAGTTTTGGCACATAATTGTGGGAGAAGCGGGAGACCAAAGTTTTCAACTGAAGGAAAGAGTATTGTGCAAGCAAATACAGAATCACAAAAAAAATTGTATTTAGAAAAATATGTTAATGGTGAACTCGAACCAATTCTTTCAAAACTCTCAATTGTCCCTATTCTTAGAACACATGTGCTTGGATTAATTTCGGTAAATGAATTGTATGATGATAAAAGCATTTGGAAGTTTTTTGAGAAAACCTTGTACGCAAAGCAATTGAATGAAACTAGTGAAATATTTGACAAAGTTGTAGACATAGTTGATGATTTAGAAGAAATGGGTTTTGTTGAAAAAAAAGGAGATTATTTTGTTGCAACACCTCTTGGAAAAAGAGTTTCTGATTTATTCCTTGATCCCCAAAGTGCACATAATCTAATCCAAGCATTAAAAAATGAGAAAGACTTTGACGAAATAACGTATTTATTCGCGTGGGCGAATACAAGTGAATTTTCGCCAAGAATGCGACTCCCAAAAAAATTGAGTACAATAATTAACACTGAATTTAATTCACATATCAATAAATTACCTTTTTCTAAAGAAAAATTGTTTTTTGAAATGGATTCAATAGAAGTTTATTTTTCAGCACTTATTCTACAAGAATGGATTAGCGAGGTGCGAGAACAAGAATTATTTGAGAAATTTGGTTTATCGCCCGGCATATTATTTGGAAAAGCGCGTATTTTGGAATGGCTAGCTTATTCTACAATCGAATTATCAAAAGTGTTAGGAGAAACAAGACATTTATTGCCTGCAAAAAAGCTTTCGTTACGGCTCAAATATGGGGTTCGCGAAGAACTACTTTCATTAGTGGAATTAAAAGGTGTTGGACGTGTACGTGCAAGAAAGCTTTTTAGCGCAGGAATTACTACTCCGACCAAAGTAAAAAAAAGTTTTTTGAAAGTAGAATCTTTACTTGGGAAAAAAGTTTGCGAACAACTACAAAAACAACTAGGGTTACTTGATTGATAAGCTTTATTAAGCACTTTCAACTTCTTTTAATGACAATATAAACTGGGTCGTTGGGATGAGTTTTATAAATTCAATTGGAGAAAAAGTAAGTGGATTCTATCATTTTTTTGAGGATAAATGGTATGATGTTTTAGACAAAATTGATACAAAAATCCCAGTATACAAAGTTGTTGATCCAATCGACCAAGTCATCCCGAGTTTTATCGTTTTTCTTTTAATAGTCGTGTTCTTGATTTTTGCAGGAATGTATTTTATTCAATTTTCTTCTCCTTATGAGTTAACAATAACTACTTTTGATTCGTCTACAACAAAGACATTATCAAGAGTAATGCTTACGGGAATGATTAATGAAGCAAGTTTCGATGGTTTATCTGATTCAGCAGGTGAATTTATTAGCAATGTTTCTAGCCCGCCAAAAAACATTTATGCATTAGTTTCGGAAATGCTTTTTGGATCAAATGATTCTTTTGAAGGAAAAGTTAATGCATCCAAACAAGGTTATAAGGCCCTCTCACGAATCCCTATTGCAGATACTCGCGAAGTACAATTATTGCTTGAACCATTACCGACAACCGAACCCCCACCTTCAACCACGGGAAGCACTACTACGGTGGTTCTAATCGATTCCGAAACTAGTAGAACTTTAGTTGATAATACGGGTGAGGGAAGAATAAAGTTTTTGTGTAGAAATAAAACTATTAGCGAACGAATCGTTAAAGATAGTGATGACGGCACAGTTGATGGAAAATTTGTTTTGAATGAAAGTAATTGTGAATTCATTTTAAGAGAAGCTTATTTTCCAGATTATCAAAGAAAAGTAACTTCTCAATTACTTCCTAGTGAACAATCAATCCATAGAATCCCTTTAGAAAAAAATGTTTCAAACCCGGTTACGGGAACTGCGAAAGTGTGGGTTTTTGACGCGGATACTCAAGACGCGTTATCAGGAATCAGGGTTACTTTGAGTAGTGTTCGTGGAGAATATTTAGCAAATACTAATGAAAGCGGGTTAGCAACAAAAAGTACTTTGCTTGCTGGCGAGTACACGATCACAATTACTGATTCGAATTTTTACAATATTACGCCTGCCGATAATATTACGATTACAATTGTTGCTGGTGATGTAAATGAGGTTTCGTTGGATTTAACAAGAATACAATTAAGTGATAAACGAAAAATCCATTTCAAAGTAATTGATTCTTATGACAAAAATGCTTTGTCAGGAGTAGAAGTTGATTTACTCTGGGTTGTGAATGATGGAAATGATTTATCGGGAGTAGCTGCCAATGGAACTACAAACTATGTTTCTGGTGCACCTTCACATACGGATGCAAATGGATTGTTTTATTTTGATTCGGTAACACAACTTGATGACGGAAAACTTGTTGCAATACTCAAAAAAGAAAATTATATTTTTAAGATTTTTAGACCACAAATAATGTTAACAAGTGTAAACCCCGAACTAATTGAACTCGAAGAACAACGAACGGATGATGAGGATAACCCAGTTAATTATGGCCGAGCAAATGTTTTAGTTGTTGCTGGCGATCAAAATGGTGCACTTTGGAATGCAAATACAAGATTATTTTTTAGATTAGTTGATGGTGCTTCTACAATCGAGTCGATCCCTGTACTTCGAAATAGTTTACCAACAGATAGAGACGGAATTGCAGTTTATGACGCGCTTTCTGCGGGTCCAGGCAATTATTACTCAGCTAATGCAGAGTATAGCGGAGCATATTCTATGTCAGAGGAATTGCCTCTGGATCTTGGAAATACAATTGAATTTAGATTAAAACTTGATTTTAATATAAGCCAAATAGAAGTAGAATTATATGACGCGATAACACAGCAAAGAATTTCTTCTGGTCTTAGTTCTGCAGAAATAAATGTTTCTATTTCAAACAACGCTACATTTGATGATTTAGACTTTTTAGAAAGAATAGCATATTCACAAGGAAAATTTATTAGCGGAAATATTGATCCAAGAAATAATTTGCTTGTAGAAATAAAAGTAAATCATTATGTTACTTCGTGGTTAACTATTGACTCTGAAATAACTCCTTTATTACCTGGTTTAAACAAATACGCTATTGAACTATATATTGATCCAAGCAATCCGCCTGGAGGCCCTGTTGACCCAGATATTAATGATCCAATAAACCCGCTTGATCCGGATGACGATACGAATGGAAGCGTAATTATTTTGTTCGATAACATATACAACTTAAATGATTCATTGTGGGAAAGAGATTCTACTGCAGTAATGATGTTTGATGGTAATACTTATCGTGCAAAATTCGATGTAATAATCAATAAAGACGATGTAAATTATTCGGAATTATTGTCGATGGTTCGAGTAGAAAATGCTTTGATAAAAAATATTTATTACACACCTATTGATTTCAATACTGCAGATACATTTAGTTGTTCTAATGCCTCACTTGATGCAACGCCTCACGGAGAAGAATATTATTTGCCAACAGGCGATTGTTTAGGAGATGACCGAATTCTAGCTGGGTTTAAATGGACTGATCAAAATTTAGACAAAGGAACTTATTCATTTATGATTAATTTTGAAGTAGATCAAGCAACAACTGAATCAAAAGTTGCTTTTAATTATCGTGCTAGAGTTATAGCAGATAACAACGTTGTTGAATCACGTTTAAAGAGAATTGAATTACCTGTTGGCGTTCCTTTTGGAACAGATGATGGATTCATAATAGAGATTAATTTAAACGGCACACAACTTGTTTTCTCACAAACACAGTTATTAAACGATGCTGAACAAAGTGTTAGTTTGATTCCTTTAACTGCAAATGGAATGGATTTAACTATCCACAATAATTCTGTTGATCCTATTCGAAATGCAACCCTAACTATTTATTCGCACGCTGGAACAAAAGAGTCTTTTACAAACACAAGCCCCGGTAGTGGTTTAATGAGTTTTAGTAGAGACGCGATAACTGGTGTAACGAAACTAGCTTTAGATACAAGTGTACAAATAGCACAATACTCTCAAAAAGATTATTCTTTAGACGTTACGCCCGAAAGATTTAGAAGTGGAAATTATCTTGTTGTTGTTTTACAAGGAAACGGGCAAGAATACAAAGCATTTATTGACGCGAGTGCGCAAGGAAAAATATTTACTTTAGACGCAGAGTTCTTTGCAAAAATACCGGACCAATTATTTGATGGAATAATTAGTTCTACACAAGGAAACCCAATTATTGATTCAATGAGCGCTACAACATACCGAAATTGTTTGAGTGGAACTCCGCTTATTGTTGAAGACATTGTTATCCCACGTGGCGATCCTGCATTACAAGGAGATTATTTTGAGTTTAATGTTCTAGGAGAATATACCCATAGCGATTGTATCGAATTACACATCGAAGCTTCTGACGCTATAACATCTTACGAAGCACTCGACGAACGAATTTACGCAAGTTCTAATCACGCATTAGATGTAGGCCTTGGTTGTGTAGATATCATAAGTGAAACTGGAAACAGTATTGAAGAAACAATGGAGTGGAATGATAATTTAGAAGTTAACGTTGCAAATTATTGTGATGCCCCCGTGAGAGTAAATATCGAAACGGGACTTGTTTGTTCTACTACTACTGGCGAGTGTAAGACTACCGGCGGAATTTTATTAGGAAAACAAGAATCCCAAGACTTTGTTATTAATGGAAAAAACAAAAGTTATGACTCAAGCGAGTACCCTAATTTTAGTGACGTCCTAGGATTCTATCCAATTATTGTTAAAGCAAAGTTTGATGGGTCAAGAAAAAGATTTTCCATTGCAGACGAATTTGATATTCATTTAGTTAATTCGCATCAGTGCTTTGCTATTTCAAAAGACAATTTTAATATGACCGACGCAGTTAACACGGCATTTAGTATCGCTGATGACTGCCAATACACAGGCATTGAGGATTATTACGTCCCTCGTGCTAGTCTAGATGCAATAGGATACTCTGTAGAAAATCCTTTTACAACTACGCCCACCAATGTTGTTTTTGATCTTACTTTATTGCTTGAAGGGCGAGAATATACTAGACAAACAAACACTGAATTAATAGAAGATTATTGGTTCCGCGAAACTTTGTTTGCTGAAGACTTACCATCTACTGTTGGAACGGACCGAACCGACTACAATAATTTGTTATTTGATTTTAATGCAAATAATCTAACTCAAAGACTAGGTAACAGTTGGGTAATAAATAAGATTCAAGTACAAGTAATTGATATTAATAACGCTCGCGTTAGCGCACCCGGAGTCTATGGTGCAGCATTAACTGCACCATTAACCGTGAATTATGTGGACGGTACAACAAGAACAGTTACTCCAACAACAAATTTTATTATTGATGACGGATTTGGTTGTACAACTAATGCTTGTCATATCGGTGCGGGTCTTGGCGAAGGACATGTTGGTGGCGACGAATTTGTATTTGGAGTATTCTATGTTAACCTCCCGCCTGGAAAAGTTTCTTCAATAACTACAAGCGTAGTTGGAAACAAAGATATTAATTTCTTAGAAATTAGTTTACGTCCACAAGTAAATTATACAAAAACGACTGAAGAATTAGTCGCAACATCTACTGACGCAATCCCTCAAAGAATACCTATTGGAACTTATGCAATTTATCCGTTTTCTGGAGTTGACTTTGTAATTTCTCATGTAGAACGAATGAGTGCGTTTAGTGATCCAATTTACATTAATAAAATTAATCCACAAGCATATATCGAATCAAGTGATCCGAGTGTATTAGCTTGGGTTGATCGGGGTTATTTAAGTGTAAGATATTTGGGCGAAGACACCTCAGAATATAACGATCGTGTAATCGATTTGAGTTTAGTTAAAACTAGTGCGAGTGGAACATTACTTGGCACAGTTAATATTGTTGATTATGTTGATGAACCAACAGCAATTGCAAATCCAACACCAAGACAAATAAGTGGGGCGAGATAAGAAAGACATAAATATCTTGAATTGGAAATGATACTATGAGAAAAATAATTATTTTGTTAATGATCCTACTTTTCGTTGGAATTGCTTTTGCATATGTGCCAGAAGATGTTAGCTGGAACGGTTATGTGAATATTCATTTTGACAAAGAAAGCTTTGACGCCAGAGACGAAGTTACGGGAAAAATTGTTGTTTCGAATCTAGCAAAAGTTCCTATCGTTGGCGAAAAGATTGTATTGCATGTGAGTGACACAAGCCACCATTATCCTTCTCAATATTCAAGTGCAAATGTGATTCACGAACAAGTTATCTCAGATACATGGATTCTCCCAAATTCAATGAAAGCAATTAATTTTAATTTAGGAAAAATACCTGAGGGCGAATACTTTTTAGAAACTTATTCTTGGATTCTAAAAACCAAGTTTGTTGGAGCAAGCGCAATATTTTTGACCCCGACAAAAAAAGAATTTAAGGTTGGTAACGTGGTTCCAACAAAACGAATCGAAATTTCTCGTTTAAAAACTTGGTTTGGAGAAAACAAACAAATCGGACCAGTTGGTTTCCCAGTTAAAGCAGGAGAAACAATTATTGGAAAAATAATTGTTGATAACTCTTTGGAAGCAAGAACTGGTTTGAAACTAGAAGTTAGTTTATGTGATTGGGCAAGTGCATTTTGCGATAATCCCGAAATCACAACAGTTAATATTCCTAGTTTAGATGTTGGCGAAAACTCATTTGATGTTAAATTAACTGCACCACAAATTCCTTCTGCTTACGCAATAAATATGAAACTATTTGCAGGTGATGAATTATTATCATTATACAAAAACAGGGTTATCGTTGAAGGTGGAACTGCCAAAATAAGAAAAGTTGAAGTACGTGGCCTTGAAACTGGAAGTTACTCTATCTTTGCGCTAGTTGTTGGTAGTCCAGATCATTTCACTAGCCCAGATTTTGACGATTTTAAATTAGAGCTTGAAGCATACGAAAATGAAACAACAACAATAAAACGAGAACAAAATTATAATTCGATTGCTTCTGGAGAAATCTTAGATGCAGAATTTGATCTTGGTTCTCAAAAAATTACTGGTGCTTGTTTACGCATAGTAAAAGACTCAACCGTGTTTGATGAATCGTGTTTCACGATTCCACTCGCAGAAGTGCAAAGCGCGTATAATGAACGATTTCCAGAAATAGTAAAAGTAAATTGGAGTTACAACGAAAACACTAATTTACTTGATTTAGAATTATACAAAGAAATTAGCGACACGATCAACGCGCGAATAAGAATACTTGGCACAGGCGAAACGGTTTTTGATGAAACAGTTAACCAGACAAGTAAAGTTAATCGAGAATACGCTTTACAAAGAGAAAACTATTCTCTTGTTATTGATGACAAAGACGCGAAAAGACAAATCGTTATTTTATTAGAACTCGAAGAATCTTCTAGTAACATTGGAAGCGATTTAACAATTAGTTCAACTACGTGTACAGGCATTGTTTGTGGCGGAACAAGTGTTTGTTCTTCTACTCCGTTTGAAACCGGCGAAGGTGCTTGTTGTATGAGTGAATGTATTTCGGCAGCAGATTCTCAGATATCAAAACTATTGCCCCTAATATTTTTTGGTGCGATAATTGTTATTATAGCTGCAATAATAATTTTGCTTAACGCAATTGGAAAGATTGGAGGCAAAAAACGATGAATTATAAAATAATAATTCTTGCACTGCTGGTTCTTGCAATTTTTACGCCTACAATGCTTTCGCGCGGGATTCATTGTTGGACATTTCAAGGAGTTACAACAAATATCCAATCACATTGGGAAAATGCAATTCCTGCAGACATAAATATTGACGGAAATACTTACAATTTAATTGTTCTTCCCGGCGGAAGACTAAGCATTGATGGTTTTGGAAGCTATACTTTTAGATGTGATAATGGTGCCGGTCGAGATATACCAAATACTTTCGTAAGACTGTCTTTTGACGGGTCAACCGAATATATCACTAACTCTACTAATGGTGTTGCTGGAGCAGATAGTAGACGATACTGCATTATGCGTGATGGTGAACTTGCACACGGCTATTATATTGGTGTTGGAAACATGCAAGAAATTGAAGTTTTGTTTAATGACATAAATAAATGGCAAGGATTACACTCTTATCACACCGAATTATTAAAAACGCCTTTAGCTACGAC